>Ga0105053_10005167_pt1 | contig 18698 bp, 10 predicted proteins | sample BON01_FD_78093 | JGI IMG/M metagenome (GOLD analysis project Ga0105053, IMG submission 78093) | Freshwater microbial communities from Lake Bonney liftoff mats and glacier meltwater in Antarctica - BON-01 | ecosystem: Environmental > Aquatic > Freshwater > Ice > Glacier meltwater | place: Lake...
CTCTCCTCTCTCTCTGTGGCCCCCTCTTTAGCGCTGGCGCTTGCCGCCCCTCGCGCCGCCCCGCCCGCTCGCCCCCTCCCCCTCCCCCCCCGCCGCCCCCTCCCCCTCCCTCCGCGGCCCCCCCCGCCCCCTCCCCCCCCCCCCCCCCGCCCCTCCAAAAAAAAAGACCGAGACAAAAGCGAGTTCCGCGAAAAAATGTCTTTGACCGCCGCGGCGCCGCCGCCGGCCGAGAGAAAGGCGCCGCTCGGCAAGCGCCTGCACACGCGCGTGCTGGGGATGGTGACGCGCGGGAGCAAGACCAACGTCGACATGACCCTGTTCCGCTACCTGTTCGAGGGCGAGCCGCACCAGCCGGACGAGAAGCGGGGCGAGGGAGGGCCGCCGCCCGCCGCCGGTTGCCTCGGGGCCGCCTCCCTCGCCCGCCCGCCCCCTCCCCCGCCCCCCGCGGCCTACGCCCCCGCCCGCGTGCTCAAGGAGCTCGCCCCCATCCGCGCCCTCAGCGTCGCGGCGGCCTGGCAGCGCCGCGTCGCGCGTCGCGCGGTCGAGCACCCGCGCCTCGGCGCGCCCGGCGTCGTCCACTTTGTCGTCTCCCGCACGCGCTGGTTCGATTTGCAGGTGGCCGACGCCCTCGCGCAAACCGCGCCGGGCGGCGGCGGCGGCGGCGGCGGGGGCGGCGGCGGCGGGGGCGCCCCGTTGCAGGTCGTGGCGCTGGCGGCGGGCTACGAGATGCGGGCGCACCGCCTCGCCGCGCCGGGCGTGGCCTTCTTCGAGGTCGACCTGCCGCACGCGTCCGCCGCGAAGCGCGAGCTCGTGCGCAAGCTGGGGCTCGCGCCGCCCGTCGCGCCCGCCGCCGCCTCGTCCCCCGCCGCCGCCGCAGTCGTGCGCTACGTGCCCGCGGACCTCTCGTTGCCTGGGGCCCTGCGCGCCAAGCTGGTGGCAGCGGGCTTCGACCCCTCTCAGCCGACCGTCTTCACGGCCGAGGGTCTTTTGTACTACTTGCCGGAGCGGGCGGCGGCGGCGCTCCTGAGAGAGGTCGCGGAGCTGATGGCAGAGGCCGCCGCCGCCGCCGCCGCCGCCGCCGCTCCCGCTGCCGACGGCGCTGCCGCCGCCGCGCCGCGCGTCGCGGGTTCTTCGTCGCGCCTGGTGCTGGACTACCTGCACAGCGACGCTTTGGCCGCGGGGCTGGCGCGCGGTATCGGCGGCGGCGGCGGCGGCGGGGCGGCCGGCGCGGGCCGGCAGCACAAGAAGGGGAGGGGCGTCGGCCGGCGCGCCGCGAAGCAGCTGGCCGCGGCCGCCGCGCCGCGCATGCCGCGGGCGTACGAGGTGACTGCGCGCTCGGTCGCGTCGAAGGGCGAGCCCTTTGTCAGCGGCGTCGGCGCGCAGCCGCTCGACGCTGCCGCGTGGCTCTCCTCGGCGACGGGCGGCCTGCTGTCGCTGCGCTCGCACCGGCCGACGCAGCAGGCGGCCGACGAGGTCCTGCCCGCCTCGTGCAAGGGCGCGCCCGTGCTTTCCTTCTACTCCTTCCTGACGGCGGAGGTGGCGGCGGCGCCGCCGCCGACGGGCGCGACGCTGGCGGGCGGGTGCGACGTGATCGCGCGCCTGGTGTGAAAAGGGGCGGCCGCTTTGGTGCAAGCGCGGGCGTGTTGAGCAGGTTCCAAGACGAAACGACACAGACACAAAGTGATGGTGAACGCACCAACCTGAGGGGGGAAGAGACTTGCGCCGGTGGGAGGGAGGGCGCGCTACTATTATTTCTTTGCGCAGTGCGCGCGCCTCTCGGCCGGCACTCAAGACGAGACGGAAACGACACTTGAAGACAAAGAAACAGCGACCATCAAATCAAGGCCACAAAAGTAGTGATGATCACTCGACGACCACTTGGTTTAATCTTTTGGCCTCGTCAACCGGTCCAGGCACGCCCCCAAGACCTTTTTCTTCTCGGCGCGGAAGCCAAGGGCGAGGCGCCTCGCCGCGCTGCCCCCGGCCCCTCCCGCCGCAGCCGCCGCGGCCGCCGCGCGCCGGCCCGACGCCTTGGCCGTACCTCCCGCCCCGCTCGCGAACCCGCTGCCGCCGCCCCCCCCGCCGTCCAGCTCAACCAAATCCTCCTCGGCGGTGGTGGGGCCCAGCGCCACCAGCTCGCGCCGCACGACGGCCGCCAGCACCGACGCAAGCCGCGCCTCGTCGTCGGCGCCGCCGCCGGCCTCGAAGGCCGAGACGGGCATGCCCGTGCCCGCGGCCGTGGGCGCCGCCGCCTCGGCCAGGAGGTAGCGCAGGGCGTGCAGGGTTGCGGCGGGAAAGCCCTCGCGCGTCACCTTGACGTCGTCCAGAGCGCCGCTGCCGCTGCCGCCGCCGCCGCCGCCGCCGCCGCCGCCGCCTCCCAACAAACCCGCCGCCGCGAGCGCCGCTCGCCTCGCCGGCGTCACCAGCGCCCCGGCTTCCAGGCCGATCACCTCCCCCGCGCGCTCGGCCAGGCGCGTCAGCACGTAGGCGTCGGCCGGGTTGTCTGCCTCGACGAACCCGTAGTACTGGGCGAACGAGTCGTTGGACTGGGCGCCGTACGAGCCGAAAACCTGCCTCCCGACAGCGGCGCCGCCGAGGCCCGCGGCAACCGAAAAGCTGTCTCGAAAGTAGTCGTACGTGGCCTCGCTGCCGGCGCGCGAGTCGTGGTTGAGCAGGTCGACGGCGGGGCAGAGGACGTACTGCCGGAGCTTGTTCGAAAGGATGACCTCGTAGAGGACGTTGAAGACGGCGGCGGCGGCGGCCGCGCCGACCGCGCGGCCGAGGCTCTCGCCGTCGGCGCCGCCGAGGACGGCGCTGCCGACGGCCAGGACGCCGACCAGGCCCGCCAGGCGCCCGCGGGAGGCCAAGGTGGAGGCCACGTAAGGGCCACTGAAGGTGCGGCTGCGCACGGCCGACATGGCCCACTCGAGCTCGGCGAGAGAGGGGACAAAGGCGGACGCGCCGCCGCCGCCGCCGCCGCCGCCGCCGCCGCCGTCGCCCCTGGCCGCCTCTTGCTCCCACGCCTCGTGGATCCGCCGCCACTCGCGCCGCTGCTCGCGCACGGCGGCCTGCAGCGGCGGGTAGCGCAGCTCCTCCAGCTGCGTGTCCGTCCAAAAGTAGGGCATCTCGGAGAACGAGGCGGGCAGCGTGGAAAGGTAGGGGCCCATGAGCGGGCGGCCGCCGTCGCCTTGGTCGCCGCCTTGGTCGCCGCCGCCCTTTGCCGCCGCCGCCGCCGCCCGCCGCTTCTCCAGCAGCAGGAGCGCCCCGAGCCGGGCGTACCAGGGCGCGTCGCGCTCCCACCACCCGCTGGGCACGCCCTCGGGGCACCGCCTCTTGGGCGGCAGCGTGATCGCGACGGCCCGCGGCACCGAGAGCAAGATGTCGCCCTCCTCGGCGCCGCCCGGCGAGACGGCGCTCGCCAGGCCGCGCAGTCCCGCGAACGTGGCCGGCTTGACCTTGTTTCCCAGGCCGCTGATGCCGACCTCATGGGACCACTCGACGAGGGCGCGCGCGGCCGGGGCGTCGTCGAGGTAGACGGCGCGGGGGACGGATCGCTGCTGCGTCGGCTGCGTCCGCGCTGTGGACGACGGCGCGGACGACGGAGGAGACGACGACGGCGACGACGGCGACGACGAGCCGGCGGCAGCGGTCCTCGTTGTTGTTTGGGCGGGGCGCAGGGAGGGGCAAAGACGAGGGAATGTGCGGCCCGGTGCACCTCGTCCTGTCCCTGTTGCCGCCGGCGCGCGCATCGTCATTGGGCGTTGACGAGAGAGCACGGGCGGGCGGTGACTAGAGCCAGAAGGAGATGGGGAGTCGCGCACGAGCGCGCCGCGCGTCTGGGAGCAGAGCGTTTGTGTTTCAATGGCGGGACGTCGAGGTGCTTTGCTTCGGACGCGATTGTGCGATTGTTCGGCCCATTCTCACTCCGACGCGACGCAAGATCAAGTCAGTCGCCGACGGCGCAGTCGCCGCTCGGCCGCGGCGGCTCGGGAGCGTCGGCGTCGCCCGCCCCTCAATTTCTCCGCTTTCTCTCTCGATCAATCCGCGCACGCCATCGTCAGCGCGCCGCCCGCGGGCGCGTAAGCGTACCACGCGCCGCTCGAGCGGTCGCGCTCGCGGCCCGCAGGGGGCCTCCGCGCCAGGCGCATCTGCAGGACGAACCCGTCTCGCGCCAGGTCGCCAACCGACGCCCAGACGGCCGCGGGCGTTGCGGACGGGTCTTCGCCGCCGCCAGCGCCGCCGCTCGCGCCCTCGCCGCGGCTGTGCAGCGGCGGCAGCGACAGGCGCGCCTCGGCGACGCGGTCGCCCACGCGCACGGCCACCTTGCCCTCGCAGGGCAGGGGCCTGGCGCCGAGCTTGGGGTCAACGGGCAGCAGGCGGCGGCGCAGGCCGCGCAGGACGAGCCGGGGGGCGTCGGCGGCCGCGGCGGTGTCGCCGCCGCCGTCGGCGCCGCCGTCCGCGACGCTGCTCCCTCCGCCGCCCCCCCCTGTCTTGACCTCTTCCGCCGCCTTGCCCGGGTCCAGGCGGTACACAAAGTCGCACCACGGCTCCCAGAGGTCGCTCCCGGCCTGGCGCCAGCACGTCACGTGCGCCGCGGCCGCGGCGCCCTCGCCCTGCGCCGACGCTGGCGCCGTCACGGTCGCCGCCCCTGCCGCCGGCGCGCCGCCGCTCGTCTTGCCCTTGCCGCCCGCACGCGCCCCCTCCTTGCCGCCGCCGCCATTGCCGCCGCCCTCCTCCTGGTCCCCCTCTCCCTCCTCGTCATCGTCGCCGCCGCCTCTGCCCATGCTCGCCATGTACTCGAACGCCTCGGCCATCGACGCCGCCCGCGCCTGCGCCGCCGCGCGCGACTTGCCCGCCGAGAAGGCGCCCGCCGCCTGCGCCGCGGCGAGCGCGCGCCCCCACTCGCCCCGCGCGCCGGCCGCCGCGGGCCGCCGCCCTCCGCCCCCGCCGCCGCTGGCGGCCGCTGCCGCCCCCCTCTTCCGCCCCTCCAGCAGCACCGCCTCGCGCAGGCCGGGCAGCGGCTCGACCACCATCATTATGGCGCTGCTGCCGACGCCGCCGCCCGCGCCGCCGCCGCCGCCGCCCATGGCCAGCCCCTCGACGGCGCGCGCCAGCGACACGAGGAAGGGCGCCTGGTCGAGCAGCAGCGGCGACGCCAGCGGGCGGCGCAGGCGCAGCGCGGCGGCCAGCGCGGCGCCGCCGCCGCCCGCGGCGGCCAGCCAGCGGGCGCGCGCGGCCGGGTCGCACAGGAGGCGGCAGAGGGCGAGCCAGGCCTGCGCGGCCTGGGGCGCGAGCAGGTGGCGGTCGGCGGCGGGGACGGGGGCCCAGGAAGAGGACGAGGAGGGGGAGCCAGCGGAAGCGCTGCCGCCGCCGCCGCCGCCGCCGCTGCCGCCGCCGCAGCAATAGCGTTCAACGGCCGCGCCTGGCGCCTCGGAGGGCCTCTCCCAGGGCGGGCGGTCCAGCAGCTCGGCTAGCAGCGTCACTGCGTCGTCGCCGCTGGACGCCGAGGGCCTGCCCACGAGCCGCAGCAGGAGCGCTAGAGAGCTAGGGGCACCGCCGCCGCCGCCGCCGCCGCCGCCGCCGCCGCCGCCGCCGCCGCCGCCGCCGCCGCCGCCGCCCGCCGAATCGGCGGAGGCGCAGGCGGCGTCGGCCAGCCATCGCGTCAGGCCGAGCGCGCAAAGCGCCGCCTGGAACTCTGTCTCGACGGCGCGGTCTTCGAGCTCGAGCTCCGGCGGCGCGTCCAGCAACGCGCGCGCCGCCGCGGCCAGCGCGCGCACGCGCTCCTCCGCCCGAGGGCCCGCGCCGCCGCCGGCACCGCCGCCCGGTGCCGCCCCCGCCTTTTCCACCAGCTCGCGCCTCCACCCCCCGGCGAGCGCGATCGGGTGGCACCACCGCGCCGGCCTGCCGCCCTTGTCTCCGCTTGCATCTTCAATCGCCACCATCACCGACAGGTGCCGAAGGCGGCGGACGCACCAGTCGGCGAGCTCGAGCGCCTCAGCCTCCCCGAGCGGGCCGTCGTCCGCGCCGCCGCCGCCGCCGCCGCCGCCGCCGCCGCCGCCGCCGCCTCCGCCGCCGCCGCCGCCGCCGCCGCCGCCCGCGCGGAAGAGGCACACCTCGAGGAGGTTGGCGAGCGCGGCCTCGTGGCGCAGGGCGCAGTAGACGACCCATGAGTCGCAGCCGCCGTCGCCGTCGTTGCCGCCGCCGCCGCCGCACTCGCCGCCGTCGGGGCTGCCGGTCGCCGCGCGCGGCGCCAGCAGGCGCAGCCGCAGGTGCGGAAGCACGTGCTCGCGCCAGGCCTCGGCCGCGAGCAGGCCGCGCACGAGGGCGTCCAGCTTGCCGTGAGAGGCCAGGAGCTCCGCCACGAACTCGTCCGAGTGCGTGGCCGCGTTGTGGTGCGCCTGTTTTCCTTTTTTTTTGTCGAGTTGGTTTGTGTCGGCGAACAGGGGAGAGAAGCGGGCGGCGGCAAGGCACAGGGGGGACGGCGTTGGCGGCCGAGCAGGGGGGACGGCGTTGGCGGCCGAGCAGGGGGGACGGCGTTGGCGGCCGAGCAGGGGGGCGCTCGCTCGAAGAGAGACACAGCCTAGCAGGCGGGGGCTGGGCGCAGCAAGCTCGCGTCACGCCGCGGAGACGCGCACCTGGACGTTGAGCTTCTCGATGGTGTCGTGCAGATCGAGGAACTCGGCCGAGCCGATCTGTTTTTGTTTTTTCGAGTAGCGGTTTCGTCGTTTCGTTTTAGCAGGCGGCGCGCGGGCGGCGGCGGCAACGATCGACGACAGGGCGCGCTCATGACGATCTAAAAACCTCTGCTCACCTCGTGGATCTGCACCGCGTGGAGGGACTTGACCATCCGCTCGGCCTCGGCGGCCGTCAGGAAGTTCTGCGTGTGAAAAGGGGGGGGGGCCGTCAGGGGAAAAAGGGGCGCGGAGCGGGCCGTCGTCGTAAATCGAAATCGCGAGAATCGCGCGCGCGAGAGAGAGAGAGAGAGAGAGAGATAGAGGCAAGACAGCTGTCGCCCTTGTGTCTTCGCCGTCGGCGGCGGGGCGCGCGCGCGCCCCGCCCATCCTTTCCATTCCTCCCATCCTTTTCCCCGCCCCTCTCACCACGACGCGCGCCGCGCGCCGCTGGTGGCCGCGCTCGAGCAGGCGCGCCAGCGAGTCGGCGCGCGCGGACATGTCTTCTCGTTTCTGTTTTGTGTTTGCGGCGATCGCCAGACAGGGCGCGATCGGCGTCTGCGCGCCGGCGTTCTGTTCTTCGCCCTTGTGGCTCGCGTTTGTACGCTTGTTTCTCTTCGGTTTTGCACGGTTGGTTGAGAAATGTTTCTCTCTATGTTATGGTTTGTTCGGTCGCGCAGCTGCGAATTCATTTTGTTCGAGAGGGGGCCGCCCCCAAATGGGTTTGATGATGTTCTGGCGTGGAGAGAGCCGAAGCGCGTCGCCGACGCCGGCGGTGGCGCGCGCGCGCCCCGCCGACGCCGGGCGCCCACACTCCTCCCCTCGCTGCATCCTCAGTGGTGCCCCTTGCCTGTGTTGGTCGCCTTGTCGTACGCCACGTACACGGCGAACGCGCCCAGGCCGATGAAGAAGCCGGGGACGGCGTTCCTGTATTGGAACTTGAGCAGCGGGTGCGCGCGCCACGCCTCGTACTTCTCCCACTGGAAGCCGACCGCCGGTTTGCCGCCCATGGTGGGCCTGGGTCGCTCTGCGGCTTTGCTAGCGCTCTCGAGGCGCTCTCCCGCCTCTGTCTTCTCTGGGCGTGAGAAGCAGGAGAGGAAGACCTGTAGCCTTCTGGTCGATCCGGCTCGTGGATGCTTGCTGTTGTTGCTGTGAGAAGACAATCTCGGTGAGCGTGGTGGAAGATGGTTTGCGGTGAAAGGAGAGCAGACGGGGGAAGGTTCAGAAATTGAACGGCAGAATCCAAGAGCTCTCTCCTCACCAAATCGCCTTTGCCCCCGTCAACAAGCAATCGAACAACCTAACCACTATCACCCTCGTGCTGGGCATGCCGGCGGCCTGTGGTGGCGCACGAAGCAGCATCGGCGATCGACCTCGTTTTGCTCCTCCGACATCACGCCCTTACACGCGAGGAGCACCCGCCCCACGACCCCTCTGGTCGCGCCGTCAAATCAACGCAACAATGGCGGCCGCCGAGACATTGCCTACCCAAGACATGCACGCCAGCAGCAACAGCAGCCCCGCCCTGATCCTCGACCTCCCCCCGCCGCCGCTCCCGCCCGCGCGCGTCCTCCGAGCGGCGTGCGCGCGCGCCGTCGCCGCCGACGCCCCTCCCCCCCCCGCCTCCTCCGCCCCACACTCTCCTCCCTTTGCCCGCGTCTACGTCCTGATGCACGGCGCGGGACGACCAGAGGACCACCAAGAGCCCGAGGCGCGCGCGTGCACCCCGCTCCTGCTCGACGAGCTGCGCCGCCTGTTCGCGGCGGCCGCCGCCGCCGGCGCGCCGACGCTGGACGTCGTCCCGCTGCTGCCCTTTGCCGGGTGGGGCGGCGGCGGCGGTGGGGGCGGCGGCGGGGGCGGCGTGGGCGGTGGTGAGAGTGGGGGCGGCGAGGGCGGCGAGGGCGGAGGCGGCGGCGAGAGCGGCGGCGGCGGAAAGACCGCGTGCGCGGCCGTGGCGGCGCTGCCCGACGCGCGCGCGGTGCTGTCGCTCCGGGGGGACGAGGAGACAAGGCGACTGGCGCGGGCGCTCGCCGAGCTGCGTCCCGCGGGCCTGCCGCCGATCGAGGCGCTCGCGGGCGCCGGCGGTGACGTCGCAGCCGGGACGACCGCGGCGCCGCCTGCTCCCGCCGCCCCGCCGCCCCCTCGCCCGCCGCCGCCAACCCCCGGCCCCCTCCTCTCTTTTTCAGACGTCGCCGTCGGAGGCACTTTCGACCGGCTGCACGCCGGTCACCGCCTGCTGCTCGCCGCCGCGTCGCTCAGCGCCACGTCCCGCGTTTTCGCCGGCGTCACCTCGGACGCCCTGCTCGCGTCCAAGGCGCGGCGGGAGCTGCTCGAGCCGTACGCCGCGCGCGCGGCTGCCGCCGGGCGGTACGCCCAGGCGGTGCGGCCAACGCTGGCCGTGCGCACGGGCGCGCTGCGCGACGCGGCCGAGCCGACGCCGGCCGAGCTCGAGCCCGGCATGCGCGCGCTGGTGGTGTCGCGGGAGACGGAGAGCGGGGGAAGGGCGATCAACGAGGGGCGGCGGGGCAGGGGATTCGAGCCGCTGGCTCTGGTGGTCGTGGGCCTGGTGGGGGAGGGAGGGCGAGCAGCGGGCGGTGGCGGGGGAGGAGGCGGGGGGGAGGAGGAGGAGGAGGAGGGGGAGCCGGCGGGCGTGGCGGGCAAGGTGAGCTCGACGGCCCTGAGGGAGCGCGAGGCGGCGGCCATGGAGGAGGACGCGAGGAGAAGGGGTGGAGCATAGCACAAGAACAAGACGATTGTGTTTGGCACAGGTTGTTGTTCTTTATGCTAACCGTCGTCGTCGCCGTCCTCGCCCTCGCCGGCCCACTCGTCGTCGTCCTCGTCGAAGTCGTCGTCGTCCGCCTCTTCGTCTCCCTCCTCCTCTCCCCCCACCCCGCCGTCCCCCTCCTCCGCCGCCCCGACAAACTTGGTCGCGAACGTCAGGTACCCCGTGTGCCCGCGCGCCTCCGCCTGCGGCCAGCACTGGACCTTGCGCGGCGCGCGAACGGCTGGCGCTGCCGCCGCCGCCGCCGCCCCTGCCTCCGCAGTCCCCGCCGCCGCCGCCGCCCCCGCCTCGTCGCCGCCGACCTCCTCCGCCCGCGCCCGCTTCCGCCCGGCGTCCCCGTTTTTGCGCCGCCCGCCTCCGCCCCCCCCGTCCCCCCCGCCCCCGTGCCCCCCGCCCCCGGCGGCGACGGATGCTTGCGGCGGCGCGCCCACCACGTCGTACAGCCGCAGCAGCACCTCGACCGTCCGAACGTCGCAAAACCCGCGCGCGTCGAGCGCGGCCGCCGTGCGCTGCACCTGCTCGACGCAGGGACTGAAGGCGCAGAAGCGCCCGCCGGGCCTCAGGACGCGCGCGGCCGCGGGGACCACGCGCCAGGGGCCCGGCAGGTCCAGGAACACGGCGTCGGCGGCGCCGTCGGCGACGAAAAAGCCGCCGCCGCCGTCGGCGGCCGCGTCGCCGGCCGCCGCCGCCGCGGGAAAGCCGTCCGCCTCGACGTCCCGCAGCGTCACGGACGCCACGCCCGCCAGCCCGTGCCGCGCGAGCTCGTCCGCGGCCTCGGCGGCGCGCGCGGCGTGGAATTCGAACGACGCGACCCGCCCCGCGGGGGCGACCGCGCGCGCGAGGGCGTGCGTGAGCGAGCCGCTGCCCGTCCCCGCCTCGAGCACGACGGAACCAGGCCGCAGCTCGAGCTCGGCGACGACGTGCGATATGTCGGCGACGTAGAGGATCTGCGTGCGGTGGCGCAGGACGGCGGTCCAAAGCTCGGGCGTGGGGGCGAGCAGGTGCACGAACCCGGCGGGCGCGGGGCCGCCGCCGTCCTGGCCGCGGGGGTCGCCGCAGCCGCGGCCGCGGTCGCCGCCTCGGCCTCGGCCGCGCCCGCCGCCGCCGTGGGAGCCGCCGCCGCCGCGCTGGGGCGCGGCGCCGTCGCGCGAGTGCGCCGTCACGCGCGAGCCAAAGGGCGTGCCGAGCCAGTCCTGTTTTTTGGTTTTGGGGCGTGTTGTGGACGGGGGCGCGTTGGACGGGGGTTGGAGTTGAGAGCGCGCGGCAGCGGGGCGGACGAGGACAACGCATTGTTGCCGTCTTGACTCGTTCCCCTTCGGTCGGCGTCGCTGCGCCGTTTCCCCCGGCGAACGAACGAAAGGGACGCACGTTGTGCCGAAAGGTGCCGTAGCGGTTGCGGAAGATGCCGTCGCGCTCGACGTAGACAAACTTGGCCGAGTTGATGTTCTCGTACACGATGACCATGTCGCCCGCCTCGATCCGGCGCGGGCCTGGCGCGGGCGGCTCATCGATGGGGGTTGGGGGGCTGGTGTCGGCCGCCGATTGGAGCAGCCGCTGCTGGCGCCGCGCCTCCTCCTCCTGCTCGAGCAGGGGCGCGTGCAGGAACATTGTGATGGAGGGCGCCCGAAACGTGTGATCGCGGGGGGAGCTCGTTTTGGAGTTGCACAGAGAGAGGAGGGCTTTTCAAGCTCTCGATGTTTGCACCCCACGACAATCGCCCGCGCCGCTGCCGCCGCCGCCGCCGGACCCGCGGCCGCCACCGCCCAAAAAGCAGACCAACGGCGCGGGCGCGACTCTGCGTCCCTCATCACCAAAACACACTCGCTGGACCTCGACCTATCACCTCGTCAACAATCATCGCCGCGCGCCCGGCCTACGGGCCCCTTCCTCTCTCGGAGGGAGAAGGGGATTTCGAAACGCGCCCGCGAGAGGCGTCAAACCCCTCGCCTGTGCGGCGCGGCGAAACCCTTTCATCTCCTGCATTTCCATCACCTGCACACCTGCGCGCGCTTGCTTCTGCTGCAACTCAACAACCACACCCAAACCAAAAAAATGACGCGCTTTGTCGCCGACGCCATCGCGCACCGCCACGGCGGTGGCGGCGCCAGGAAGGGCGGCGGCGAGGCGGCGCGCAAGGCCGAGCTCGACGAGTTCAAAAAGACGGGCGTCCACCCAGAGCAGCGCGCCGCCCGCGCGAGCGCCGCCGACGCCCCCCTCCCGCTCCCCCCTGCGGACCCCTCGCGCCCGCACCTGGCCCTCGACCTCGCGCTGGACGGCCGCCCGCTGGGCCGCGCCGTCGTCGAGGTGTTCGAGGACGCCGTGCCGCTGGCCGCCGCGCAGCTGCTGCGCCGGTGCGCGCCCGGGTCGCCGGTCGCGCTGGCCGGCACTGCCGCCTCGCGCCTGATCCGCCTGTCGGCCGCCTACTGGCCGGCGGCGGCGGGGGCGGCCTCTTCCTCGGCCCCGTCGGCGGGCGCGGGCGCGCGGCCGGCGCTCGACACAAACGCAGCGGCGCGGCGCGCGCGATTCTGTGCGGCGGGCGTGGTCGGGGTGGCGCGCGACGGGTCGGGCGCCGTGGCCGTGTCGCTGGGGCGGTCGCCGACGCTCGACGCGACGCACGTGGTGGTCGGGCGCGTGGCGCGCTGGATCGGGGGCGCGACCGGGGCGGCGGCGGCAGCAGCGGCCAAAGGCGAGAGCAGCGGCGGCGGCGGCAATGGCGGCGACGGCGAGGATGCCTCTGCCGGAGGGCGCGAGCTCGCGGCGGCGCTCAACGCCTTGCGCACCAACGCCGCGGGCGACGCGCCCGCCGGGCGGCTGGTGGTTAGCAGGTGCGGCCGGTCGGACGCGCGGGGCGGCGCGGCGGACGACGGCGGAGCGGCGGGCGAGAGCGCGGCGGCGGCGGCCGCAAAGCCGAGCGCGAAGGAGCTTCGCGCGGGCGTGGACGAGGCGCTGCGCGAGGGGCTGCTCAAGCGGAGGGGCGGGCCGGCGGCGGCCGCGGGTGGTGGTCGCGGCGGCGGGGCGCCCGCCGCCAAGCGGCGAACGATGCTCGACGCCTTGTCAGGGAGCGACGAGGACGACAGCAGCAGCGGCAGCGGCAGCAGCAACGATGAGGAGGGCGGCGGCGGCGGCGGCGGGTGAGCGACGCGATGGCTGCAATATATGTGAGTAAAACCATTTCATTCTTCTATTCTTCGCGATCGGTTCGCGGTCGCGTGCTTATGCGGGTGTCTAGGTCGGTGCGCAAAGGGGGATTCTCGCGCGCGCGCGGGTGGGGGTGGAAACAAAGCAGGGGTGATAAAAATACAAAGACGAGTGAAAAAAGGCGGCCTCTGTCGCCTCTCCCGGGTCGCCAGCCGCCCGCCCGCCCGCCCGCCCGCCCGCCCGCCCGCTCGCCCGCCCGCCCGCTCGCTCGCCAGGGAACGAGCAAAAATAAAAAAGATCCACGCGCGCGTCTCAGTCTTGCGTGAGGTCGCCCCCCGCATTTGGGTGCGGCGCCTCCTCCCCGGATGCCGCGCGGCGCCCGCCTCGGGGCAATGCCGCGCAGAGAGCCGTATGAGGTGCGAAAACTCCCGTCGTAAGGCCGGCCCGCTGAAAACATGCAGCGGGACGCGACACAACAAGCGCCGCCGGGCTCTCGCAAGCAGCGCACCGTGTTGGCGGTGGGCTGCTGCGGAGGGTGGAGCGGCGCCCGGGCAATCACGGCCGCCTTGAAGCCGCGTGAAGGGGGGCGTCAAGGTCTTGGATAAAAAAGGGGGTGGGGCGGCGGGGCGGGGGATCAGCGGGCGGGGGGCGGAGATGGGCGGGAAGGGGGAGGGGAAGGGGGAGGGTCCTTGAAAAAAATGCGAGCGAGGCGATGGCCCTCTGCCATCTGCCCAAAGGGCGCGAGCACCACCACCGCCGCGCCCAAAAAGCAGACCACGAGCGCCGTCGCCAGCGCCGCTGGGATCGACCCGCGCGACGGCGCGCGGAGCAGGCCTTCGAAGCCGCCGTGCTCGATGCCCGTTTGCACGTTGGCGCCGCGGGCAAAGGCGAAGTCGTAGCCGTGGGCGCAGGTGCCGTAGGCGAGCTCGCATTCGTCGGCGGCCGGCGCGAAGAGCGTCTTGGGCAGCAGCGCGAGGGCGCCCGCGAGCGCCGACGCCGGCGGCGGGGCGTCGGCCTCGGCCTCGGCCGCGGGTTCCTCGGCGATGCCGGGGCCGGGCCCCTCGTCGAGCTGCACCGGGCCGCACGCCCCGCCGGAGAGCAGGGGCCCCCACAGGGCGTCGCGCGAGGCGCGCGCCGCGAGCACGCGCTCGCGCGACTGGCGCCCGTGGCGCTTGTTGGTGACGGGCGTGAAGATGCCGCTGCGGTGCTGGGGCGCCTTGTCGGTCCACGGCGCCGCGACGACGACCGTGGGCGCGGCGAGGGGCGCCGGGGCGGCGCCGGCCGCGGGCTGGCGGGCGCTGCGGGGGCGGAGGCGGACCGGCGCGGCCAGGACGCGCCCGTAGGCATAGTCGCGGGCGAGCTTGGCGTACGCGGCGGCGGGCCAGGGGCGGCCGGCCGAGAAGAGGGCTGGGATCGGGCCGACGGGCAGGCGGGCGGCCGGCCCGGCGGGGGCCTTGTTTTTAATCATGAAGTTGACGTGGGTCATGGGCAGGCGCTTGCACTTGACGGCCATGAACGCGGCCTTGACGGCTGCGGCCTCGGCGGCCTTGCGCCGGTCGCTGCGCGCCTTTTTCTCGGTCTGGGAGGCCAGAGGCGCCGGGCGGCGAAGCGCCGGAGCGGCGCGGGGCGCGAGGGTGGCGGTGGCGGTCGCGTCGGCGGTGGCGGGCGTGGCGGGCGCGACGGTGGCGGCGGGCGTGACCTTGTTGTCCCCGGCCTGCTGCTGGTGCTGCTTCTTTTGATGCTGCTGCTGCTTCTCCTGCTGTTGCTGCTGGCGCTTTTCCTGCTGCTGCTGCTGGTGCGGCTGCTGCTCGTTGTCGTCGTCGGCGGCGGCGTCGTCGTTGGCTAGGTCTGCGAGCGCAAACGAGGTGAGGATGGTGGCCTCGGGCCAGATCACGTCGACGAACTGCTTGACGAGCATGGTGCCGGCGAAGGCCTGGTTTGGTTGTTTTGTGGGGGTTCGATGGTTTTGTTTGGTGGGGGGAGCAGGTCTCAGTGTGAGCGTCGGGTGCCAAGAAAAAAAGCGGGGAGAGAAGGAAAAGAGGGTCGGCCGCCCCCAGGAGGGAAGAGCGGCGCGTCCCGGCCGGGCCCGCCCGGTCCCGCCCGGCGCGCCAATGCCCCGCCCTTGCATTCAATACGCTTATAAAGCTGCACGCTCGTGGGCTGGGCAGGGCCCAAAGTGAAAAAGGAGGCCACCCCAGCCTTCCTTCTCTCTCTTCTCTCTCTCTCCCTCTCCGCGCGCCGTGCGCAGCTCTTCGAGCCCGGGGTCTGGCGCCCGGCGCGCGCGCCAAGGCGCTAGTACCGCCCATGTCGCCTCAATTCCGCGCGCGCGCCCGTATCGTACGCCGAGCTGCGAAGTGCAGCACGGGTTTCCAAAAATAAACGCGAAGGAAAAGAAAAGGGGTGCTCCCGTACGTGGCTGTTCTCGCCCGTTGTACTGCCTTATCGCGGAATCCGAGGCGGCTCACTTGACCTCCTCCCTTCCCCTCTCACTCACCAACAAGCTCTTGCCAAACATCTTGCTGACGAACAGAGAAACAGTCACGTATCTAAAATCGTATCTCTTTGGCCAGTCGAGGCTCTCTTTTTTTTTCTCTTCTTCCGTGGGCTTGTTGCGCGAAGGAGGACTGTTGTCGAATGTGGGGCACTCGCGAAGGTTGCTTTTCTTTAGAAGTAAGGCGTGTGTGTGGTGTGATGGGCATTCGCAGGGCACACGGCGCCGCCAAATACCCAGGACCCGGGCCCCTGGCCCTCATGCTGCTGCCCCTGTCGCGGTGGCCGGCCAGAGGGCTCCCGCCGCCCTCCCGCCGCCGCTGCCGCCGCCGCCGCAAACGGCCCCCCAACAGTCGCGAACCGACGACGGCCTGCGCCGCGCGCGCGCCCCAGGCCGCGGTTCTGGCAAATCCGACCGCACCATCCCGCGCGAGGCACCACGATTTGCCAATTGACCGGTTCAGCGGGGCGCGGGGGGGGCGCGCAGGAGGGCGAATCTCGAATCTCTCGCAGACGATAACGAAGTTTTTTGCCGTCGGGCCGGCGGCGGCGGCGGCGCGCGAGCGGGACGAGGGGAGAGAGAGGCCGGCGACGCTCCTCCCCTTTTCCCCCCACGATAAAGCCAACTCCTATGGCCCCCCCTCCCTTGTTATCACGCGCGAAAGAGACAGTCACACAAGCAGAGAGAGTCGGGATGCTTGTCCAGGAGAAGGAGGCCGCGATTCGTTGCAGCGGCCATTGGGTCTTGGGGTCTATATTGGGGGCGCGCCGTCGTCGTCGCCGTCGTCGTCGCCGTCGCCGGAGCGGGCAACAGGCGCGCGAGCGGGACAAGAAGCAGGAGCGGCACGGGTAGGAAAAGAGACAATCGCGCCGCCCCCCCAACGGCGCCACGGGCTCGAGCGCGCACTCCAGACTCACGGCCGGTGCGGCGCGCGCGGGCGCTGCGGCAGCGGCGTCGGCCGCGCCGGCGGCGGCCACAGCAGCGCCGCCGCGGGCGGCGGCGCCGCGGGCTCCTGGCTTGCGGCGGGAGCGGCGGGCGGCCGCTGCTGCTGCTGCTGCCGCTGCGTCTGTTGTGGCTGCCCCTGCGGCTGCTGCGGCTGCTGCTGCTGCTGCTGCTGCTGCCCCTGCTGCCCCTGCTGCCCCTGCGGTTGCTCCGCCGAGGGCGAGGCGGAGTCGCCAAAGGCGCCGTCGTGCTGCTGCTGCTGCCGCCCCTGCCCCTGCGGCTGCCGCCCCTGCTGCCCCTGCCCCTGCCCCCCCTGCTCCAACGGCGAGGGGAAGTAGCTGAAGGCGTCGTGCAGCAGCACAAAGGTCTCGCCGTCGCCGGCGCCCGTGTCCGAGAGGATGGCGGCGAGGGCGTCGCGGCTGTATATTTGCCGGTGCAAAGTCGACAGCCGCAGCAGCTCGTTAAGCGCGGCGGTGGGCGGGTGGGCCGGCAGCGGGGCGGGGCCGCCCTGCGCCTCCTCGTGCTCGTGTTGTTCCGCGGCGTCGGCGGCGCCGCCGCCCGGGCGGCGCGCGGGCCGCCAGGCGACGGCGTGCAGGGCGGCGACGGTCTGCGCGAGGACGGCCGGGTCGCGGCGCGAGGCGTCGAGGATGCGGTGCCAAACGGTCGGCAGGGAGCCCGCCTCCGCCGCCTCCGCCTCCACGCCGCCAGCACTAGCACCGCTGCAGCTTGCGGCCCCAGGGCCGTCGGCCCCAGCGCTGCCTTCCTGTCCCGTCGCCGCCGCCGTCGAGGCCGCCGCGGTTCCCGCCGCTTGTTGTTGGTGTTGTTGTTGCTGAGACGACGAGGGTGGCGGCGGCGCCGGGGCGCTGCCGAACGCCACAACCTGCTGGCCGCGACATCCTACCTGCTGCAGGAGCAGGCGCGCGAGCGTCAATCGCCGCAGCATCGGGGGCGATTGCGGGGAGAGGCGGCGCCCAGGTGGCGCTGGGGCCGACGACAATCGCAGAACAGAGCAGATTGACCGATGGGCAGAGAGGGCGCCGATGTGCGAGTGCTGCTCGGGCCAGGATCGGATAATTGGGGATCGGCGGAGCGCGGGCCAGTGTGTGTCGGTTTTGCGCTCGGCGAGCGCCGCTCTTTTGCTCGGTCGCCGCTCGCGCGCGCGACCGCTTTCTTCCCCGTCGTCTGCGCTTCAAAAGCGGTGCTGTGATAGCTCGATTCCGCCGACAGCAGCGACAGCCGGCGGACGCGAGGGTCGCTTAGATCACGACGCACTCGATCCATTCATTCCTTCGCAAAGCCTCCCCTCTTTCCTCAACCACGTAGAGGCGGGTGTCGAATTTTGAATCGTTCCTTCCCCCCTCCTCCTCTTTTGACTACGCCAAAGACCACCAAATCAGGGCGACAGCTACGAGACTGCCCAACCGATGGATCCCGCGTCCCTCCGCGGGCAGGCGGGCCCGCGCGCACGGGTGCGGCGCTTGTTTTTGCCCTTCCTCCTGTTTGTCTCTCCTCCTCTCTTCTCACTCACACTCTTCGGCAAACGTCACACCCCCGACTACAGGGCCTGCTCAAGGAGCGCCTCGAGCTGGAGCGCGTGCGCGCCCCCAGCGCCGTAGACGACGGCGGCAACGGCGCGAGCGGCGCGAGCAGCGCCGACCGCGACGGCGGCGGCGCGCCGAGGCCGCCGCCGCCGGCCGCGCCCGCCGCCGCGCGCTACACGCTGCGGCCCGTCACCGACGAGCTTTCCTTCGAGAAGGGCTTCTACGTGTTCATCCGCGCGCTGCAGCTCCTGCGCGCGCACAACGAGGGCGTGGTGGTCGTGGGCCTGGCGGGACCCTCGGGCAGCGGCAAGACGGCCTTCTCGCAGCGCGTGCAGCAGTTCATGCCGGGCGCCGCCGTCGTGTCCATGGACATGGTGCGCCGCTGCCGTTTATTTTTCTTTCCGTTGTCGTCGGGAAACGACCGCGCGCGTTTGTTTTTCATCGTCGCCGGAGACGACAATGGTCGGGACGGAGCGCGTTTCTTTTCCGGTCGTCGGGAACGACGGGAGCGCGGGATGCAGCCGGACGGGTCCGACGAAAATGCCGACAACCCAAGCACCAAAACCAAAACCAAAACCAACAAACCAAAAACACCAAACAACAGTACAACGACGCCTCCAAGCTCGTCGACGACAACTTCGACGACCCCCGCCTTACCGACTACGACGCCCTGCTGTCCAACCTGCGCGACCTGCGATCCGGCAAGCCCACGGACGTGCCCGTCTACGATTTTCGCACGTCGCGCCGCGTCGGTCACAGGCGCCTCAATCCACCGACCGCCCGCGTCGTCGTGCTCGAGGGAATTTACGCGCTGTCCGAGCGCCTCAGGCCGCTGCTCGACCTGCGCGTGAGCGTTCGGGGGGGCGTGCACCTGGACCTGGTGAAGCGGGTGATGCGGGACATCGCGCGGAGCGGGCAGGGGCCCGAGGCCATCATCGAGCAGGTCAGTCGCCCGCGCTCGCTACGTCTGGCGCGCGCGCTCGTCGCCGCCGTCGTCGCCGTCGTCCTCGTTTTGTCTCGCGCGCTCGCACCCTGGCCTCACGCTCCTCCCTTTACTCCCCCGCCAATCAAAAAAAAAAAAAAAAAAAAAAAATATAGCGCGCCATGGGAAAGCGAGCGCTGGCCGCTACCGC
>Ga0105053_10005171_pt1 | contig 18693 bp, 14 predicted proteins | sample BON01_FD_78093 | JGI IMG/M metagenome (GOLD analysis project Ga0105053, IMG submission 78093) | Freshwater microbial communities from Lake Bonney liftoff mats and glacier meltwater in Antarctica - BON-01 | ecosystem: Environmental > Aquatic > Freshwater > Ice > Glacier meltwater | place: Lake...
ATTGAAAATACGTTCAAAATTATCAGCAAGAACGAGTCCCCTCTTACAGAAAGTTTTTGCTTATGCAGACCGGAATAAAAAATAAATTTATACATACTATAATCCTGATTTAACGTATATAATTAACGGAGATCAAATGCCAATACTTAAATGCATTAAGAACCGTTTATTTCGCTAAATTCAAATCATGAAAATCAGAACTGCAATCCTAAGTATTTTTTTATTCAGTGCTTTATCTTCATTTGCGCAGATTAAGTTACCACAGGTTTTAAGAGAAGCCGCTAATGCCATTAAACCGGGTAGTCCAAGTCAGACAGAAATTGGAGACGCTTTAAAAGAAGCCCTTGAGATAGGCGTTTCTGCGGGCACAGATCGGCTATCTCTTCAAAATGGTTTTTTGGGAAACTCCGCAATCAAGCTGCTTTTTCCACCTGAAGCTAGAAAAGTTGAGAAGGCTCTACGCGGAATCGGTATGAACAAAGCTTGTGATGACTTTATTCTTAGTCTGAACCGGGCTGCTGAACTTGCTGCCAAAGAGGCAAAACCAATTTTTATCTCTGCGATCAAAGAAATGAGTATTCAGGATGCTTCAAATATATTACTGAGTGATCAAAAAAATTCTGCAACCACGTATTTTAAGCGTGTAACAAGTAAAGCATTGGAAGCCAAATTTGATCCGGTTATTCAGAGTTCATTGGATAAAACTCAGGCAACAAAGTACTGGACAGACCTGAGTACTGCCTACAATCAAATCCCGCTTGCAGGTAAAGTAAATACTGACCTTTCTGCTTTTGCAACGCAGAAAGCAATGGAGGGATTATTCCTTGAAATAGCACAAGAAGAATTAAAGATGCGTGAAAATTCAGGCCTCAGGAGTAGTCCGCTGCTCAAAAAAGTATTTGGCTTTGCGGATAAGAATAAAAATGGGGTGATTTTTCATTGATTCTGGCTTTCGCCCGATCCGATAGTTATCGGATGACAAGAACTAAATTCGGCAACAAAGGAATAAAAAAAGGTCTTTAGGTATTATACCCAAAGACCTTTTGAAATAAAGAGTATTTCCTTTTAAACTAGTAATCTTACAGGCTCTTCAAGCAATGCTTTTAATGTTTGCAAGAATGCTGCACCAGTAGCACCGTCAACAACACGATGGTCACAACTTAAAGTAACCTTCATTACATTACCCGGAACAACTGCTCCGTTTTTAATCACAGGAACCTGCTGAATTGCACCTATTGCAAGGATGCAGGCATCAGGTGGATTAATAATTGCTGTAAACTCATCTATACCAAACATTCCCAGATTAGAAATGGTAAAAGTTGAACCTTCCCAGTCTGAAGGCTGTAATTTCTTAGCCTTTGCACGCTGGGCTAAGTCTTTTACTTCTGCCGAAATATGTGAAAGTGATTTGCCATCTGCAAAACGAACGACCGGTACCAGTAAACCATCTTCAACGGCTACTGCTACACCAATATTTATATGCTCATTATAACGGATCCTATCACCTAACCAGGATGAATTAACATTAGGATGCTGCTTTAAAGCAACAGCAACTGCTTTCAGCACCATATCATTGAACGATATTTTTACTGAGGCAAATTCATTGATCTTGGTTCGAGCCTGCATCGAGCTATCCATATCAATAGACATGGTGAGATAGAAATGCGGTGAAGTGAAGAGACTTTCAGAAAGACGCTTCGCAATAACTTTACGCATTTGAGATACTGCTTTCTCAGTATATTTCTCTTCTCCAATAAATTGCGGAATAGCTGCAGGTGCTGTTTCGGCTGCCGGTGCAGCTGATGATGGAGCAGGGCTTTGACTTGCTTTCGCAACCTGTGGCTCTACAGCAGGGTTAAAGCTTTCTATATCCTTTTTCACAATCCTGCCACCTTCAGCACTGCCCTTTACCTGGGAAATGTCAATACCTTTATCTTTAGCAATCTTACGAGCCAAAGGAGATGCCTTTAAACGTGTTGTTGAATCACCTTCAACATGCTGTGTTTCAGCCGCTGCATTTGATTCAACTGTCGGCTTGGCTTTATCATCAGGCTCAGATTCAGTTTTTAATTCTGTTACAGCTGCAGGTTTTGCACCTGATTTTAGTAACGCCGATACATCTGTACCCTCTTTACCAACAATTGCAATGATATCATTTACTTTAGCCGCCTGTCCCTTTTCAACACCAACATATAAAAGTATTCCATCAGCATAGGCAGTTACCTCCATTGTAGCTTTATCGGTCTCAACATCTGCTAAAGCATCATCACTTTTCACCTGATCACCAACTTTTTTATGCCATTCAGCTATTACACCTTCTGTCATAGTATCGCTTAATAAAGGCATCCGGATAATGGTAGCACCCAGTGCTTCCGCATCTGCATCACTAATTCCCGAAGATTTAGGTTCTGCTTCCGCGACATCAGGTGTACTTTCCTTTTCAGTTTCTTTTGACGCTTTTGCAGGTTCCTCAACTGATTTTGCGGGTTCCTCAACTGATTTTGCAGGTTCCTCAACTGTTTTAGCGGGTTCCTCAACTGCTTTATCGGGTACGGAAGCTTCTTTTTGACTTCCGGAATCATTTAAAAGAGCCTGATAATCTTCTCCTTCGGCACCAAGAATAGCTATTACAGAATCAACCGGTGCTGCTTCGCCTTCTTTAGGGCCAATATATAGTAAAATCCCCTCCTGAAATGACTCAAAGTCCATGGTTGCCTTATCTGTTTCGACTTCGGCAATCAATTCCCCTGAGCTAACTTTATCACCAACTTTTTTATGCCACTTAGCGATAACTCCCTCCGTCATCGTATCGCTCATCTTAGGCATTTTCACTACTTCAGCCATTTTATTTCCAGATTAGAATATTAGAATTTAAATTTAGTCGCGGATATATGGATAGTCAGATTGAATATATACATCTGTATACAGTTCAGACGGATCCGGCCATGGTGATTCTTCAGAAAATTTAACTGATTCGTCAACAATAGCTTTAATTTTATCATTGATGGATTCAAACCAAGCCTCGTCAGCATACTTTTTATCTTCAATGGTGGCCCTGACAACCTCAATTGGGTCTTTGGCTTTATAACCTTCAACTTCTTCTTTAGTACGGTATTTTGCCGGGTCAGACATAGAATGACCTTTATAACGATAAGTTCTTGCTTCTAAAAATGTTGGTCCATCTCCGCGACGGGCTCTTTGAACGGCTTCATCCATGGCATTATGAACAGCTACCGGATCCATTCCGTCAACAGGCGCACATGGCATATCAAAACCTAAACCGATTTTATAGATATCAACCATATTTGTTGTTCTCGATACAGAGGTACCCATGGCATAACCATTATTTTCGCAAACAAAGACAACAGGAAGCTTCCATAGCATAGCCATGTTAAAAGTCTCATTCAATGCTCCTTGACGAACGGCACCATCACCCATATAACAGATACAAACATTATCGGTTCCATTATATTGCTCTGCAAAGGCAATTCCGGCACCCAGCGGGATCTGACCTCCTACAATACCATGTCCACCGAAAAATTTCTTTTCCTTACTGAACATATGCATGGAACCTCCCTTACCTTTGGAGCATCCGGTTGCCTTACCATACAATTCAGCCATAACCTCATTTGCACTCATCCCTTTTGCTAGAGCATGTGCATGATCACGATAAGCTGTAATAATCGAATCCTCGGCATGGATAACTGACATTGTGCCTGCCATCACCGCTTCCTGACCTATATACAAATGGCAAAAACCTCTGATTTTTTGTTGCCCATAAAGTTGACCGGCTTTTTCTTCAAACTTGCGCATCAGGAGCATTGACTCATACCATTGAAGATAAGTGTCTTTCGTAATTTCTATTGAACTCATTCGTAATCGTTTCTGTTAAACAAATTATTCCTTTACAAGGGAGGACAAATCTAACCATATCTTCCCAAAAAAAGAATAGCATAGTGTTTTGTTTAAACGCTAAACTGTCAGATTTTCATTAAAAATTTATAGAATTGTCTTAGATGACTTGTTTTTATACATAAAATTCATACTTTCGTAACATTCTTAGAATATAATCAGTAAACAGGAGTTCAGCTTAACACTGTTTATCTATAAACGAAAGATCATTAAATATGGCGAAAAAAGTAATTTTAACTTTACTGCTTATGATTTCTATTGTTTCTGTTCAGGCACAAACTAAAGATAAAGATCAGAAATCATTAGAAAAAATTGCAGATCCGGATAACCTTGCAACTGAATACTTTTCACAAATTATGGGTGTAGCGCTTTCGGCTACGTCAAACCTTAAACTTTATCAGTTTATATATGACTGGATTGGTACTCCATACAGATTAGGTGGTGGAACTAAAAAAGGAATTGATTGTTCCGGCTTTGCTTTTGAGCTATACAATAAAGTATTCAGTACTTTAATCGGCAATAATTCAAGGAACATATTCAGTATGGTTAATCCGATCAGCAAATCAGAGTTAAAAGAAGGTGATTTGGTATTTTTTAAAATTGGAAGCCGCTCAATTACCCACATGGGTGTCTACATGGGCAATAATAAATTTGCACATGCCTCCACAAGTAAAGGTGTAATGATCAGCGACCTTGATGAAGCTTACTGGAGAAGATATTATTACAAAGGTGGGCGTTTGCTTGCCTCTCTCAGAGATTAATAACTAAACCACTCAATCATTCTGAAAATATAAAGTACTGTACTTTAAAAAGTACAGTTCATTTTTATTTTGCTTGGTCCGTGGTACTTCTCACCAATCCAATTCCTGTAATGAAAAACACTAACCCTAATACTGCGAAGACAATTAGCATTTTATACCCCTCTGTGCTTTGTACAAAGCCTATTGCGGCATAAATAAGTCCTATTATTCCCAATACAGTTAATATTGTCCCAAAAATTCTTTTTAAATTCATTTGTTCTATTTATTAGATACTAACAATAAAGCTGCCAAGATTATATTTGTCTGATTTTAAAGAAATTTAAATTTGGTTTTGTCTTCATAATCGTAAAATTCTGAATCCGAATACAAAATTTGTTCAGTATCTTATGTAAATTTTATCGCTAAGTATACAAGCTTTACGCTCATTTGTTGCGAGCAAGAAACAATCTGAGGTTCTGGGACTTCGCAAGGACATTGTAGATCATGTCAAAGAACAAATCGACGCCGTACTTGAAAGCTGGGGTTATCACCTTCAGGATCTGCAAATCAACGATATTACATTTGATGAAGTTATCCTCACTTCAATATGCCGTGTTGTAGCATCCAATAATCTGAAAGCTGCTGCAGAAAATGAAGGTCAGGCGCTCTTGATTACCAAGACCAAGGCTGTAGAAGCTGATGGTAATGCTATCAAGATTGCAGCACTTGATGGTTCTCCCGATGGTATGAAGCTCACCATGGAACAGATGATGAGTATCAATATTATGGATACCGAGAATAAGAAGAAATCTTAATTAATTTTTTAGTTCAGATCAAGAACATTTTTTGCTCCTTCTGTACAAATCATTTAGTCGAAATATTCAACAAAGAACCCCGGCAGAACCGGGGTTTTTATTATTTAATCTGAATATAATCAGCCATAATCAGCAGACCCTCATCACGAATAAAATCGACATCATCTTTAGGTTTGGCTTCACCCTTCTTTAAAGGAGGCAGGCCTTTGGCAGCACGACGCTGATTGTCTCGCGCCAGTACCTTTGCTTCTTGTTCATCACGTTCCTTCTTCAGTTGTACTTCATTCAAAGTAATTGATGTTTCAGCTTCTCTTTTGGCAAAATCAGCAATATCTTGTTGTAGGTTTTGAAAGCCCAATGATGTTTGCATACGATCCTTATGCATGGAAAGCAATTTGCCCTTCACTTTGTCAAGATTTGTAACCAGTGTGTACTTACTTGGAGCAATGGTATCCCATGGCAATGCTCTAGGTTCAGAACTTTCTCCATATTTATCTTTTGGGAAAACCGTTGGAAACTCAATATCAGGAACTACTCCCTTATGCTGGGTTGTACTGCCATTTACCCTGTAAAACTTGGCCATGGTTAAATTGATCTGGCCAAATTCAGGTGCATTTGATCCAATAGTAGCTCCCGACTTATTGCCTGCGGTCTGTGCAGCCTTCAACATTAATTTATCAGCAGTGCCAATCACTCTTCCCATATCTATTCCTTGCTGAACAGTTCCTTTTCCATAAGACTGGTTGCCAATAATAATTCCACGTCCATAATCCTGAATAGCTCCTGCAAAGATTTCAGATGCTGAAGCACTGAAGCGATCTTGTAAAACACCTAAAGGACCTGTCCATGCAATACCCGGATCTTCATCCTCTTCAATTTCTACATTATTTCTTCTGTCTCTTACCTGAACAATTGGGCCAGATTTTATGAATAAACCGCTCAAACTGATCGCCTCAGGAAGAGATCCTCCTCCATTACTTCTCAAGTCAATAATAACAGCATCCACATTTTCTCGTTTTAAAGTATCCAGCAATAACTTCACATCGCGAGTAGTACTTTTATAATTGGGATCTCTTGCCTGCATTGCTTTAAAATCAGCATAGAAAGCGGGGATTTGGATAATACCAATCTTATATGATTTACCATTCTGTGTAACAGTTTTTATTGTTTGCTTCGCCGACTGATCCTCAAGTACAACTTTATCCCGAACCAGTTCTACAATTTTTGGAGTAGCAGATAATTCCTGACCCGCTGGAATCACCTTCAATCGTACAATGGTTCCTTTAGGTCCCTTAATTTTGGTTACGGTAACATCCAGACGCCAACCGATCACATCTACAAATTCACCATCCTTACCCTGCGCAACTGCCACAATACGATCATTTACTTCAAGTGTTTTAGCTTTAAAGGCTGGTCCGCCGGGAATAATTTCGGCAATTTTAACTACCTCATTTTCAAGTTGTAACCTTGCACCAATACCCTCAAAAGTCCGGGCAAGGTCTTCATTAAATTCCTGTGCCCTGTTTGGTACAAAATAATTAGTATGCGGATCAACCGTTCCGGTAAAGGAGTTCATGAAGATTTGGAAGACGTCCTGATTATTGAATTTTGTGGATTGAGAGTTCAGATTCTCGTATCGCTTTTTCAAAGTCTCCTTTATTTTTAATTCATCGGTGCCTGTAACCTTAAGGTTCAGCATCTCATATTTAACGCGTTTAGACCAGAGTTTATTTGACTCAGCTTCAGATTTAAGCCATGGGAGTTTCTCACGGTCGTAGGTATAACTTTCATTACTTGTAAAATCGAACTTCTTATCAATTTCTTTTAAAGCAAAAGCCACACGATCATTATACCTTTTCTGATAGACGTTGAAGATGTAAAAAGGTACACTCAAATCACCTGAACGTATATCATCATCCATAGTTAAACGGTATTGTTCAAAACCCGCAATATCACTTTGCAGGAAATAACTTTTCCCGTTATCAAGCGATTTTAAATACTCGTCAAACACTATTGAAGAAAAAGCATCATTCACCACCACTTTTTTATAGTGGAAGTTTTCAAGTAACTCAACCAGCGACTTCGCAACAACAGATTGCTGAAGTTCAGGTTTCAAATCACTTCCTGAAACTATTATACTTACCCTCGGGTCGGCCTGACAAGCTAAAGCTGATACAATAAATAAGGCCAGACATAATCTTTTTAACATCTCTTTAACTGATTTTAACTTCATTTCAGAATATACGGTATCTAATTTGGTACCAAAAATTAAATATAATTATGGAAAACCCCGATTTGAAGGCTAATCCATGTAACATGTTTATGTATTTTTTATTATTGGATCCAAATATACCTAAAAAATGAAATCAATGGCCTTTTATGCCTCATACTCACTATTGAATTGTTCTCAAAAATGTCTCTTTCATGACTTTAAACTCCGAAAAAGCAGAGCTTGCCGCTCCAGAATTACCCAATTTGTTATAAACATCAGCTAGGTTGCTTTTTATTTCAATCAACTTATTCGTGTATTTGTTTTTTAACGACAGTTGTTCTGCTTCTTTAAAATCCAACAGGGCAAGTTCATAATCACCTATTGACATTTTGACATGTGCAAGGTTAATGAGTGAGTTTACAATTCCTGAGGGGCTATTTATCTTTCTGGCTAACATATTCGACTGAATGTAAAACCATTTCGCCTGCGTAAATTTTTTCTGTTGATGATAGGTGTCTGCAAGCTGATCATAACACCGGATTGTTCCGGTCTTATCTTTCAGACCATAATAATACAAAGGTAGAGCCTTTCTCAATATCAGGGATTCAGCTTCAGTAAAATTTTTCTGACTTGTCAGGATCTCGGCAAGATCCATATAGGTTTCCGCAAGAAATTTTTTGTTTTTTGTATCCAGGTCTATCATTAATATGGCCTGATTATACTTTAAAGCTTCAGTTAGATTTCCTCTAAACCTGTTAATCCGCTGGAGTGTTAAATAATTATTTCTGACAGAAACTATATTATTTACTTCCAGATTCAAAACAATTGCTTCGTTTAATAAACGAACCGCATCATCCATCTTTCCGTTAAGGGCATGGCTTACCGCATATGAGTTCAGTACCCCAGCTTCCGCATTCCTGTCTCCCAGATTTCTCGTTAAAAAAAGGAGCTGGTCATATGCGCTTAAGGAATCTGACTTCAGGTTTCCATTATAAACCCCTGCTGATGTGGGAAAAACAAAAGGAATATTATCGGATGCCTTCAACTGCTCACGAAACTGAAGCACACTGAGGTAATCTTTTACCGCCCCGATTCCTGAAGAAGGCAATTGCTTTATAAGCTTTAGAGAATCAGAATTTAAACTTTGGGAAATTATACTCCAATGAGCTGAGGAAGTGACTCTATCTTCCCATTCAACAGATCCTGTGATACCCCTTTTTACAGAAATACCCAATAAAAATAATGATACTAAAACTGACCTGAGGTTCATTTATAATTGTCTGCTTATGAATTCGAGAAAATAAGACTCTCAAACTCCGGACATATCGTTTTGGTTATCAATCTCAAACGTACAAAGATTTTTAAAATTACATGCCAATAAAAAGATCAGGCAAAAACCGAAAGTTCACCGTCAAATGCTGCCCATACCATATAAGGATGTGAATCACAATGATATAGTTCTCCATTTGCTGAAATGCCTATTACTCCTGCAAAACCATTATGATTTTTGAGTTCCTGAAATGATTTTTGAGAAGCTGCTGCCAGACTCATACCATCACTAACACGGGTTACTATTTTAACCGCAAGACCCGCGCTTACAATATCTTCACCAACGCCGGTACAGGATACCCCTGCAAACTGGTTGGCAAAATTCCCTGCTATAGTGGCCGAGTCACTGACACGGCCCGGAATTTCAAAGCCCTTACCTCCAGTTGAGGTTGCAGCCGAAATATTCCCTGTTTTATCTAAAGCGACACATCCAACGGTACCAAGACCTTTAGATGCTTTTAATTTTTTATCATATTCTATCCTGCGTTGCTGAGTTTCCGTATTAAAATATCCAAACCCATTACTTCGGGCAAAATCAAGTGCCCCACTACCACCCAGAACCCTATCATCAAATGACATTAACTTTTCTGCAATTAATATGGGATTCCTGACATCCTCAATATTTATTACTCCCGAAAATTTCCCGCTGCTCCCATCCATTAAACCGGCGCTAAGTCTGATTTTTCCATCACTTTGGATTTGTGAACCAATACCCGCATTAAAAAGCTCACAATCTTCCAAAAGCGAAACTGCAAAAACGGAAGTTTCCAATGCAGAATGGGAATTTAAATACGTGTATGACTGTTTTACGATTTCAGAAAGGGCTTCCTGCTTGCCAAGTTTAATTTCCAGATTAGTATGGGATTCGCTAAAAAAACCACCATGAATAATTAATTTATAATCCATTAATTATCTTCACTTTTAACCCTCAGGAAAACTCCTTCTTCCACCTTTATTGCTTTTTGAATTACCAGTTCATGCTTTTCAAGATCATACTTATCAAATATGGACATTACATGTACCTTTAGGCCACTGATAGATACCGGTGAACCAATTTCCACTTCATAAATGCTTGTTTCACTGATAAAACGCCCGTCAACCAACATTGTCAGGCCGGGGCCAATAGCTTCCATCCAATTGCCTTCTGTGATCAATAAACCGGCATCCTCTCCGAGTCCGATACCTAACATCCCCGGGTTACTTGCCACAGCATAGAATAAACGGCCTATTCTGCCTCGTTGAACAAAATGAGTATCTACGATCACCGAGTCAATAAAACCTAAACCGGCTGTAATCTGAACTTCTCCTTTAATCAATGCCTCACTACTGCTTCCGCGATAGATCATATTTGTAGAAGCTGCTGCTGCCCCGGCAGAAGTGCCGGCGATTAGAAAATTATCTTCATGATAACGCTTTTTCAATAAGTGCAGCAATGGCGTACCTCCAAATATTGAGCTCAATCGCAGTTGGTAGCCCCCAGTAAACATCACCACATCTGCTTTTGCTATACGTTCCAGATATTCAGGGATCATGGCATCAGTTCTAGACCTGATATGCATGACATTGACATTATTAACCTGCAACTGTTTAAATGAATTAATGTATTCTTCACCCACTATTTCGGGTATTTTAGATGCCGTTGTAATTACTTCAACAATAGAATTTTCAGCTTTTGCCGATTCGCTGATGATCCGTTTAAGAATCCCCAATTCAAAGAATTTTACATATTGCGGGTGGCTTACATTTTCATTATAATTTAGTGAACTTCCCAGATCAACTGCACCGCCAACTATAAGGAGTTTGCCCTTTGGAACCATATTAAATATTAAATTTTCGTTACTTTAAAATCAAATATATATTACCAGTATTATAAGTCTAGACATTACTTACTAAACTTTTCAACATTTCGGATTGTTTAAGGGCATTATAATTAAATACTGATCCAACAATCTTCCTTAAATAATCAGCTTAAAATTCAATATTTTAGCAAAACTTTATATCTTGTTAATGGGTTAATTCATAATAAACCCAACAAGCATTCAATTAGAATTGTAATCATGCTTTAACCAATTAAACAATTCCGATTGCCTTATTTAAAACCCGGCTTTGGCCCCATAATAAAAATTTGTTTATCTGATTCATGCAAATGCTTCAGTAGATTAATAAACATCTCAAAAAAACCTGTGAGTAAATGCAGAATATGTTTGGCATAAATTTAGCGAATGCAAATTCATCGAAATCCGGAATATAGGTTCTTTAAGGGTTTAACCAAGCATTAAAGGTTCTATCACGTATGTGCGGGATTAAAAAACAAATTATATACAAATGAAAATATTGGGCATACAGGTTTTAAAGGGACCAAATATCTGGTCAAACAGTCGTAAGAAATTAATCCAGATGCGTCTTGATCTTGAAGACCTGGAAGAGAGACCGACCAATAAAATTGATGGATTCAGGGAAAGGATTGAAAGGCTGATGCCGAGTTTATATACTCACCGCTGTTCACCCGGGTATGAGGGAGGATTTTTTGAGCGTATAGATGAAGGTACCTGGATGGGCCATGTTATTGAGCACATTGCTCTTGAACTGCAGTCATTAGCTGGAATGGAAACAGGCTTTGGACGTACACGTGAGACAAGAACTCCGGGAATTTATAATGTAGTGTTCAGTTACATTGAAGAAACTGTTGGTTTATATGCTGCCGAAGCATCTGTACGCATTGCTGAGACCTTAATTGCAAGCGAAGAATATGACATCGAAAACGATATCATGACGATGAAAAAAATGCGGGAGCGAGAGCGTTTTGGCCCAAGCACAGCTTCAATTGTTGAGGAAGCTGTTGCCAGGAAGATCCCTTTTATCCGCCTCAACAGAAGTTCCCTAGTACAGTTGGGATATGGTGTAAATCAGGTACGATTCCGTGCTACTATGACCGATAAAACAAGCAGTATTGCTGTTGACCTTGCTGGAAATAAAGATGAAACTAAACGCATTTTACAAGAACAGGCAATTCCAGTTGCTAAGGGTTTAACCATTTCCACTGATGAGGATCTGGAAATTGCCCTCGATAAAATCGGATTTCCTCTGGTATTCAAACCTTTGAACGGTAACCATGGAAAAGGAGCAACTATCAATGTAAAAACCAGAGAAGCGGCTATTGAAGCATTTGCTTTCGCTCAGAAATATTCATATCGGGTAATCGTTGAACGTTTTATAAGCGGTCATGATTTTAGGGTTTTAGTGATTGATAATCGTATGGTTGCCGCCGCCCAGCGCGTTCCGGCACATATTGTTGGTGATGGAGTTAACACGGTAAATAAATTAATTGAAATTGAAAACAGTGATCCGCGGCGCGGATACGGACATGAAAATGTACTGACTGAAATAGGAATTGACCGTGACACCCTTGACCTGCTGGATAAAAAAGGTTATACCTTAGATACTATCCCCCCAGAATCAGAGATTGTTTACTTAAAATCTACTGCTAATTTGAGTACTGGCGGCACTTCCATTGATGTTACAGACATGGTACACCCGCAAAATGTATTCATGTGTGAGCGAATAGCCCGCGTTATTGGTCTGGATATCTGCGGAATTGATATCATGGCCAATAATTTAACTGAACTCCTTACTGAAAACGGGGGAGTTGTACTAGAGGTGAATGCCGCTCCGGGTTTCAGGATGCATCTTGCTCCAAGCGAAGGCCTCCCGAGGAATGTCGCTGCGCCGGTAATAGACATGCTCTATCCACCGGGCAAGTCAGCAAGAATTCCAATCATTGCCGTTACCGGTACAAATGGTAAAACAACCACTACTAGGCTTATCGCACATATTGTAAAAAATAATGGCTTCAGAGTAGGTTTTACAACTTCAGACGGTGTATATATTCAAAATTCCATGCTGCTAAAGGGCGATACAACTGGCCCGATAAGCGCTGAATTTGTATTGAAAGATCCAACTGTCGAATTCGCAGTCCTGGAAACTGCCAGAGGAGGAATTTTAAGATCAGGCATTGGTTTTATGCACTGTGATATTGCAGTTATCACCAATATCCAGGAGGATCATCTGGGCATATCAGATATTCACACACTCGATGACCTTGCCCGTGTAAAGGCAGTGGTGTTAAACTCAGCAAAAAATGATGGCTGGGCTATCTTAAATGCCGACAATAAGCATTGTGTTAAACTAGCAAAAGATGTACGATGCAATCTGGCCTATTTTTCGATGGATGAAAAAAATCAGGTTGTAAAAGATCATTGCCGCAAAGGCGGTGTAGCTGCAATTTATGAAAACGGTTTCATTACGATTAAAAAAGGCGACTGGAAAATAAGGATAGGAAAGGTGACACATATTCCTATCACTTTTAACGGAGTCGTAAGCTTCATGACACAGAATGTGCTGGCGGCCAGCCTGGCAACATTTGTATGGGGTTTTAAGATTGAAGATATCCGTCTGTCTCTTGAAACATTCATTCCATCGGTTGCACAGACTCCTGGGCGGATGAATATTTTCGAACTGAAGGAATTTAAAATCATGGTTGACTTTGCCCATAATCCTGACGGATTGAGGGGCATAAAGGATTTTCTATCTACCCTGGATATTAAACAAAGTACAGGAATCATTTCAGGTACTGGCGACAGACGGGATGAGGATCTTCGGGAAATTGGAAGAATTTCAGCAGAAATGTTCGACAATGTGATCATTTGCCAGGAGAAGTACATGAGAGGCCGTAGCAGAGAAGAAATAATTGCATTGATCATAGAAGGACTGAAAGATATTAAGCCAGAAATTGATATTCAGATTATTAATAAAGGCAAAGAGGCCTTTGATTATGCAGTAAAGCATATCCAGCCTGGTTCTTTTTTGACAATAATCGGCGATTCGGTTACCAATGCAGTGGAGTTGGTTCAGAATTTTCAGGATGAAGAAATTGGCCTTTAGACCTATCTTTATTAAGCAGATTGAACTAATATTTTGAATTAATGGCAACAATACCTCCGCTGGCAGAACGAATGCGCCCGGCAACTCTTGACGACTATGTAGGGCAAAAGCACCTCGTTGGCAAAACTGCGATTTTGCGCCTTGCCATAGAAAGCGGAATGCTGCCTTCAATAATTCTCTGGGGGCCTCCGGGTGTGGGGAAAACAACCCTCGCTTTAATTATTTCAAGACAGTTAAATCGCCCTTTTTTTAGTCTGAGTGCGATAAATTCAGGTGTGAAAGATATCCGGGATGTCATAGAGCAGGCATCCCGCCTGAAAGATGAAAATGAGAATCTTCCTATTCTTTTCATTGATGAGATTCACCGTTTTTCAAAATCCCAGCAAGATTCATTACTCGGTGCGGTAGAACGAGGCTTGGTTACTCTAATTGGTGCGACAACCGAAAATCCCTCTTTTGAGGTTATTTCAGCACTTTTATCCAGAAGCCAGGTTTATATCCTTAAAAATCTGTCGGAAGAAGATCTGCTTGAATTGTTGAATAAAGCAATTAAAGAAGACACTTATCTTAAAGAGAAAAAGATTAGTATCAAAGAGCATGAAGCCCTGATCCGCCTTTCTGGTGGTGATGCACGGAAGCTATTAAACGTATTGGAGCTTGTAGTCAACGCTGTGAATAGGCAGGATGTGAATATCACCAATGAACTAGTGCTGAAACATGTACAGCAAAATATGGCTATGTATGATAAAGCCGGAGAACAGCATTATGATATCATTTCTGCATTTATCAAATCCATCCGTGGTAGCGATCCCAATGCGGCAGTTTACTGGCTGGCACGTATGATAGCGGGGGGTGAGGATCCTTCATTTATTGCCCGCCGTTTGCTGATTTTGGCATCTGAAGATATCGGAAATGCCAACCCAAACGCCCTGTTGTTGGCTAATAATTGTTTTCAGGCTGTTAATGTAATCGGTTGGCCGGAATCTAGGATTATTCTCTCACAAACCGTTACATACCTGGCCTCTTCTCCAAAAAGCAATGCCAGTTATGAGGCGATCAGTAAAGCACAGGAGCTAGTGGCCAGAACCGGCGATCAATCGGTGCCTCTGCACTTACGAAATGCGCCAACCAAACTCATGAAAAATATTGGCTATGGCAGGGAATATGAATATTCACATGCCTATAAAGACAATTTTTCTGCCCAGGAATACCTTCCCGAAAATCTGAGCGGAACCTTGTTATATGATCCGGGTAAGAATGCCGCTGAAGAAAAACTTCGGGAACGATTAAGATCCCTTTGGAAGGAAAAGTATAAGTACTAGGTTTGCATTATTTTTTTTAATTTCAAACATGACATTAACATTTCTAATTCAACAGTCAAAAGCATTCTGGCGATCAAAAAATACGGGGAAAAGTGTTGCCATGAGATTGGTGATGGCTATACTCATATTATATATCCTGCTGAATATACTAGTTGTTGCTTTTTTTCTTGACAGAATACTGAAAAAGACCAATCCCGGACAGGATATCCTATACTCTTTCAATAGTTATATCCTGTACTATTTCTTAATGGATCTACTCCTTCGTTTTCAAATGCAGGAATTACCAACCCTGAGTGTCAGGCCCTATCTACATCTCAGGATAAAGAAGAATCAGATCATTAACTATCTTTCACTGACCTCCCTCGGGACTACATTCAACCTAAGCCCAATTTTATTGTCTTTACCTCTCCTTATAAAAGTAGTATTACCTGAACACGGCCTTGCTCAATTCTGGTGTTTACTGGTATCCATAATCGGGCTCACGCTTTCAAATCACTTTTTTAGTCTGTGGATTAAAAGAAAGGTAAATCTGAATGCCATCTGGATGCTGATTTTCTTCGGCACACTGCTTCTCTTGGTCTCACTGGATTTTTATTTTAGACTTTTTTCGATCTCAGCTTTATCTGCCGGATTGTTCCATTTCATTATAACTAATCCCCTTTATTGCCTCATTTTCCTGTTTTTGGCTTTGTTGATTTACCTGGTCAATTACAATTACCTTAAATCAAACCTCTACCTTGAAGAACTACATGCAGCAGATACTTCACATAAATCGAGCACTGAAATTCCATATCTGAGCCGATTTGGAAAAGCCGGAGATCTGGTAGCCAATGAGTTAAAATTAATCCTAAGAAACAAACGTCCGCGCTCAGTTATTACAATGAGTCTGCTGTTTATGTTTTACGGACTGATTTTTTATACCAACCCTACCTTTTCGGGGTATTCAGGAATCGTATTCTGCGGGATGTTCATGACCGGTATTTTCATTATTAATTATGGACAGTTCATGTTCAGTTGGCAAAGTGCGCATTTCGATGGATTTTTGGTAAGCAAGGTTAGTACAATGGATTTTTTTAGATCAAAATTTCTGTTATTCACATTCTTTTCATCCCTATGTTTTATACTAACCATCCCCTATGTGTATTTTGGCTGGAAGGTTCTGATTGTACATTTCATCATGTTTATCTGGAATCTTGGGGTAAATACGCTATTGGTACTTTATTTTGCGAACCAAAACTACCGCAGAATCGACCTTAGCAAGGGTACAACCTTTAATTGGGAGGGTGTTGGAGCGTCCCAATGGATACTAAGTATTCCTCTCTTACTGGCTCCGTTTGTAATTTATTACCCACTTAATTTACTGGGGTATCCGGAAGCAGGCCTTGCATCAATTGCAATAATCGGCCTGATTTTTATGATTAGCAGGGAGTTTTGGCTGAACAAACTGGTAAAGAGATTTCAGGAAAAAAGATATTTAATCGCAGAAGGATTTAGAAATAAATAATATGATCAGGATTAGCAATATAAAAAAGAAATACAATGGAGTAACGGTTGTTTATATTCCAGAACTAATTATTAAGAGAGGTGAAACAATCGGGCTTGTAGGAAATAATGGTGCCGGCAAAACCACCCTCTTCCGTATGATGCTCGACCTGATTAGGCCGGATTCCGGAGAGGTACTTTCAGATGAAAAAAATGTGGCAGAAAGTGAAGCTTGGAAAGATTATACAGCCTCATACCTAGATGAAGGTTTTCTGATCGATTACCTGACACCTGAAGAATATTTTCATTTTATTGGGGGACTCCACAATAAAAATAAAGCTCAGGTTGACTCAGAACTTCCTGCATTTTCCGAATTTTTTAATGGAGAGATCTTAAAAAAAGGCAAATATATTCGGGATCTATCTAAAGGTAATCAGACCAAAGTCGGGGTTGCGGCCTGCCTAATTCAGAACCCTCAAATACTGATGCTTGATGAGCCATTCGCTAATATCGATCCAAGTACTCAGATCCGATTAAAGAATATGGTCAAGGATCTCAGCAGGGAGAAGCACATAACAACGATTATTTCCAGCCACGACCTGAATCATGTTACCGAAGTCTGTGAACGTATTTTATTAATGGAAAAGGGGAAAATTATCAAGGATATTGCCACCAATTCAAATACACTCCAAGAACTGGAACAGTATTTTTCTGTATTAAACTAAACCTATTTAAAAAGCCATTTATCTATGAATTTAGATTTGACCGGTAAAAGAGCATTGGTTTGCGGGAGCACTCAAGGAATTGGCAGATCCAGTGCGGAAGAGCTTGCCCTTCTTGGTGCAGATATTACACTTATAGCCAGAAATGAAGATAAACTTAAGGAAGTGCTTCAGGGTTTATCAACGAACCTCAATCAAAAGCATCATTACCTTGTGGCCGATTTCACAAACCAGGTTCAATTGAAACTTATCATCAATGAATATTTAATCAAAAATCAAATTGATATATTAATCAATAATACCGGTGGCCCCGCTGGCGGACAGGCCATTGATGCTCAAACTGATGAATTTATCAATGCCTTTAATATGCATCTAATCTGTAATCAGATATTGGTACAGGCAATTTCGGTAGGCATGAAGAAGAATAATTTCGGGCGCATCATCAATATTATATCAACCTCGGTTAAAACACCCTTGAAGGGTTTGGGGGTATCCAATACTATCCGAGGAGCAGTGGCTAGTTGGGCTAAAACCCTGGCACTAGAGCTTGGCCCATTTGGTATAACTGTAAATAATATTTTACCTGGATTCACTATGACCGGCAGACTTAAATCCCTTATCTCAACAATTTCAGGGCGCGAAAACAAAAGCAGCGAAGAGGTTATAAAGGATATGATCAGTACAATACCTGCAGGTCGGATAGGCGATTCGCATGAAGTGGCAGCAGCCATAGCATTTTTAGCAAGCCCGGCTGCATCGTATATCAATGGTATCAATTTACCTGTAGACGGTGGCAAAACACCATCATTATAGTAATTAAAATTATTTGCATTATGAAATCCATAATTTTAACTATGCTCCTTCCGCTTACAATCTGGAATTTGGGCACTTCAACTGTAAAATACGTTCAGGAAGGAGATTCGGATATCATTGCAGAAAATGCAAAACCTGTTCTGATTTCAGATCAATTCAAATTTACTGAGGGACCAGCTGTAAATAAAAACGGGGATATTTTTTTCACAGATATCGTTGAAGGAAAGATCTGGAAATATAGTACAGAAGGCGAGTTAAGCCTTTTTCTAGACAAAACAGGGCATTCTGATGGAATGTATTTCGATAAAAAGGGGAATCTAATTACCGCAGCAGATGAAAAAAATGAAATCTGGCAGATTAGTCCCAATAAAAAAGTAAAGGTATTACTTGATAATTTTGAGGGAA
>Ga0105053_10005176_pt1 | contig 18681 bp, 15 predicted proteins | sample BON01_FD_78093 | JGI IMG/M metagenome (GOLD analysis project Ga0105053, IMG submission 78093) | Freshwater microbial communities from Lake Bonney liftoff mats and glacier meltwater in Antarctica - BON-01 | ecosystem: Environmental > Aquatic > Freshwater > Ice > Glacier meltwater | place: Lake...
AGTCTATAAACACCGCAGCCATCGCCTGCGCTTCTCGCGTAGCGGCGAGCCGAAAATTGAAGAAGCTTGGTCGTGTCACTTCGTGGTTATCGGCAAGAAGAATACCGCCGATTTGGCTTAGGGACTTGGCCAAAAATAAACCGTCGCTCCAGGTTATGGATATGCGTGCTGCGCACCTTGGACTGCGACAGCCTGCTGTCGCCGTGGGCAATGCAGCCCTGCTCGTCTCGGCATAGCTTCAGCGACGACGGGCTGCGAGTCCGGCAGCATTGGCACGGAAGAATCCGATGGAACCCCGGCTTGCCCCGCTCGCAGCAGGCTGCATGGCGGAAGGCGGCAGCAGGCTGCACGCAGTCCAGGGACTTCGTCTTAAACAAGATTCACATCCGCGTGTGTATGTGAATTCTTGCGGCAGGATGCCCCAAGAACGGACTGGAGCAAGATGCTCCAGCCACGATTAAATGCGCACGGAATCGGCTAACAGCGCGAGTTCGTTTGCGAAGGAGGCGCGGCTTTGCTTGTTGGATGGGTCGGGCTTTAGGGATGAAAGGCGTGCCATTGGTTGGCCACGAACTGTGATGATGATATCTTCGCCGCCTACTGCGCGTTTGACGAGTTCACTGAGCTGCTCTTTGGCTTCTCGTAGTTTTGCAATCATGTGGTCATTGTGGTCTCTTGGTGTGAGAGGTCCAAGTTCTTCTTGCGGGCTGCCTTGATCGAGCTTTCAAGATTGGGTCGAAGGTATGATCCATTCGATGATAGCGAGTTGTAGAGATTCGTGTCGGATTATCCGTATTGAGTCGGGACAGGAATGTCCCGACTCCTTAACCTAGGACGATGGCGCTTCGCGAGGTGGTGTAGAATTTTAGCTGGCCGTCTTTGTGGATGGGGTAGCTGACGGAGTGGTCGAGGCGGGAGTGGCCGCCATATTTTTTCTCGTCGGAATCTAGGAGCAGTTTGTGGGTGGCCTGGTTGTAGGGTTTGATGCCGTAGCCAGGGATGGATTTGTCGCGGGAGAGGTTGATGATGAAAATCAGGTTGGCGCGTTCTGCGATGATGATCTTGTTGGCGTTGTCGATGTGGAGGAGGTTTGCAGGTGGGGCTTGGAGGAGTTTCTTTTCTTTCGCTAGGGTGAGAAGGTCGCGGTCCCAATCGGCGAGCCAATCGTATTTGAGGGCGGGGTTATCGACGAGTGACCATTGGCGGCGGCAGTAGTGGTATGACCAGCCATTGCCTTCGCGGGGGAAGTCCAGCCATTCGGGGTGGCCGAATTCGTTGCCCATGAAGTTGAGCCAGCCTTCGCCGCCGAAGGCGAGGGTCATGAGGCGGATAATTTTGTGGAGGGCGATGCCGCGCTCGATGACCGAGTGGTCGTCGTCTTTGGCCATGTGCCAATACATGTCCTTGTCCATGAGGCGAAAGGCGATGGTCTTGTCGCCGACGAGTGCTTGGTCGTGGCTTTCGGCGTAGGCGATGGTGGATTCACCATGGCGGCGGTTGTTGAGGACGGCCCAGAGTTCGTCCATGTTCCAGTCTTCGTCGCGCTGGTCTTTGAGTAGCTTGATCCAATGGTCGGGGATGCCCATGGCGAGGCGGTGGGTGAATCCGACTCCGCCTTCGGAATTCGGGCGGCAGAGGCCGGGCATGCCGGACATGTCTTCTGCGACGACGATGGCGCCGGGTTTGATTTCGGAGATGAGTTCGTTGGCGAGTTTTAGGTAGAGGATGGCTTCTTCGTTTGCGTCGTCGCCGAAATAGTCGTCGTAGGCACCGAACGCGCGGTTGCCATGGGAGTGATAGAGCATCGAGGTGATGCCGTCGAAGCGGAAGCCATCGAAGCGGAATTCCTCAAGCCAGTAGCGGACGTTGGAAAGGAGGAACTGGCGGACTTCGGATTTCCCGTAATCGAAGACTTTGGAATCCCATTGCGGGTGGTCGCCTTTTTCGCCGGGGTAGAAATATTGATGGCCGGAGCCGTCGAGGTTGTTGAGGCCTTCGGAGATGTTTTTGACCGCGTGGGAGTGGACGATATCAAGCAGGACCGCAATGCCCATGCCGTGTGCGGTGTCGATGAGGTATTTCAGGTCCTCGGGAGTTCCGAAGCGCGAGCAGGCGGCGAAGAACGACGAGACGTGGTAGCCGAAGGAGCCGTAGTAAGGATGCTCTTGGACGGCCATGAGTTGGATCGTGTTGTAGCCGGCTTTTTGGACACGGGGCAGGATGTCGTCGGCGAATTCGCGGTAGGAATGGACGCGGGGTTCCTCGCCGGACATGCCTGTGTGGGTTTCATAGATGTATGGGGTTTTGATTTCCGCAGGATCAAAAGCGTTTGCCCAAACGTAAGCTTCCGGTGGTGACCAAACCTGAGCAATATAGCCGTAGGTGGTGGGATCCTGGACCGCGCGGTGGATGGTGGCGGGAAGTCGGTCGAGACGTGAATCATCGGCGCCGTGGATGTGGAGTTTAATCTTGTCGCCGTGGTCGAGTTCGTTGGACGGGAGCTTGAGTTCCCAGACGCCGTTGTCGGTTTTTACTAGCGGATGGGAGTCGCGGTTCCATTGGTTGAAATCGCCGATGAAGGAGACTGCTTTTGCTTCAGGTAACCACTCGCGGACGGTCCATTGCTTTTCGGCGGGTTTGAAATGGATGCCGCAATAGCGATGGGCACGGCTGTATGCGGAGAGTGAGCCATGCTTTTCGCGGATCTCTGAGAGAGCGTTTTCGAAGCGTGCTGTGCGGCGCAGGATCGATTGGGTCTGCGGCTCGAGCCATGGATCGTTCTGGACGATGATGGGGAGGTCTGACTTTTCTTCCATGCGTGGTATTAAACCCATGGCTATTGGTTTTGGGAAATTAAAAGAGTTGGATGCAACGGCCGGAGCCGCGTTCTCCAGAACGCGAGCTGACTCTCTTCCTCCGTTGGCACTCGCGCTCTGGAGAGCGCGACTCCGGGGCGCTGGTGGCGATCAATTTCAAACTTGGTTGTGCGTATGGGGTCGCTAGCTTCTGGCTATGTTCCTGGGCGACATTCATTTAAGATTTACGTATTGGGATTGGGCGGTATTGATCGGCTACCTGTTGCTTACTACCTGGGTGGGGCACAAGATGCGTGGGAAGAACGCGACCATCCGCGACTTTTTTCTCGGAGGTAGATCACTACCATGGTGGGCGGTGAGCGGATCGATTATCGCGACGGAGATCAGTGGTGTGACTTTTATCGGGGTACCGGGGACTTTGTTCGCGCTGGAGGGGAATTTCACCTATATGCAGTGGGGGATCGGGTCTATTCTGGCTAGGTTCCTAGTGGCGCGGTGGTTTGTGAAAGCTTATTATGAGCAGGAAATTTACAGCCCATATGATTACATGGGGAACCGTTTGGGGAGCGGGGCGAAGATGCTGGCTACCGTGATGTTCACCTTGGGGAGTGTGCTGGGACAAAGTGTTAGGGTGTTGGTAGCGGCGATTCCATTGAAGGTCGTAACCGGACTGCCGATTGAGTGGAGCATTTTAATCATCGGTGCGATTGCGATTGGTTGGACGCTGATGGGTGGGATGCAGACAGTGATCTGGACAGATGTGATGCAGTTCCTGTTGTTCGCGGTGGGTGGATCGGTTGCGCTGATCTGGCTGGTGAGTGGGGTTGACGGTGGTTGGTCGGGTTTCTGGGAAACAGCAGGCCAATACGGACGACTGCAAACTTGGGACTTCACTTGGGGGATTCGCTCCGAACTAGAATTTACCTTCTGGGTGGCGGTGATCGCGGTGCCTTTTCAGAATCTAACAGCCTTCGGGGTCGATCAGCTCAACGCGCAACGGATGTTCTGTTGCAAGAACGCGAAGGAAGCCGGAAAGGCACTGATCTTCAGTTCGTTCGGCCAAGTGCTTACACTACTGATGCTGATGGTGGGTGCGGCGTTGTTCGTTTGGTATAACGAGCATCCCTTTACTGTGGAAGAGGCAAACCTATTGAAAGCAGGGTCGGATACGGTGATGGGTAGCAACGTAAAGCAAGTCGGGGAGTTGGATTTCGTGTTTCCCATGTGGATCGTGACTGTGCTGCCGCCGGGGGTCAGCGGCTTGCTGCTGGCGGGGATTTTCGCTGCCTGTATTTCGAGCTTGGACTCGATTCTGGCAGCGCTGAGCCAGACCACGCTTTCCGCAGTTTACTCACCGGAAAAGCGTAGTGATGAAGAGCTCTCCAAGATGAACCTTGTGGTTAAAACAAGGTGGCTGATCATCGGCTGGGGGATCGCGCTGACGGGCTTTACCCTGCTTCTCAATGTGGTGCGTGAGGGTATCCCGATTCTTGGGTTGGCCTTCGGTATGACCGCGTACACGATGGGGCCGTTGCTGGGACTGATGTTTTGTGCGTTGGCTGGGCGGGGAAGTATCCGTGGGCTGATGTGGGGCTGTGGTATCTCGCTGTTGCTGGTGACTTTTATCCGGACGGATATCTGGGTGCTTTGGATCAAAGCTGGCGGATCATTCGAGTGGTTGGCGGCCCTACCGACCTACCGGCTCAACGAGGCTGCGACAGGAATCGAATCCGTGTATCATTTCTCGTGGGCCTGGCCGTTGACGACCGCGATCACTTTCTGTTGCGGCTATTTTCTGGCCGCGCCGCGAGCTTTGGATCGCGCATAGATTTTGTGACAGGGTTGTCACGCTCTGGATGCTTGTATTTTAAAGGGTTGTGAAGGATTTCCTGTGCTTTCCAGAAATATTGCTTCGGCAAAGCTAAGCAATGTCAGAGTCAAGTTTTTAAAATTTGATCCCGTGGAACGCTTGTGGAATACGGGGAGAAAGTTCGGTTTGTTAGAGCGTATTTAAAAGAATTTTCCGACAGAGAAATCCTTGTCCATTGTTTTCGGACCACCTTATCCGAAGTGCCCATGGAGGGAGCTTACAGGATTCGGGATTTCGATCAGCCATGAACAGACTATCTCCCAAAATCGCGCCGCCATTGGCATTTAAGAATGAAGATGTGGGTGGATCCCCTTTGAACGGAGGGCATCGTGATGAATGGAGTCGAATCGGAGTGTTGCTGACAAAATCCATCGGTAACGACGCGTTTCAGCGGTGGTTTGGAGCTGCGAGTTGGGATGGCGCTTCGGAGGGCGAGGGAACTGTCACGGTGCCTGGCGAAATCTTTCAGGTTTGGATCGAGACTAACTATTTGCCGGAGTTGATTCTTGCCGCAGGTGAGGTCCATGAGGGATTGCATCATGTCAAAATCGCGGTTGCCGAAGAACCGGTGGAGCTCGGAGCGGAAGGTAAGACGGAATTACCCGATCCGGAGATCCGCAAGGAGTTACCCGGGGATATTCTTGTGAAGCGAGCGAAAGCGGCGGGGTTGAATCCGGGTTATACATTTAAGAATTTTGTTGTCGGCAGCAACAGCCAGTTCGCGCATGCGGCTTGCCAGGCGGTTGCAACGAAGAGTGGTGTGGGTTACAATCCACTTTTTATCCACGGTGGTTCGGGGCTCGGTAAGACCCACCTGATGCATGCGATCGGTCAGGAGATTCTACGCCTTAGGCCGGATACTCGGGTGATCTATTTGACCTGCGAGCGATTCACCAACGAGTTTATCGAGGCGATCCGCAAAGGAGATATCGAAAGGTTCCGCCGTCGCTATAGGAGCTCCGACGTGTTGTTGATCGATGATGTGCAGTTTTTAGCAGGTAAGGAGCGTTCTCAGGAAGAGTTCTTCCACACGTTCAATACTTTGTTGGATGGACGGAATCAGGTGGTGCTAACGAGTGACCGCCCAGCTTGCGAGATCAAGAGCATTGAGCCGCGGCTGATTTCCCGGTTCGAGTGCGGGCTGGCCGTCGAGTTGCAGCCACCGCAGTTGGAGACCAGGATGGCGATTCTAAAGAAAAAGACTTTGGAGTGGAAGGTGACGGTCGATGAATCGATTCTCACTTTCCTCGCTGAGAAAATCCGTTCGAATGTGCGCAGACTTGAGGGTGCTTTGGTGAGGGTTGCGACCTTCGCGTCACTGGCGGGCGAGAGTGTGTCATTGGAGAAGGTAGAGTATCTGCTGAGAGATTTTATTCAGGAGGAGGCCAGCCGGCAGGTGACGATTGACGGCATCCAAAGGGCCGTTTCAGAAACATTTGATGTCCGCATGGCGGATATGATTTCACGCCGTAGGCCGGCGAGTATCGCGTTCCCGAGGCAGATCGCGATGTATCTGAGCCGGACGTTAACGCATAATTCGCTAATGGAAATCGGGGAGTCGTTCGGTGGTCGCGATCACGGGACGGTGATCCACGCCTGCAAGAAGGTGAACGCTGAGTTGGAGAAGCAGCCCGGTCTGCGGGAGCGTATTGAGCGAATCCAGAACCAGCTCAAGCGTTAGTTGCTGCGAGAAAATCCGAGGGCTACCCGCGCGGTGCGTCGCATTGAGGCGTTTTGCACATTGTTCGGCGCGATGCCAGCGGGTATCGGTTTCCCATGAATATTTGGGCCGCCAATGTGTTCTTGCGCAACACGGCGGGATTTGTAGGATGGCTTGGAACAGGAGCTGCTTTTCCTAATGGAACCTCCACCTACCCCACCAACAATATGAGCGAAAATCCTTTTTCAGAAAAACCCGTTTCGACACCTTCGCCAAGCGCCGCGGCAAGCGACTTGCGCAGCGCGGCCGATGACTTCGCCAAAGCGACCGGAGAGACAGCAACGAACGTCAAGGACCGTGCCTTGGAGACCGGCAATGCCCTCAAAGCGACAGCCATCGAAAAGGCCGATCACTACAAGACGGTGGCCTCGGAAAAGGCAGAACATTACAAAACGGTTGCTACCGAAAAGGCAAATCAGGCTAAAGCGAACGCCCAACAGCAATGGGGCGAAACGCAGGTCAAGGCCAAGGAGATGCATGTCACCGCGGAAGACTACATTCGCCAGAATCCCACCAAGACAGTTCTTGGTGCTCTCGGTGTCGGCTTCCTGATCGGACTTATCACGCGGCGGTAGTTCCAGATTTGCTCCGGCTGGTAGGTTCGGCGATTCACCTCTAGAGAGATTGGGAATCGTTACTGCTGTCCAGCTTGAGCAATCGTATATCAATATTTGTGTATGAGTAATTTCTCAGGACAACCCTCCCTAAACCCTGCCGAAGAAGGAGAGCTTCCTGTTGGCGGTGAAGGTGGCATCCCGCAGAATTGGAAGGAGGCGATTCCATGTCTGATCTCGTCACGGATCGCGATCATCCGGACGGAGTCGAAGGATGCCGTTGGAGGATTGGTCGGCAAGATCGTGCTTTTGGGTATTGCTGCATTTTGTCTGCTCCTTGTCTGGCTGCTTCTGATAACTGGAGCGATAGGAGCGATTGCAGCGGCTTCAACGTGGGAGTGGTTTCACGTCGCTTTTGCCGCGGCTGGAGCGCACGCGCTGATTGCGCTGATTGCCTTCTTGATCGCACGTTCGAGAACCCCCACGATCCGGTTTCCAATCACCCGTGATGAATTCAAAAAAGACCGAGAATGGCTAAATCAACTCAAGAAACCATCGAGCTCGGAAGGCTGATCCGGCGCAGCGAAGCTGCCCGCCTGCAGATCGGACTCGCGCATACTAGGCTGAAGCGCAAGCTCGACTTACCGTCGAGGCTCAAAAATTCCGTAAAATCGGAGCCTGCGAAGTGGCTTGGCGGATCGGTCGTCGCGGGTTTCGTGGCAAGTTTTCTATTCAAGTTAAAGAAGGGGACGGCGGATCGAAAGACCGGGAAGGGTATAAAAAGAGGATTTTCTTTGGGTCTACTGCGGTTCGTGCTGAAGCTTGCGAAGCCAGCGGCTAAAATCTACGCGTCCAAGCTTATTAAAGACTATCTCGGGTCCCAGTTGAGAAAAGGGATATCCGAGAGGAGCACGGCTGAAGAGCGTGCTCGATATTGACAGCAGAGGGAAATATTGTTTTACAACGCAGGGCTGCGGATAAGAATCACCACACCCCCCAGCTGCCACCGAGCCAACCAACGAATTCAATTTTAAAACCCAACTTTAGTCAAATGTCCGATCACCAAGTTCTGGATCACGTCGATGAATATCTGAAGCTCGGACGTGAATACGGATGTTCCGATTTACATCTCGCGACAGCTTTTCCACCTGCATGGAGGCTGCACGGCACACTTGCCCCGATATGGCCGGATCATCCTGACCTCAAGCCTGCGGAAACCGAGCGTCTCGTGAAGTCGTTTCTCGGTGAGGAGGAATGGGCGCGGTTGACAAAACGCGGTGATATCGATTTTGCCTATATCGGTTCTGACGGTCGCTACCGGGCTTCGGTCGTGAAACAGCGCCTCGGTTATGATATGGCGTTCCGTATCATCAATGGTGATATCCGTACGATGGAGAGTATCGGTTTGCCGACGGAACATCTCATCCCACTGACCCGCTATCAGAATGGTTTGATTCTCATCACCGGTTCCGTCGGATCGGGCAAATCGACCACTCTCGCGTCCATCGTAGATTTCATCAATCGCGATCGTGACGATCATATTCTGACTCTGGAGGATCCCATCGAGTATGTTTTCGATTCCAAAGGATGTCACGTGAACCAACGCGAGGTCCATAAGCATACCGAGTCATTTGCACGAGCCTTGCGCGGCGCGTTGCGAGAAGATCCCGATGTGATCATGGTCGGGGAAATGCGCGATCTTGAGACTATCCAGCTCGCCCTTACGGCAGCGGAAACCGGGCACCTTGTGCTAGGGACGCTGCACACAGGGAATGCTCCGCGGACGCTGGACCGGGTGCTGGATGTGTTCCCTATCGACCAGCGGGACCAGATCCGGATCATGGTTTCCGAATCGCTGCGGGGGATTCTTTCCCAACAGTTAATTCCCAATATTGAAGGTGATGGCCGGGTGCTAGCCACCGAGTTGCTGGTGAATACGCCGGCGGTTGCGAACTGTATTCGTGAGGGAAAAACCTTTATGCTTCCGGGCATCATGCAGACCGGTAAGCACGTCGGGATGGTCACAATGGATGAGTCTCTCAGGAAACTTTACATCAAAGGCAAGATCTCGGCGGAGGAGCTGTTATTCCGCGCCGACGACAAGATCCAGATGCGGTCGTTCCTGCGTTCCTAATTTTTTTTCAAAACAAGCGACCACCCGTCCAAACCCACCTTTCAAAATGGCAAAAATCGACGTCTTCTTCAAAAAACTCATCGCGAGCAAAGGTTCCGACCTGCACCTTTCCGAAGGGCAGCCCCCGAAAATCCGTGTTCATGGGGCCGTCATACCCATCGAAGGCGAGGACGTTTTTGGGGGGGCGGATTTTAAGGAATTGCTTTCCGAGATCTGTGATCCCAGGGCTTTCGAGCATTACCTCAAAGATGGCGATCTGGACTTCGCTTATGAGATGGATGAGGACTCCCGCTTCCGCTGCAACTATCTCCAGCAGCAGAACGGACTCGCAGCAGTCTTCCGGCTGATCCCCACCGAGATCATGCCGCTTGAGGCCCTTGGGGTTCCTGAAGTGGTTAAGGAATTCGGACACATGCGTTCGGGGCTGGTGCTTGTCACTGGGCCGACAGGATCTGGGAAATCGACAACGCTTGCGGCACTTCTCGACTACATCAACACGAATTTCTCGAGGCATATTATCACGGTGGAGGAACCGATCGAGTTTGTGCACCGGAACAAGAAATCCATCCTCACGCAGCGCGAGGTGCCGATTCAGACACCCTCCTTTGCCGACGGCTTGCGCGCGGCGCTCCGTCAAGATGCCGATATCGTGCTCGTTGGAGAGATGCGGGATTTGGAAACCATTTCTCTGGCACTCACCGCCGCGGAAACTGGGTTGCTAGTTTTTGGGACGTTGCATACCAACAACGCTCGCAAGACGGTCGACCGTATTATCGACGTTTTTCCAGCGAGCCAGCAATCGCAAGTCCGCACCATGCTCTCCGCATCGTTGCGGGGTGTTGTTGCGCAGCTTCTCTGTAAGCGGGTCGATAAGCCAGGTCGGGTTGCGGTTCACGAGATCATGTTCGGCACACCGGCAGTCGCGGCCATCATCCGCGAGGGCGCGACGCAGAAGCTCTACGACGTGATCACCGGCGGCAAGAGCGAGGGGATGCAGTTCATGGACGAATCGATCTGGACCAAGCTCCGCGAGGGGATGATCTCGCCTCAAGAGGCTTACATGAAATCAATCGACAAAACCCGCTTCAAAAAGTTTCTGCCGAAAGAGGAGTCGCATCTCGGGGATGCCTCGGGTGACAATCCGCTCTCGCACTGACGACGAGTTACTCCGGAACTTCGTCGCCTAGGATCTTATCGATCCCGGCCACGCGCTCCCAAGGGCAGCGTTTGCGCTGATATTTTTTCCAAACGACATCGCGCAGGGCTCTCCAGACTTCTTTGGAAGGTTCTTCCAGATGCTTCCATTCGGGGTCGGTTTTAAGGGTTGTGATAATTCGCCAACCCTTGCCGTGGTAGTTGCCTCTGTAGAACCGTTTCCCTTCCTCCGTGCGCTCGTTCCACTCGTGTGATTCCATGACGGAGAGGGGAGCTGCTCACGTGCCCGGATGCAAGCCGGGATTACTTTTGGCTGATTTGTTTTACATCCCTCTAATCTCCGCTAGACCGATCAGCTTTCGAAGTAGGTGTATCCGCCGAGGCCGTCGCGGTAGAGATCCATGATCTCTTTGCGTTCCTTGGGGGAGATGCGGCCGTCGGTTACGGCTTTTTCGGCGAAGTTACGGAATTTCGAGACGAGTTCTTTAGGGTCGAATTCGACGTAGGTGAGAACATCGGCGACGGTGTCGCCTTCGACCTCGTGAGTGTAGACGGGCTTACCTTTTTCCAGGTGGACGCCGACTACGTTGGTATCGCCCAGCAGGTTGTGGAGGTCGCCGAGGGTTTCCTGGTAGGCTCCGACGAGGAAAATGCCGATGTAATAGGGTTCGTCCGGTTTCAGCCCATGCAGTGGCAGGACTTTCGCGACGTCCTCCTTGTCGATGAAACGGTCGATTTTGCCATCGCAATCGCATGTGATGTCGGCGATCACGGCGCGGTGCTTGGGGCGTTCGTCGAGACGGTGGATGGGCAGGACGGGGAAGAGCTGGTCGATGGCCCAGGAGTCGGGGAGCGATTGGAAAAGGGAGAAATTTCCGTAGTAGAAATCGGCGAGGCCGTTTGCGAGTTCGGTGAGTTCCTCTGGCACGTCGTCCATGTCCGAGATCATGTTCGAGATACGGGTGAGGATGTGCCAATACCATGCCTCTGCGAGACCGCGCTCGCGAAGGGTTGCGGCACCGTAGAGGAACATCGCGCGAACCTGGTCGCGGTAATAGACCGCGTCGTTCATAGATTCCTGAAGATTCTCTTTGCTCAGGGTCTTGTTGACGTGGAAAAGGTTGGTGAGGTTCTGCGGGGCTTTCTCAGGCATCACCGGCTCTTCGTCGGAGGTCTGGGCGGAGGTGACATCGAGGATGTTGAAAACCAGCACCGAGTAGTAGGAAACCACCGCACGGCCGGACTCGGAGATGAGGTTGGGATGTTTCACTCCCACGCGGTCGCACTGCTGGCCGACGACCTCGACGATGTCGGTGCAGTATTCCTGGATTGAGTAGTTGCAGGAGGATGCGAAATTGGTGTGGGATCCGTCGTAGTCCACTGCCATGCCGCCACCGATGTCAAGCACGCCCATGGGTGCGCCTTCCTTGACGAGATCGCAATAGATGCGGACCGCCTCGGTGCAGCCCTCGCGGATCGCGGCGATGTTCGGGATCTGGCTGCCTTGGTGGTAGTGTAGCATTTTCAGACAGGCGAGGTGGCCGGATGCTTTGAGCGAATCGACGACGCCAATGACCTGGGCGGCGTTGAGGCCGAAGACGGATTTATCGCCTGCGCTTTCCTGCCAGTGGCCGGAGCCTTTCGTGGAAAGGCGGATACGGATACCAATGTTCGGCAAGACGCCGATTTTGCGAGAACGCTCGAGGATCAGGTCCAGCTCGCTGGGCATTTCCAAGACCAGCATGATTTTCATCCCCATCTTCTGGGAGTGTAGGGCGAGGTCGATGAACTCTTCGTCTTTGTAGCCGTTGCAGATGATGTAAGCCTCGGGATCGTGCATGTGAGCAAGCGCGGCGATCAGTTCCGGCTTCGATCCTGCTTCCAGGCCGTAGTGATATCTTTTTCCGAACTCGGCGATCTCCTCGATGACCTGGCGCTGCTGGTTGACCTTGATCGGATAAACGCCGCGGTAGTTGCCTTGGTATTTCGTGATCTTGATCGCTTCGTAGAAGGCTTCGTTGATCTCGGTGATACGTGAGTGGAGCAGATCGCGAAAACGCAGCAGGACAGGGAGGTGAGTGCCACGGTCGCGCAGGCCCTCAACGATATTGTGAAGGGAAACTTTGGCGCTATTCTCGCCGTCTTCCAGCTTCACGGTGACGTGGCCGTCTTTGTTGACACCGAAAAATTTGTGGCCCCAAGACTCGACTCCGTAGAGCTCGGAGGATTTCTCGGGCGACCAGCTTTTCGGCGATTTGGACTTGGAGGATTTGGAAGATGTTGCGGATGGTGGGGTCACGGCCGAAACTTGCACGCTGTTTGGGATCTTTCAATCGGATTCCGAAGGGGAAAAATCCTTCACCGGGGGTAAAAAACCACTTCTGATATCGAAGCGGTGGAAGAAACCTACGTTTGTGTTCCACGGGACTTACCACAGAGCTGTTTTCTTTCACCTGATCTGATCTACGATTGAGAGAAATTCATTTCCTCGGCGCAATTCCGAAGGAGACCATCCATCCAAGGCGTCATTTTTATCCCCGTAATTGCCGAAACTGTAAAAACTTTCATCTACCTCGATATATTGCTCTTTTTTTTCCGGTGCGACCACAGGGGAGAGCGGCGGTAGATCGAGGGGGCTTGGTGGGAAATTTTCGGCCAATTCCCAGAAAGCCCGTAATTCGTTGCTCTTGGCGATGTATTCAGGCTTCTCCGGATAAGGAGCGATCTTGAACATTTCGGCACGTAATTCCTCGGCGGCGGTGAAGTCCTTGGGAGACTTCTCCAGCAGCGCGAGCAGCTTTTTCGCGGCATTGAAATAGTTTGGATCGAGTTTGAGAGCACGGCGGTATGCGAGCATGGCTTGGGGAAAATCATTTTTCTCGGCGAGAATCAGACCCAGAAGGTACGGAGTCCTGGGATTGTCGGGGTTGTCCTTTTCAAACGCCTCCAACAGGGGCAGGGCGATCTCGATCACCCGCTTGTCATCGAACAGACCCTCGCAGCCGAAGCAGTGGCTTTCGCGGGGGCCAAAACTGACAGGCATGAGGGAAAACGCCTTTTTGAAATGCTCGACGGATTCGTCGAACTGGCCATTCCGCGCCAAGGTCATCGCGAGGCGCGACTGGAGACAATAAGCGTCTGCGAACTGGCCGAGCGCCTTCGTGTAGCGCTCGGTAGCCTCCTTGATAAGTCCTGTATAAAGGAAGTCATCGGCGGCTTCACCCTGGCGAATGGAGTCGACAACGGAGCGGAAGAATACGGCTTTCTCGGCACGCCCGGAATCCTCGTGCACCCGCGCTAGGACTTCGTAGCAAAACATCCGGGTATCCTTCCCGTGATCGCCGTCCGATGGGTCAAGCGCGATTGCTTGGTCGATGGTTTTCTGAGCCAGATCGAGATCACCGTCGTGGCGGGCGATTTCCGCGAGCCAAATCAAGGGTCTTTCTTCGTAGGGATCGAAGGAATGGAGGGCTGTGATGAACTCCTTCGCCCGGGCCGGATCCAGGCCGATGAGGTATTCATAAAAAGCATCCGTGCCACGATTACGCGCGAGTAGGTTCAGTGAGTATGTGAGAGCTTCCTCAGGCTGGTTTGCTGCTTTCAGGGCGTCCATATAAAGAACTCCGAGTGGCGGCTGTCCGGGCGTGGCATGTTCCATCATGCTGAAGAAGTCCCGCGAATTATCAGTGGAGTTTTTGTATGCTTTTTCGATTCTGTTCCGAAGCTCAGCGGTCTTTCCTAGGCGATAGAGGGCCGTCAAATAGGTTGCGTATGCATGGTCCATCTGGCCGAAGTCATAGCTTTGCGAAGGTTCGCGGCGTTTTTGGTAGAGCTTGGAAAATTTCCCGAAAAAATTCGCGATTTCTTGCCACTCGCCACGCGACGCCTGAAATTCGAAAACGCCTTGGTAGGTGTAGCCGGAGATCGAATCATCGGAGGAGACGATTTCCAGAAGCAGATCCTGCATACCTGTTGTCGCCTTTCTGGTAAGGGGCTCATTTTCCAAAACGATTCCGAGCTTTAAAAGCTTTTGAAGTAGTTCAGGCTTATCTGAATCGCTTGCTTTGGCGATGGCCTCTTCAAGTAAAGTGGTGCCTTTATCGACCCGGTTTTCTGCAAGAGCAACCTGCCAGTCAGGCTTTTCCTCATCTCTCCTGTGGGATGATCTTTCCCCAGATACGAGAAGCGTTTTCTGGTTTTCCTTGATCCAATCGAGAGTCGCTTCCCGGTCTCTACTGACCATGAGAAGCATCCTGATGGTTTCCTCTTTGCGGTAGTCCTGCGGTTCGGTTCCATTGACGAGGTTCCGCACGGCCATCTCATGATCGGTCGTGTCATCTTTGAGCAGTGCGCTGAAAAGCAGGAGGCGCCCGGCCACGTCCTCCGCAGTCATCGAGTAGAAAGTCCCACTCATCATCTTTTCCAAGGCAGGCCGATCATTTGCGATTTTTTCGATGGATCTACAAACAGCCGGCCATTGGTCCATGGGTGGAAGTTCAGCATATAGCTGGGTGAGGAATCTTTGGGAGTAAGACTGGTTGGCGAGATCCAGTTTCAGGCGCTGGATCCACTCAGCGGACGTTTCCGCCGCTGCAAGTTCCTGCCGCGCTTCATTTATGCCGTTGCCAAATCCCACTCTCTCCCTGCAGGAAATCTGACTGAAGCAGGCCGCAAATGTGATCGCTGCGAGCAGTGGTCCGACGACGGTGGACTTTCGGCGGAATGACATGTCGATGTGTTTTTGACCAGGCTAGATGATTTATTAGGGAAGGCTAGGTGAGATATGAAGGGATTCGGCGGTGATGACGGAGGAATTGACGCCCGATTTCATTTTCCGCTCTCTCGATAGCCAAGGGCGAGACGGTTAATCTTCTTGGCAATACGGTTGCCATTTCATGTGGAAAACACAAGCGAACGATCGGCGACCGAAGGTCACCGCTACATTTTTACTCCGCATCTGCGATGGCCTGGAGTTCTTCCCAGCGGGTGTAGAGGGCGGTGGCGGCGGCGCGGGCGGCTTCGAGTTTTTCCATTTCGGCGGGAATTTTCTCGTAGTGATTGAGCTGGAAATCCGGGTCGTTCATGCGGGTTTCGATGGTAGAGACATCGTCCTCGGCGGCGAAGATGCGGTCTTCCATGCCTTCCAGTTCGGCGCGTTCTTTTTGGGAGATTTTGCGGGGTTTTTCCTGAGTTTTCTGCGCGGGTTTGAGCGCTTTGTAGGCTTTTGCCTGATCTTTAAGGGCGGACTCGCGCTGCTGGCGTTTTTCCAGGTAGTAGGAGTAGTTTCCGGGAGTGACATGGATGCCGCCGTCTTCGAAGGCGATGATCTGGTCGCAGATACGGTCTAGGAAATAGCGGTCGTGGGAGACGCAGAGGATGGATCCGCCGAAGGAGGCCAGGGCTTCCTCAAGCATGCGCAGGGAGGGTAGGTCGAGATCGTTGGTGGGCTCGTCGAGCACGATGAGGTTGCCGCCGGTTTTCAGGACTTTCGCGAGCATGAGGCGGGCGCGTTCGCCGCCGGAGAGGAGATCGACGCGTTCGTTGATGCGCTCGTTGTTGAAAAGGAAGCGGCGGAGGTAGGCACGGGCCCCGAGGGATTCGTTGCCAAACTGGACTTTCTCGTTGCCGTCGGAAATCTCGTCGAGCAGCGAGCCGGTGCCGTCGAGCTGCATGCGGGTTTGGTCGATATAGTTGATTTTGACGCGTTTCCCGAGGACCGCGGTGCCTTCGGTGGGGTTTAGCTGGTCGAGGCAGAGTTTTAGGAGAGTGGTTTTGCCGACTCCGTTTTTCCCGACGATGCCGGTGCAGGTTCCGGGGCGGATGGAGAGATCGAGGTGGCGGAAGAGCCAGCGGGGGAGCTTTTCGGTGCCGACGTTTACACCGGCCTGTTCGAGCTCGATGACTACGTTTCCAAGATCTGCGGCGGGAGGGAGCAGGAGATCCATTTCGCGCTCTTCAGGTGGTGCTTCTTGGCCTTCGACTTCGTAGAAGGCGTCGAGGCGGCTTTGTTGTTTCGTGCCACGGGCTTTGACACCGGCGCGCACCCATTCGAGTTCTGATTTCAGGAACTTTTGGCGTTTTTGTTCGTTGTTGCTGGCGATTTGTTGGCGGATGGCCTTGGACTCTAGGAAGGCAGTGTAGTTGCCTTCGTGGGAGTAGGCTTTTCCGTTATCGATCTCGATGATGCGGGTGGCGATGATATCGAGGAAGTAGCGGTCGTGAGTGACGAAAATGACGGCTCCGGCGAAGTTTTTTAGGGCACCTTCCAGCCAGCGGATGGACTCGGCATCGAGGTGGTTTGTCGGCTCGTCGAGGAGGAGTAGATCCGGCTGGCAGGCGAGGGCGCGGCAGAGTGCGACGCGGCGTTTTTCTCCTCCGGAAAGTGGGCCGGTTGGGGCTTCGAGTGGCGGGGTGCCGAGGGCGTTGGAAAGGGAGAGGATGCGCGCGTCTAGGTTCCAGCCATCCGTGTGGTCGATGAATTCGAGGAAATCGTGGAGTTCGGTTTCCGTGCCGTCACCGTTTTCGTAGCGAGTGATGGCCTCGACGATATCGGCGGCTCCAGCTGCGATGTTTTCGTGGACGGAGACGTCGGGATCGAGCTCGAACTCCTGCGGAAGGTAGCCGGTGCGGATGCTGCGGCGGAGGGAAATATCGCCAGAGTCCGGCTGGGATTCGCCGGTGAGGATTTTCAGCAGGGAAGTTTTGCCGCAGCCGTTGCGCCCAACGAGGCCGACTTTTTCGCCGGCGGCGACGGCGAGGGTGACGCCGTCGAGGAGGTTTTGGTAGGAGTAGGCGAGGCGGATTTCGTTGGCGGAGAGGAGTGTGGACACGGACTGAAACTTTAAATTTTAAACTTTAAACCTCAATGAAGAGGAGAATTCGCAATCGCCAATGGGCGCGAGATGGCGCGAGTGGAAGGGGAAACGGGGAGAAAGTAAATGGCGAAGCTTGTAGCTGGCTTCCTAAGCGCTTTTCTGTATTGTAACGGAAATGGAAACGGTCGATTGCCAAGGATTTCAGCTCAGTCGCTATGCTGCGGAGCTGGCGGAGCGGGAGGGGATTGATGTGGGGCTGATCAAGCGGAGATTGGATATGAAACCTAGGGATCGAATCATGGAGAGCATGCGAGCGGCAGCCGCATCAAAAAGAATGATGGAAATCGGAAAACGATTGAGAAATGAACTCTGATTTTTTCGAGATTCTGCAGGTACTCTCGGAAGGCGGGGTCGATTTTGCTCTTGTTGGCGGTATTGCCGCGAACTTTCACGGAAGCCCTTTGGCTACCTATGATTGTGATGTAGTCGTGGATTTAGAGGCTGACAATCTAACAAGACTCGCTGAGGCGTTGGCACAATTTTCTCCAACTTTCCGGCATAAGATTCCCATTCAAAGTTTTGACCGAGAGATGGCTCTCAAGGGTGGCTGGAAAAATATTTATCTCGATACGAGCGCGGGAGTTTTAGACTGCCTGGGAGATATTAAGGGGCTTGGTGATTTTTCCGTTTGTAAGGCGCGGAGTTTAGAGGTTGATTTGGGGGGATTTTCGATCCGAGTTTTAACCAGAGATGCGCTGATTGAGGCGAAGAAGGCGATGGGAAGGCCGAAGGATTTGCTGACGGTGGCTCAGTTGGAAATTGGGGGTGAGCTGGAGGAAGGATAACCCCAGTCTTCCTTTCGTGGAATTCGGTGCCTCTCCCGGATAAGTATACCCAACCTATGGCCCATCCTATCCTTTGGAAATTTTCGCTTGAATTCCACCCGGTAATACAGCAAACTGGCTCCATGAAAGCGACCTTTCAAATCCCCGACGAACTCTATCGTGAGTTCAAGGCTGAGACTGCCCGTGAGGGTCGCACCGTGCGCGAAGTAGCCATCAAGCTTTTTGAGCAATGGCTGCGGCAGAAAAAGCTTCCCACCCCTCATGCCTCGCCCATTGATTGGCAGAGTTTCGAAGCGCCGCTCGCGAATCTGATGCCTAGCCAGACAATCGATCACAGCACGGAAGCCATGCGGGAATCGATCACCTCCCAGTGGAATGAGCGTGCCTGAACTCCGCTCCGCACTGGATACCTCAGTCGTCATGCGGCTCCTAACCGGAGAACCGCTAAATCTCGCCACCGCTGCCCGCGCTTACATGGCGGAGATCTCGCAGGCAGGAGCCAAGGTTTTTGTGTCAAATCTGGTAGTCATGGAGGTCTATTTCGCCTGCCAGCATCACTACGGTATGCCAAAGGCAGCGGTTCTGCAGGGTCTCCTGAAATTGCTCTCCGTCCCCACATTCGTAGTGCATCCGGAACTTATTAGTCTATTCACCACCCCGGACCTAGCCTCCGCCAAGCCCGGCTTCCTCGACAGACTCATCCACGCAGAGGCCACCACCGCCCGCATTCCCCTCGTGACCTTTGAAAAAGCTGGCTCCCGCCTGGCAGATA
>Ga0105053_10005181_pt1 | contig 18667 bp, 11 predicted proteins | sample BON01_FD_78093 | JGI IMG/M metagenome (GOLD analysis project Ga0105053, IMG submission 78093) | Freshwater microbial communities from Lake Bonney liftoff mats and glacier meltwater in Antarctica - BON-01 | ecosystem: Environmental > Aquatic > Freshwater > Ice > Glacier meltwater | place: Lake...
AGAACTTTGCATTCAAATTGCACTGCGGCCTCTCCAACACGAGGAGCCTTCACAACAAGTGATTGCAATTTAGTCAATCCGGATAATTCAAATTCGTCGATAGAAGGTGGCCAATTCCCACATGTGTGATTTGCTGCCTCAACAAACCATGATGACATTATTTGAACTGTACACTCGCCAGTTTGCTTGATATTCGCCAGAGTATCTTTGAAAGGAGGGTTACGACGTTTATCATGAACACAAGTAAATGCGAAAGCTAGTGGATCATGTCCCATCAATCCGAAATAACTGAATGGACTAAGATTTGCAATACCGTCCTCGGATATGGTTCCTATCAAGCCAATGGGTCGAGGAATGACAGAAGCTATGAGCATTAATATCCATTGCATTGCTGTTAAAGAGTCACTTACAAATAGCAAACGAATATCTCGACTTGAGTTCACTTGGTTTGCAACTAATAAACTCTGCGTTATTATTATTCAAAGGTTGTTTACAAACAGGTTTCCAACTAGGATGAGGAACTTTCCCAGCCCATCGGGGAATATTCCTCAGGTAGTTGGATTGCATTATCATCCACATGAACCCTGCTCCCACACCCGCACTTGCACTACAAATCAATAATATCATGTATTAATAAACGGGGTTCAATGTTGGATCACAAAAAAACACGGGTAGCCCCCCAGTATTCGTGCGACTCAAAATGATTATGTAAATTTTCGTTGTATTATATCTTTTAGTGTTGTGTGGCCGTCAACAATACGAGTTGTAGTATTTTAAACCCTCACCTTTTGTTGGTCCTACCCCTCGGAATTAAAGCTACTATTCACTGATAGAAGGGTGAATATATCGTTCTCTTACACCATCGTTCAATATTCCCGATATTACGTCCACAGATTCCAAGTCGTGAGTTGTCCACTTTACAATCCCATCATTCAAAAAAGACGTCTTGATTTATTATATGGAACTTCCTATGCGAAATATATCTCCACTTCGAGGTATATCGAAAGGGTCTGTGGACTCTGACACTGTCTCGAAAGGCACAGGGATGAGTGATAAAACTGAGGAGCAATTTTTCCATCGAGGCGAGGAGCTCTATGATATAGTGAATGATTTTGCTAATAACTTAGACCCCCTTCTTGGTCGATTGGATAGGTCACCCAGTATGGAATCCACTAACTCCCTTGCATCATTTGATGGTAAACTGATATTAGGTCCAATTGAACCGTTGCTGCTCGAACCTCCACGTGCGAAGTGTGACGTAAGAAAACCTGACCCGGAAAAGGTGAAAGCATTTGCTGATGCCCAGCGTCCTAAGAAATGCACTAGAACTTATGCTGTATGGTCTCAAGAAGAACGAGAATTAGTTTTGGAGGCTTTAGTGGAAAGAAGTCGACAACTAATTGCTGAAACTTCAACAGAAGAATTGCATAAATACCTGTTGGAAGATAAAAAGGGAGGAAGCAAAAGGAAGCGGCAGACTGATCTGGATATTATTGCCGCAAAACTCCCTCATAAGACTTCATCCCAAGTCAGAGATTACTATTATCGCACATTGAAACAAATAGACAAATTGCTCAAGCAAGTAGACTATGTCCATGATCTAACCAATCCAGAGGGTGCTAGAGTAGCATTACTTTTTTACCATCATCATTTAGGACGTGCTCATATTGATTTTGGATTGCATTGCAGGCAAAAGGGAGATCGAAAGGCAGCAGCTGATTTTATGTCTACAGCTCTCAAACAATCTTTAGAAGAGCACAAGAAGAATGTTTTGAATGGAAATGTTGAAGAATTTCTAAAGTTTATTCATAGTAACGGAAAAGCTTCTGACACAAGTCCTTTGGTGGTTCATCGCCCTGTGTCGAAATCTGGTGGAACACCAAGAATACGAAAGGTTCCTGCGAAGCCATTGAGTCAAAGGAAACCCCAACCGAAAAGACAGGTTACAAAACTAGAGGTGGACCGCCCTATCGAAATTCTTCCTCCTTACAGTCCCTTAAAAAGACAGAAAAAACTAAACGAAACCATGGACGTATTGGGATCGTCCTCGGTTGGAGGGCAAGACGATATACTGATGGATACTCCTCAACTTGATTATTTGTTCGAAAACAAAATGTGGCCTGATTCTTTCAATATTTGGTTCGATAAAGATGACTCAACAAATGACAAACACGCCGTTGGATTTAAAATATAAATTCAGTTTCCTGGTACGACGTGTGTTAAAGTTGAATAAGAACAAAGTGAATGCAAATTGTATACAATGAATTGTTTTTTAAATTGATTATTAGCTCTAAAGATCTAGAATCAGAAATAGGAGTTTCGATTTTCTAGAACTCCTAATCCTTCGGAGAGGCTCCCATTATTTAATGTCCTTAACAGATTGTTATAGTAAACCATAGTAGATCGAAAAAATTCGTCATCAATAATGGATGATTCCGGAAGTCAATCCAGCAAACCAACTTGTTATTTTAATGGAGAGCACTGGTTATTTATGGACGACAGGGCATTTTGAAACAACCCTCTTACCTAATAAACTGTTTGTAGGACATGTTAAGAATGAGGTCCTGCCTCAGATAACACACGCTTTAGTGAAACTTCTGGTGAAGGATGCAGAAGACGATTCAGATTATGTTTCGTCCCCACGAAAGTCGTCGATATCCAGCTCATATAGTGGTACACCTACACCAATGGGAGGAATCAGTGAAGAAATTCAAATGTTAAATATGGAAGAACTTGATGAAGATAACGGTGAATCTGGAAGTGGAGTAAACATGCTACTAGTTCACGATGTGGACGGTTGTACTGTAATTGTGAACGAAAGATATCGTCGATACCTGACGTTATCAAATGTTGTATCATTGATGGATTGGGCCCCTGTATCATGGAGAGCCATGCAGATACACCTTGGTCCTGCCGGTGCCGATGCCCCTGGAATTATATCCTATCTTTCATCAGAACTGAGCGAGAAGAATATAAGTATTCTTAATTTTTCAACTTTTGATGCTGATTTGATTCTAGTTCAAGAGTTTGATTTGAAGAAAGTGACTGCTTTGTTATCTGCTTTCGGCAAAGATGGGGTTTGTGGCCTTAAAGAACAAATGGTGGAGAAAAATTTAGTAGAGAGAGTAAATTCCCCACGTTCTCCAGCGAAGAAAAAAGTGTTTCACGGTGCATTATCTGTTTTGCCATCTAATCTTGTTCTTTCCAGTATCCGTCGAAGTATGCTTAAACAAAGTATGTTTGGTTTAATGAAACACTTGACACGCAACATCGATAAAGTATCTGAAGCTGACAGTGTAAGTTCGAAGGATTTTCTGTGGGCCTATTTCAGTACAAAAGAAGAGGTTTCTTTGTTAGTTGATGAACGAGACTTGATAGATTTTGCTGAAGAGTCACTGACGAGCTGTCCACAGCAGTGGAAGGCAATTAGACTTGTGGGAAAAGATATTCCTTTTGATGAGACTGGAATTGTTAAACTCATGAGCAGCCCTTATACTCTTGGAGTCCATCTGCTGAACCTTTCAACTTTCAAAACCAACATATCGCTAGTATCAGAGCAAAATGTAAACATTGCTGTTAGTAGGTTGCAGCAAGACCTGAATAGTGAAGAAGTTGCAGTTTTATAATATACTATTTTTATTACGCGATTTTTTTGACATTGTGAACAACTGGTACATGAATGTTCATTCTGGTTTTTTTGCTTGACTCGTGATCATCGGAAGATTCTTTTCTTTCCTCTTCATCGTCATCTTTTGGTTGATTAATTTGGGGCACATTCTTCGTAGTGAGAACTTTTCTGCGTCGTTCCAAATAGGAAGCGTTTCTTGATTGGCGAAGTTGCCTTTCAACTGCATTATTCAACGAAGCATCAACAACAGGAATTTCTTTCTTAACATTCTGGCCTAAATCTGCATTCATTCCCATCGTTTTAAACTTACTCTTGTTGCTTCTAGGTCTGCTGAGAGCGTGAATAGAAACTGTCGACACACAAACACCTACAGATATTGTTAACGCTGTTAGTGCCGAGAAAAAATAGGAAGCAGCCAATGTGAACGTCAGAAAAATCGCAATCTTCGTGTTTCGATCCAGCGTCTTGCCAAAAACAATAACTGGTTTTCTACTATGAAAAAGATAAAACGCAAGAGACATTGCCACTTTTGTGACAATAAACAACTGAAAGCTCCAGAATAACGAAATGAAAGTAATGATTGCAGCTGAAATGATGGCATAGTTCACTTTGTAGTAAATTAAGTTGGTAAAGAGTCGCTTTTTCACCACTTGAGGATTGGGCAGCGAAAACTCTTCACCAAACTCTCCCCATGGTCGTGTTTCATTTTTGGCGACGATCATTGTTCTGGAGCAAAACTCCTTCAATTCTTCAATTGGTTTACTTGAAGAAGCAGAGTATATTATGGCATCGAGTCGCTCATAGGAATAGTCCTGCATCTTTTGAGTAACTGCCTTCCAGAAAACACGAGGGGGTCTCACCATTATGTTGCAGATTGGATCGATGGATGGAATCCCATTCTGGTACGTGCTTCATGATTCTCATGCAATGCCTTTCTTTCTTGACTATCTATCTGGTACTGAGAAAATGATGTACCTGTTTTTCTGGCTTGAGGTAGAGGAATATAAATTGCTTACTGGAATGACGTCAAAACTGGTGGCACAAGCACATAAAATATTGGAAAAGTATTTGAATAAAGTTGACGGATCAATTATTCTTGATCTCGTGCAAGCCTCTTATGATGAGGAACTTACTGCATACACCAACAATCTGGAACTAGGGTTCCCTTCGTTGGATATGTTTACTAGGATTCAAGAAAAAGTGGAATTGACAATGGAGTTGGAAGAATGGCCATTATTTCGAGAGACTTCGTCGTTTCGTGCATTAGGCGAGGAATTAAAACAGCGACATCCAATGTCACTCAGCCAAGTGCTAGACAACCCCAACTATTACTATTATTTTGAACGATACATACAGCACAATATGAAAGATGATATTGGTAACTTCTTATTCTATATCGAAGCAAATGATAAATATCGTTGGGGAAAGGAAGCTGTTGTTCCTAATTCTCAAAATCCTCAACGGAAAAAACATCTAGTGAATAAATCAAGTGATTCTGTTATGTCATACTCGAGCGATACTACAAAACGAACGGATGCTGGATGGACCCCTACGACACGACAAACATCCTTCATGGACATGCTGCCAGTTGGTGCAGCGGCATCATCATCGTCTACACAGTTAAGAAATGAGAGGCAAACTCTCATGGAAATGAGGAACTTTGCGTATGAAATTTTGGACAAGTATTTAAGTCGCAGTTCAAAATTTGAAGCTAAAAGGGTATCAGCAGACTCAAGAATTTCTGTTGCTCAGGGTTTAGAAAAGGTGGGAAATGAATTAGGAGGTTCAGAAAGTGGAAGACTAGCATCTCTAGGTGGATTTGCATCGGTTGGAACAGCGTTTAATATGCTTGCATCTTTGCGGAGTCAGTTAATAAACATCTTCAACGATGCACAAAATGATATTATGAAATGGATGGAAGAAGTTTCATTTCCATTGTTCAAAGATTCTGAAGTATATTGTGCACTTTTGGCAAAAATGGAGGAAGCAAAATCTACACGATTGAGCGCTCACCGTAAACTACTTGATATTGTTGGAGGATTTTGTGGCAGTGAAGACACATTGGTTTTCTCGCTCGCCCCAAGAATATATGGTCCACCAGTGAAATCAACTACTGATAAACGCAGATCTAGTTATTTATGGAGGCATACAACAGGACAACGGCAAAGTGTTGATTTCATTTTAAAAGTTGGGACGGAATTCGTTCCTGATCCATCTTCCAGGGGTGAATCGCCTTCCAAGTTTGACCTAGTGGAATATCGACAAGGTCATTATAACTTTCAGTCTTCTGTCACTCAAGTTATTCAGAGCCCGCATAGAGATGTGCTTTCCAGAGCGCTTCGAAGTGACAGACATTTAGTTATCGATGAAAGCGTAGGATGTGACGCAGAGAACTTGTTACCTCCTGATGTGCTCTCCTACGCATTTCCTATGGGCCCCCCTGTTCGTATTATTGACACCGCTGATGAACTAGCAGAAGAGTCCAGAACATCCTATCAAAAGATTTTAAAAATGCGTCGAAGCTCAGATCCTGAAAACAGATCAGGATTCATATCTGTTCCTCCAATCCCATTGGAACAACCCTATAAGCGTACGATTGTATCCAAAGTGATTGATGGAAACTGTTCCCAAATTCTTGAAAGCGATAAAACAATCGAGCAAGTTGTTCAATCGGTAGACCTTCAATGTGACACAGATGGAGTTCCCGTTCGAGTTCTCAATCAGATTCCTATGGATACTGTTTATTCGTTTTGTGTTCCTTGCAGGCAGCTACATCGTCCATCAAGACCAAGCTATGTTCGCTTCTGGTATGGCGCTTGCAAGACGTCCTATAAGCTTGTCAAAATTGAATGTCCTGGAAAATCTGTCGAATCGGATATTGAAACGAGCTCCTATGAGGAAATTGCGGTCACTGTTTTAAAAACCTCCACGGTTGGTCTGGGTATTAATCTTCGATTAACGTCCCAAGGCTATGTTGTGGTGAAAGATTTTGTGGAGAGAAATGATGGTTCTCTATCAGCCCCAGCTGAATTTGGTTTGATACAGCTCAATGATGTCGTACTTTCCATAAATGGAATTTCTGTGGTATCTCGCAGATTTGAAGAAGTTATTTATCAAATCAAAGACACAGTTGGGAAGTTAGAGATTGTAATAGCACGCAATTGGGAGGAATCGATCAAAGTTTGTGAATACTGTGATAAAATATCGTGCGTTCCCAGTTTTGCATTTGTACCAGTATCTACTGTTGCGCTATCCTACATGGAGCCTTTCTTCCCTTTGTTGCGAGAGGCAGTTAGTCAGGTGGTATATAGTACTTCTTCTGAAGATATCGTGAAAACCATGAGTGAACTTAACGAGGACCCTTCGATTCCTTTACCGCCGCTCCCACTGTCGCTTCCTTTTCCGTCCCTTTCCCACCTTCCAACTGGACAAATATTCAAATTTCTTCGCAAGGAAACTATCGTAGACACCATTGCGAATTTGCTAATGGGTAGATCATTGGTTATGTTGTCAGATAGTGTCTCTTTATTGACTTATGTCGGGGAATTGTTCAAGTCATTGTTATGGCCTTTTATTTGGGGAAATTTCTATTCCTCTTCTCTTCCAATAAACGCTTGCAAGAAATTAGCAGAAAAACGAAAGAAGAATATCGCGAGGATCCAGGAGGATCCATCTATTTTGTTGACGCCTTTTTTCGTCGGAGTGTGTACTTTGAATCTTGGAATCCGAAGAATGTTTGGTGGAGAAATGATGGCGGGATTTCACAACATTAGTGATTGGATTACCTCTGAACAGGATTCACAACGTTCTATTGATCGTTTTTTGAATATTCGATCATTGGCATCTTTAGTTGACTATGGTACCATGATGTTAGATATTGATGCCGATATTTTAGAGATTCCTAAACCTACTGCTGCAGACAAGTTGTTTTATGAAGATGAAGGCAGAGTTATCCCATCTGCCCGTCACATGATGTACCGTTCTGATAGTAGACTACGAGCTTCCTCCTCTTCCTCGCATATCATGCTTTCACCTGTGAAATTCAAAATTCCATCGTTTCCAGAGTCTCTTCGAAACCAAATATTCAAAACTTGGCAACAAAATCGTGGCGCCATTGGTAGTGATGCAGATGTGGAGGCGTTATTCTCGGGGCTAATGAATGCTCACACTTGTCTTATGCGCACCTTCAGAGAATATTGTGTGTCCTTCCCAAATGGCAATGATCAACGTGTTATTGCTTTCAACCTCAAAGCATTCCTTTCTAAATCTCCAAAGTCGTACAAGCAATATTTGAATCTCCATCTTCGAACACAAGTATTTGCTGCGTTCCTAGTCGAGTCTATATACACGCAGACAAACTTTTTTATATCCAAGGTGGTACTCCAAACAGAAATGGGAATTCAACGAAATCTTCAACCTACGTTTCAGAAAGAGATCCCATCTTCACCGAAAGGAAGGCAGCGAAGAGGTTCCAGTTTTGGATCGAATTTAGAAAAAGTTGTGGAAAGACTGGAAGGTGAAAGTATTCAACCATCATCGCACCGAGTAAGGTCTCTTTCCCCAGAAAATAGAAGGAGAAGAGGAGGCTCGGCTGAAAAGGAATTTGTTAACTTGGCTGATTTAGTATCAGAGTAATTCAACTACAAGTCGCGCTTTTATTTCTTTTTCGAATGCGCGGCTTTTAAATCAGTATTAAAAAACATGTTGAAAATTAGCGTTTCTTTTTAAGTTCCGACATGTCATCGATAGCTTGTTGGAATTTGAATGCATGGGTCAAGAAATATTGACTGTATCTTTGAGGCGCTCTGGTTTCATCAATAAAGACCATTTCTCCAACAATATAAAAATGAATATCGTTCACAGCAACTCTTTTGGAATCTAACGGAGAAGAATTTTCGGTGTGAACGTTTTGGTTCGCTGCGTATTTGAGGGACAACAAATTCTCTTTGAAAACTTCTTGAGACATTCCACAAAATCGAGCCAACTTCTCGATAGGAATGGATGTGTAAAGTTTCAAATAGGATCTGATGGTTGTAAGAGAACGTTGCTGGCCAACCTCCTGTAAGAACCATTTCCTTTGAAGCAAAAAGGTCTGTTGTCCACTGTTGGCGCTGCCATCAAAATTAGGAGTTCCTGGAACAATGAATTTTGGACAAGCATGAAAGAACATATTCGCGTAGGTATCTGCGTCATGACTCATCAAATTGCTATTTTCAGATGAGAATTTCTCTTCTATAAGGTACTTGACCTGTTGGTCTACTCGGGCTCCTGGGCTTAAAGCCATGGCCATGGCAGTTAACGATCGCGTCTTGTCTAGCTTGGAAACAATCTGAGAGTCGCCATAGGAGTTATACTTGTCTTTAGTCCCTCTATATGCTAGTAGAACAGCAGAAAAGACATTAATAGCATCATAGTATCGTTTCATCATGAGATATGAAAAACCCAAGTAATAAAACAACGTGATATGACACGAGGTTACTCTAGTAAAGAAAGCACGTTTGTCATCAATATCAATTGGTTCCAGTACTTTAATAGCCAATCGGTAATCTCCGATAAGAGTGTGAAGTCGACACAACCCAAATAAACTGAAATATCCCATAGACTGAACCAAAGTCATTCGTCCTGAATTGGTCTTTGAGTTATCTAGCAATTCAACAATACTAGAGCGCTGGACAAATGAAGTTAGATATCCTAAAACCGTTTCAGTTTTCCAGACATTAGGGTTCTCTTTCAAAAGAGTGATTTCTTCACTAGAAAGCGACTTGATTTCATGCTTATATCGACAAAAGTCTTGAAACTGATACAAGAACTCGTCAATCATATCATTAAGCCACTCTGCTGGTAGCATGAGTGCACCAGCTTCATTCCCTTGAAGAAACATGTCGAACAATTCTCTATAATTGTTCCATGACTCGAAACGGTGATGAATTTGAGGCTCATGGTTCACCATAATATGTCTGTAAGAAAGTTCGTTGTAACACAACAAAAAAACCTCATCGTGATTGCAGAGTGATGATATTTCTTCTGTCCGAGGCCATTCTACATCTTTGTAGTAGTCTTTCGTTAATTGCGACCACTCCTTATAGTATAGTGTCTTCACTTCTGAAACTTTGTTCTCGTGAAACTTTTGGTAGAAGGAGGTGATGTACAGCTTCACTCGTTCCAATACGTGGTAATCCGTATCGTAGTCATCTGAATAATGATGGTATTCATCACTTCCATGCTCTTCCATACTAATCCAAGATCGAAAATTGGTCCTCAACCACTCAATGAAGATTTTCAAGGTTTTTTAGAACCCATTCACTCATCATACCAGTTTTACTATTGTATCTATTCCATGTTGTGGGGGGCATTAAATCATCATCTACGATGGAATTAGTTCGATCAAGCGAGAAGCAATATTTGGATAAAATGCGATTTGATTCTATAGAAGATCAACAAAGAGCTGCCTCCGTTTCAAGTACAGTGTATGTCAGTAATGTATCATTATTCACAAAGGAACATCAGTTATTACGACTCTTCTCCTTTTGCGGAGCAGTAAAACGAATCATTATGGGGTTGCATCGTATTGATAGAACTCCTTGTGGATTTTGCTTTGTGGAATTCTTTCATCGGAATGCGGCAACAATAGCTGAAAAGAGTTTATCAGGGATTCGATTTGATGATAGTCTTCTAAAGGTTGATTTGGATCCCGGATTTCTTGAAGGAAGGCAATATGGAAGAGCTCGCAGTGGAGGTCAAGTCAGAGGAAATATAAAACATATTCATAGGAATAACGGCCGCCGATATAGTCCTGTGAGAAGAAACCCATCACCTAGAAGAAACAGAAATAGTAGTAAAAAAAGTCGACTCACTGTTGAAAGTGACTCTGACTCTGATGTTGATAGACGTAGAAGGAGGCAAAGAAAAAGATCATCATCTCGTTCATCATAGTAATTTTATTATTTTACAGGTTCTTTAGCTCTTCGATTGACTTTTCCCAATTTTCAAACCAGGTTTGTTCCTCCGAGAGAAGGTTTCTATAATGTTGGTCTACTTCACTTGCGCTATCCATCCACCAACGGATAAATTCTTCGTAAACAAAATCTCTTGCGGCAACAACATGCTTATGGTGTGGGGTTGATAATGATACAATCGACTCACTATAATTATCACCAGAATTTTCAATCGTTTCGGATTCAAGTATAGGTTTAATGCTCGACATTGCATTTTGAAACGTCTCCAAACACAACCCTTGCCATTCTTTTGCAGGAAATGTTTCTCGATCAGTGATTGTTAATGAAGTTTCCTCTGAAACATTCTCGCTTTTCATTCTTGCCTGTTGCAATCTCCGAAGCCCCATACGTTTCGGTACAACTAACTCATGATCTGGAAGTGGTTTCAGATCCGATATCAAAACAACCGAATCCAACAATGCCAAAAGGACCTTGGAAGAGTTCAGCAACGTATCTTCGAATTTCTTCCCTCGAATCTTGAAGCAATCTATGGCTTCCTTGTGAGTTTCCACTATGGATGCTTTTATTGTGTCGATTCTTGTTGATTCTTTCTTGCATAATGAATCCAGTTCTTCTAGTGCATTGGGGTCACCTAATTGAGGACGAAGCATGTTTTCGTTGTTCCGCTTTTCTTCACATGAATCGCTTAAAACTGCATCAAATCGAGGTTGATTCACTACAATGGATTTTTTCACTGTTTCACTGATATCACTAAATATCGCCGAGGAGAATGTTTCAACTATCGAATAGAAATGACTAATTTGTTTCCGTAATCGCCTGGAAGATTGCTCAAGGTATTTACATCGCTTCTGATCCAAATCTGCAAGAAATATCAACAACGATTCTGGCAACATAGGGGAATCTGCATCTTTTCTTTGACCATGTAGCTGCAAATCATCAAGCAGACCTTCCTGTTTATACAACGACAAAGTCAAATCTTGGCACTCTTGGTCTGCAGTTCTAACAACACTTGAAAAAGTATCAGACGCAGGCATCGCAATATTTATCTCCTCCTCGTTTCCTGGAAGTCCTTCCAAACTACATGGAACTGGCGCTTTTGATGCATCCAAGAAGAACTCCAAGTATTTAGCACGTCGATAAAAACATTTTCGGAGACTATCAAGAGTGTCGGTTATTTCAGGAGCTCGCTTACATGAATTTAACTGTTCAAGCAAACCATCAATATATTTTTCTGCGCTATCACTTCGACTTATTTCTGATCTTAACATTTCCTGTGAGTGACGTCTTGGTGCGCCATACTTTGGTCCTAGTCCCTCTCGCACCGAAAGAGATTGTAAACAACGATCATACTCCTGCATAAACTTATTTGAATATTCAATCCTAGTTGACCGAATTTTTTCAAATAACAGTTCCACTGATTCTGATCTATTCGTAAATGTACTCATAAGACTTTCGTCAACTTGCTTCAAAGACTCCCTTTCCAGCTTTACTTCATGCTCGTTATAGTCTCCACCATTTTCGAATATTGCACAGGAAGAAATGAAAGAGGTATTCATTTCAAACAACTCGTTTGAGCGCCTAACGAACGGCATCAGCTGTTCTTTTTGCTCTCTACTAGACCCTTGAAATGCTGCGATCGTATCTTTCCCTCGTTTTTGAATACCTTGTAGGGATGCAACACTAGTCTGTGACTCCAAATGGAGCAAAATACCCTGCATGCATTGACGAAATTTCTTAATGGATGCTTCCAAAGACTCAAGATTTAGTTTGAATTGCTCCTCTTGACTTTTACATTTCAAAGTGACCGATCGAATATGCCGGTCGTGACGCTGCTGGTGTTTTAATAACTCTCCAATGCGCGGTTGTTGATACTTCACGTCCGTCCGACCTTGACGAGGCCAATGCAGACGTAATCGTTCTTCTAGTTCTTCCGTGAATATTTCGCATCTTTCGTTGTGTAGCGATTCCATTTCTTTCGCTCGGCTATGTTGTGCCTCTATCGTTGCTGTAAACACACTGTCTCGCAAACATTCTAAGATACTTGAAACGAGATTATGAGAAACTTCGATTGGAGGAACCGGTGATAGAATAGCAAGTTTTGGGATGTTTAGTTCCATATTTGGCTCCAACACTGGCTTATCTACTACTTTTTCTTCTTCTTGTCCAGTAGAATTGCATTCGGTGCTCATTTCCTCAATTGGTTCGTTGTCAAAACATTCCTCTTCTTCACCGTCTTGTTCCTTTTGCTGATCGTGTTGCTGGAAAAATTCATTTACAAAATCAGAAAAGGTGGTTGTTTCTTGGAATACCGAACCATGCCCGTATTCTCGGTATATTGGTACATCTGTCGATTGCTGTTGTTGGTTCACAAACGTATCTGGTAGAAAAGCTACAGCTTCGTCAGGAGATTCGTGGGGAGATTCCTCACATTGATCTATTAGGTCATTTTGATCTTCTTTTTGTGTAGATTCACGGTCAGCTTCGGAGATGCTTTCAGCTTCCTCTGGGTTTTCTTCGATAATGAATTCCTGAGATATGGCCGAATTAGCTTCGATGGGATTTATTTTTGAAAGGCCGAATAACGAAAGCAGCTGCTCTTGTACCTGACATGCCTCTTCGGAAGATTGGAAAGGATGTTCTTGGGCAATACCGATACCTTTTTGATAATAAGAACGATATTCAGATTCAATATCTTGAAGGATACGAAGAGCTTTTTCAAATGACGATGCCAAGGCTTGCTTGTTTGGAGCATGTCGAAGTTGATCTACAGCAGAATCAAATGCCGATTCGAAATTGGACAGAAACTCTTCATGGTGATCCTCGAGATCATCAAGACTTGTTTGAAACTGAACATCTGTTTTATATTCACGTTTGTTCTTTCCTTCCAGAATATTTGATATCATGATGAAAAATTTGACGAGACGGTCACAATTCACAACTATTCTTTCTTGCTCAGCGCTTTCACCCTCCGCAATACAATTTAACTGGTCATTCATTTCACTCTCTCGTTGCGTGATCAAATTAGAGCAGTTTTCCTGAATTACCTTGTCAATATCAGAGTTTACAGACATTTGTGTTTCGAGAGTCGCAAAACAAGATGTTATTTCAGTTTGAAAATCATTCGGTAATTTGCAAGTGTATACTACTGTTCCTATTCGCTTCTGTGCAGCTCTTAACTCGGCTGTTAAAAACGGTTTTTCTTTATATGCCACCTCGGCTGAAACAATCTGCATTTGGGTATCATCATCTTCCACTTCTTCTATCAAAGAGTCTTCTTCCAAAGCTGCTTCTTCTGCAGCTTCTTCAGTAGTACCTTCTGTAAGATGAGAATTCAAATCCGGTTGGACCAATAGCAACAAGTTTAAACATATCTCGAGCTCTTGTTTGACTCTGTCAGGTATTGCTGAACGTTGGAGTATTAGTGTTTGATTATATAGGGGACCTACAAGAGCAGGTAATTCCGCTTTTTTAGCAATTCGAAGTTTTTCTAAATTACTCTCCAGCATTTTCAACTCTGATGTTTTCCCTTCAGCTTCCATCACCGATGCTACTTGTCTTGCGTCACTTAGCAGTTGCAATTTACTTACGAAGTTTTCTAGGAAAGAATTATGAATCAACTCTGGTAACTCTAATGTTGCAACTATATGAGTTATCTCCTGTTTCAAGCCTCCAGACTTTCGAAAGAATTCATGCAACTCAGAATCCAATACCATTGCTCCGAGAGCTGATTTGTGCCTAGATCCTTTGCCTCTTTCGCCAGTGGTAAAAATATCTCCCTCTGTAGCATAGGCGGCATAAGAATGAAGCTCAGAACGAAGACTTTCTTGGGTCTTTAACATAGTGGCCATTGATTGTTCCATCTGTCTAACAAGAGTTTCGTGTAAGGTTTTGTTGGCTTCAAGTGACTCCAAGTTCACATCAGCTAGCTTCTTTTCAATACTTGCAATGTTCTCAAGTGTGAGACTACCAAGTGAACCATCAGAGTCGGAATTTAATAGGCCTTGAAGGCTTTCTATTGAAACCAATCGTTTCTCTTCATGCAATTGAATTTTCTTTCTTCCAAACGCTTCAAAAACATTTTGCCTATCAGAAGGAGCAGTGAATAATTTTGAATTAATGAGAGTTTTCCATTCTTCCAGTCCTCTTCTATGTCTCAATTCACGCCATTTTAACTCCGCCTTGGTCCAACTTATTTTTGTAGAATGAAAAATAAATACCTGATTTTTGAGCATTCTAGCGACTACATCGTTTTTGGCACGAAGATTATTGATTATCACAGCATTTATCTCATGGGCTTCAAATTCCACTAATCGCTCCACTTCCCCACGAAGGACATAACTAATATCAACCAATACATCAACCAAACCACGTAACTCATTACCAACATTACAAGAACGGGTGCTTTCTACCGATTCTAACTCTATATCAAATTGAGTAATGGCTTTTTTGCGCTCTGTGCAGATACAAGCAAGCCCCTCCCACGATTCCTCCACATACTTGTAGTCTTGTAATCGAAGTGAGCTTTCATCACTAATGAGATCCATTTTAGTCTTTAGAAATGTGTCCCATTCGCTGAGTTTGTCTCGTAATTCACGTCCAAGATCGATGACTCTTGTTTCCAAACGGTCGCTGATTTCCACCACAGATGTTTTGAAAGACCCAACAGCTTCGTCATGTCGCAATTGGCGGGATTTTGTCATTTGCTTAAGTTTAGTTAACTCTGTTGAAGCTTCTGTCATTTTGCGTGGTAGAATAAGAACATTACCTAGTTCTGCGCTTTCTTCATGTTTCCTTCCTTTTTGTGATGTTTTCTGTCGGAATCTCTTTAACTCTGTCTTTGACATTTTCAAGTAGTCTGGCTTGCTTCGCCTTTCTTCTGCTGCCTCTGCATCAGTCAGCCATGGCTTTCTAGGCGATTCGATTTCGAGTGATTTACCTTGCTTAGCGTGACTCACTTTTGGTCTTTCAATAGCTTGTAGAAGGTCTATCTCTCCTTGGAATTTTGACGCTCTTGAATTAGTAGGTAATTTATCAGGTAGTAGATCCACTTCGGTGGCTAGGCCTTCCACACGGCTATCATCACGTAACATTTCTCCCAACGGATTTGTAACGTAAAAAAGATTCTCTAAAAATTCACTGCATTGCTACCAAACGGTCGCTGATTTCCACTACAGATGTTACAAACCATGTGCGGTGCCTATGGGACTCTGGAACAAGTAAGCCAACATCAAAGGGAGATGGTTTCATCATTTCGAGGAGATATTGAAGCCAAACTTCAAGAACGAATGAACATACTTCTTCCCGACATGAGCCGCGTTACCTTCGTAGGAAGCAAGACACAAGTGGTAGCTGGTACCAACCACCAATTACATCTTGAAATACACGATACACCTGTTATTGTGGTTATCTTTGAAAAATTACCTTGCTATGTGAAGGACGGAATAGAGCCATTCGAATTGAAATCCATTGAGCCTCAGTGGAAGTAAAGCATTATTAATAAAGTACATATTAATTATATATATATAGTATCGTCTTTAAAAATGAGAACAAAATAATGCCAGTTACTGACTTGAGCATAATTTAATAAAAAACGAATACTATTTACGAGAATATGATGGAATCTTAGTAGTGACGCTAATGGCATGCATCGATGAGATTTCTGTTTCCAGTACATTGTAAACCATTCTTGCTTGTTGCACTTTGTTTTTGCCTTTGAAAGCTTCGGATTCTACTAGCACGTTATAGGAGGCACCACAACCACCTGAGACATCCTTCACCAATACATTATCAGTTCCAAGAGCAGCTTTGAGCATAGCAGTCATCTCCTCCTCGATACCACGAGAGGTCGTTGTACACATAAACCGTCGCAACATTGTCACCTCTTATTAAGTACCACGTAATAAGTTCTTTTTTTTACCTTGTCTTTTCTTTTGTAATTTTTGCAACACGTGTGTACATCCTGTCTCGACATGGGGGAATGGGGAGAAACTGTGAGCAATGTTTTGGGTATGTTAGTCATACTTGGAAGCTTGACTGTTAAAGCTCCTATCATGCTAAATCTGATTCGAAATAAATCAGCCAAAGGATTGTCAATTGAAGCTTTGTATAGCGAAGCACTAGGACTTACTCTCACTTCCTCTTATCACTTTCTGCATCATAACCCTTTTACAGCCTGGGCAGAGAATCTTTCTGTGTTGATTCAAGTTTTGATATTGGTTTTCATGGTATGGTTTTATAATGAAGCTAAAGTGTCGCAAGTGGTTGGTCCTATAGGTATCTCTTTATCTATTATCATTTTTGTTCTCAACGTACTTGATCCATATTATTGGTGGACATTATCTATTGGAGCAACCATTGTTGGTATGGGTGCTCTGATTCCTCAGATTATTACAAATTCCTCGTTGGGACATACTGGTCCTCTCTCGATAATCACTTCCAGTTTGAATGTCGCAGGAATATGCACGCGAATATTTACAACAGTTCATCAGATGAATGATCCATTGACACTTGGTGGTTTGGGTATATCACTTTTGTTACAACTTTTGTTAATGATGCAAATCCTGACAATGAAAAACGCCACAAATGCAGCGATGAAATCCGAGAAAAAACTTTAAACAAAAAATCAAAATACTACATACAAACAAAAACAAGACGACATCTACTAACAAAATTGCTCTTCTACTTTTGAAATTAAATCCTTTGCGCTATCCTGCCATATGGATTTAATTTTGTTGATCGTACGAACACGTTCACCTTGAGGCAAAAGCTTTGAAACTGCAGCGAAAGAAGGAGAGGATGGAAAACGAAACCAAGCTGATCTGCTCGAGCTCCACCTTCGCAATATAGGAAATTTAGAAGTTTTTGAAACATGAAGAACTCTCCCGATGAACCTGTCAATTTCAAGCTTTCCAAGAATTATTTTCAACTCCTTTTCGAGTAATTCGGTGTCTAACCGAAACACCTTTGTGACCATCTCCGCGTCAAATACCAAATAATTTTTCTCCAGACCAGTAGCTGAACCAATACCAGGCATTTCAGCCATACAGCAAGCGATCTTTAAAAATTTCTTTTCTTTCTCAGACAAACTGTTAAGAATGTTTTCGAATACCTTGAGGTTAATAGCTAGGGGATTTTGATTTGCCTCATGTTCTTTGTCCTTACTCGAAAATACCAGTACTGAATCCTGCCCTACAGCAACAAATCTTTGTCGATGCAGATGTTTCACAGTTTCAATGATATTCAGCGGTATTCCACTCGTATTGCACTCCACAAATTCAAGCAACTCTGGGTCAATCGTTCTAAACCCTCCTATTTCTTCTTTAAATCTCCTTTTCACTAAAACTCGAGCTGATGCCGGATCCAGAACTTCAATCTCAACCCCTGCCGATTTAGCCTCCGACGTTTTAAGTATCTTTTCTTGTGCGCGTTTTGCGTATTCAAATCGATTGCCGTCTTGATTCGACCAAGGAATACTAGTAAGGATAAATATGTATGCACTCGACGCAGAAATAACGGTAGATATCAGACCCCGTAGTATGTCGATGCTTTCTTTGTCAAAGTAGTGAAAGTTTTCTAGTACAACACAATGCGCTAGGTTTCTACGTAATAAGTCCGAGCATAATTGAGTTAAATTCGAGGATAGAATTCCTTTTTCATCTTCAAAGCCAGGTTCGTAACTATGTGGCAAATATTTCAAAACATGGTATCGCGCAATCTCTGGTATTATAATTCCTGAATCTTCAAGCTCTATTAAGATACTTTCACGTTCAAGATCAGACTTTGCCATTTCTAAGCCAGTCAAATTTTCGATAAGTTGCTTAATTGCAAAATACATGTTGTGAATCTCCAGTGAATCACCCTGCAATTGTATATTCCGCAATTGGCATATTTTTAAAAGTTGATGAACCATTGCAGATTTACCAACACCGTAACAGCCGGTAACTACAAGTATACCTGAACTAGGGTGAGCTATATTTCCCAAAGAGAGGAGGAATTCTTGACACACTTCTAATTGTGTGGATATTTGACCTACAAATTTACTTCCAAGAGGAAGCGCCCTCGAGCTAGCACCACTTTCGCCGAA
>Ga0105053_10005183_pt1 | contig 18664 bp, 13 predicted proteins | sample BON01_FD_78093 | JGI IMG/M metagenome (GOLD analysis project Ga0105053, IMG submission 78093) | Freshwater microbial communities from Lake Bonney liftoff mats and glacier meltwater in Antarctica - BON-01 | ecosystem: Environmental > Aquatic > Freshwater > Ice > Glacier meltwater | place: Lake...
GGAAGTGATTCCAATTTGGGCTTGAGGGTAACCAGCGGATTGACCTTTGGTCCTAAGCCGGGTGCGATTGATAAGGGTTAGGCTTGTTTTAGTTAACCTCAATCCAATAAACGATACATACATCAGTAAAATATGCCTTGGGAAAATTTTCTTGTTTTTCTAAAGTCACTCGTGGTGCAAAAAAACTGGAGAATAACTGTTTCCGTGTCTCTCTGGAGAAAATGATGATCTGAGGCACTTTCTAACGGAGCGATACCGAAACTGAATTTCATGGTATCTGAACGTATCTCCGTCGTGATGTCGACATTTTCAGTTCTTACGGGCGCTCCAACGACGAATTTTGTGCGGAAGAGGGTAAAAACCCGATATTTGACCCTCTTCCGCGCAACGAAAAACTGTGTGGTAATCTGTAGAGCAAGTTTGCTCTACGAAATTGTTTACCCATCTCGTAGTACAGTATTTGTACCTGAGGAATTTTAGAACATTTTTCGCCCCAAGTTAAATGAGGCAGTCACTTGAGATGTGAGAGTATCAGTGTAACTGTTGTGCACAGACCTGTGCCAGAATGCATTCTGTCACCTAGAACAAAACTGATGCAATCTATATGGTTTGCGGGAGAAATTTTTTCGACGCATGTTCATAATACCCCCTCCCGGCCTGGCCTCATCATTTCCACAGACCGGAAAAATGAGATTTTGAATCAGAAATTTCCCGGAGGTGGCCCCTCAAAAAAACGTGTCAGTATATTTTTGACCAATTACTACACCGCCCCGGTCCCCTGACTTAAACCATGATCAAGATCGAGCGGCTGCGTTTTCGACATATTGGTCAATGATGACCAGGAGAAAACATGAATGCTGACATGTAAGAACCAATAAGTGTGTACGAACCAATATATGTAAAACATCAGTTTTCGTTGTGTCCGTAAGAAACATAAACATTTGTGGAAGAATTCTCACTCAGTTTACAGGTTTACTTCGAACGAACACCGTAGCCGCGAAACGTGACCTTTTGGCAGAGCGTACCGGCCTTGGAAAATCAGTCTCAGTATCACTCCGTAAGAACGGGCCTCATTTCCTCACCCAATTTGGTAAGGGGATTGGCAGTGAAGAAGTCAACTTCTCAGAATCTTGGAACCAGAATTTATTCGAATTTATGAATCTATTAAAACCGCGCGAAGTGCGGTTTCAAAAAACCGTGCTGAGCGCGGTTTTTTTTTGCGGCATCAGCCGCCAAATTTTGAAAACCTAACAATAGTAGCGATTTTTTTGACTCAGTCCTCATGGGTACTCTGTCCTATTCATATAGTATGTTAAATTATTTTCCACGAATCACAGTTCAGATGCCATGCGCGTCTATGTATTATAATGCCACGCTTGGGTTCGACTGACAAGTCGTGCATAAACCTCGTGACAGTAGCTACTCTAGCACTATCTGGTGACGCTCAAGTACAAAACAAATTAGAAGGAAATTGTGAATGGTCACATTAAATAACGCTGGTGTGAGATTGGCTGGGATTTGCTTCGGAGACCAGTGTATAGTCACTCGACCTTCAGTCGTTCAATTCCGCGTGGTGGGCCTCCAGGGCATCCTGAGGCTACAGCTCCCTGTAAAGCCTCCCGGTGCGAGCTTGTCATGACAATCAATGACTCAATGAGGGAACAGAAGTTGCTTTCTGAGTCGGCGAACTCTCAGAAGAATTCTCGGATATATTTACTGTAATTTAGAATCACTGCCAAAGGCAATGTAAAGGTGCTGTAGTGGGTAGAGATTGATGCCGACACCATAGAATGCAGGGTTCGACCCACGGCGCGAATATCTTGTATTTTTGAAGAAGTAAAAAAGTGTCACTTCAGGAATAGACGGGTGTGTGGTATACAAGTATCCACCGGGATGCGAACCAAGGATGTTCAGCATAGTATCTGCTGTCTCTGCTGCTGGACTACGACTGACTTGAACAATGTTGTCAAATAATGTTTATATATACCAACAATTTCATTGTTGCAAAACTTGATTATCACACTTCAGAAGAGCCCGTCGATTTTTTTTTGACGACACTCGTGGTTTGAACCAGACAGCAGTCAACTGGATTCAGCACACCTTTCGTACCAGCAGGGTTTTGTTGTGCAATTCCCTAGGAACACAAGATCTTCCGAATTTGTCAGCAATTTGAATTTCACATGGCCCCTGAAATCGCAAGTTTTCAGCACATTCGAGCCCGTCGAGCAAATTGCAAAACTGTGTTCACCCGCCAAAAATAGGCCTAAACCTAGGTTTTGTGCGGAGAAAAGTCTTCCTTCGGAAAGGTGTTGGACCCGCGCCCGTGCCATTCCCTCTGTTTTTGGACCCTTAAACCAACCTAAAAAGGGGGTAACTAAGGATTAGTATCTTGCAAAATGATATCATTTTGCGTGATGGAAAGTTGGCTAATCCGAGCAGCCGGGTTTTGAATACTCACGTCGCGCAGGGTAAGGGATCTCGGTGTTTGTGACAGTCGACTCTCAAAGTTACCTTTGGCCTAATGAACCAGAAAGCAAGAAAATAGCTTTCGTGGGATTTATTAAAGATATGGAGCCTAAAGAAGATTTTGTGCTGGAAGACCTTTCCAGCCAAACTCCTCTGAAACTAAATTGTCAGGAAATCCCAATATTCACGAATCATAAAAAAAGAGGACTCGAGCACATAGAGCTTCCAGCAAAGCCACTACACTATTTCTTACGAAGCAATAAAAGCAATATCAATCAATGGGGTGTGTCATTTGATCTGCTAAGGTAGGGTTGGGTATTTCTCGAACGAACGCGGATTCTTAGTGGAATCCAGTGCACAAGGTATTTCATCAAATTTGATCTTTCGGAAACCAAACGATGCGACTGTAGTAATGTAAATGTGATCTTGACGCGGCAAACATGCGGCCAGCGCTCGAGCAGGGCTGCAAGAAGCAAACGCCGAGCGCTAGCATTATTTTTTCTGTACGACTGCGGTATATGTTGAGAATCGAAATGTAGAGGAGAGACTGATCTAGGTCTGTGTACGACCTTAAAACTTGTAAAAAGAATGCCGCTGCGCAGTGCCGACTTTGGACGAATTTTGTGGTCAAACACGTTTTTTAATCGGAAGTCAGCACCGCACAGCCACATTCTTGTGCAAGTCCCGACAGTGTGCACGGATCCAGAGCAGACTCTTCTGTACATTTTGGAATCATAAACGTATAGCAAATTCGCATTGAGCAATAAAATGCTAGCGCTTGGCATTTGCTTCCCGCAAACATGCACGAGCGCTAGCCTCATGTTTGCCGCGTCAAGATCACGTTTCCATTACTAACAAACAATTCTTTGGTTTCCACAACAACGATTTCGACGAAATGCGTCGTAAACTGGATTCCAAAGAGAATCCACGTTTGTTCGAAAAATACTCAACCCCACCTCAAACCATTCTTAGGGAATGGTTAGGGTCTAAAGATTCCTCAAAGGCAGGCCAAGGAGCACGTACCCACAGAATGGATCACCTCCGTGCTATCTCGCCCTGTCCCCCTGTAGTTATTTTCTGCAATGCTGTCAGTTTCTTGGGTCCTATGTTATTAATTGGGTGCTCACCACCCACTTAATTCAGTGATTAGGTTGGGTATTCGCCACCCAAGAAAGAATCTTGAAGAAAGAAAGTCGGAGAACTAGGGGTGGCCGGATCCCCACCTTTTACCTGAACTATTTCGCTGGCCGTGACGATCCCTTCCTCTTCCTCTTTGCACGGACCAGTGAAGCCAACAACTTTTCAGAATCTTTGGCCCTGAATTCATTAATTCATTAATCAATTGATTGACGCCTTGCGAAGCGCGGTTTTAAACCCCCGCGTGTAGGAATTTTTGAAACCCTGACATACTAGCACGTCAGAGAGAGCATATCCGGATCTTTTTGGCGATTTTTTTTATTGCTGAACTCCCTGGAAAATGGATATGTTTTGATATAGAGGAGTTCACTCACTTCTTGTCACCTGGTGTCGTCTCAGCATCGACACTCTACCGCCGCGGCTGAAAAGTAGCTCCCTACTAACAGTTACGTAATTCCTAAAAGAATTTCCAATACAAATTTCAGGACCTATCAAGGGTTCTTTCTCGTTCGATTCAATTCTTGAGTGTACGTCACTTCAGAATTTAGTATTTATTGTTTACATCTGGATGTGGACGATGGAAATGTAGGCACCCTAACCAGTACAAAATATTTGAATGTTTGCTGATGATGATGATTTCTTGTATTACTATAAAAAATAGTTTAGTACCCTCGATTGACGGTCTATGCGCTCAATCTATTATTTCAGATTTGAGATGATCGGTGGGTTTGCGTTCACATCTTTTGCTTTTCTTTTTCGAAAGGAAAGATATGTTGAAGAAAAATGCTGTTAGTCCAAGATCTCATCCCGCCTCCTAGCATATACATACACATGTGTACTTTGTACACATGTACGAATACATATATGCCGAGATGTAGTCCATCTGCATTCTTCGGGCCCTCCAGGTGTCTTGTCCCGACCTCTGGGCTCACAATTGAGTACCCCATATGTGCAGTGTGTGTGTGTGTGTGTGCGTATACACACACATACACCCACATACACTCCCACCCGCGTTAAAAATAGAGAAGACACATACAACACACCTATCTCTCCTTTTGTCCAAAATAACCCCCCACGCCAAGCAACAAGTGCCCTCATAGACTAGCTAAAACCCCCCACCCTCGTTCCCAACGCTGAATGAACAAACTGCACATACATGAGCGTATATGCACACCCTGTAGCGAGCACGTACGCAAATGTGTGCGCTGATGCACACAACACCAGTTTAACGTACACACCTGCAGATGCATGGTGCTCAGGACGCCTGTCTAAATGCATGCTCTCTCCGCAGAAAATGCACATGCACTCGTGCATGCACGCCTATGCAACGGTGCAGAAAATTCTTTGCCGTGGAAACTATAGCGAAATTATCTTGAGTCTTGCGCGAGCATCGTGCAGGCTGTCGTTTGCCGCCCGCCCTGCTGCAGTCTCGACGAAATCAGTCGCCCGACGCTGTTCGCTCAAGAAATCCGTCCAAACCCACGCTATCTCATGACGTGGTCGCCGCTGTGGTGTCGCACAAGCATCATTTGATCATCCACGTTGCTGCAGGCCTCATCCAGTTTGTCCATGGTTCGCACTCGAAACGTGGCCACGGGGCTCAATTCATCTGAATTCTATTGTCGCCATCTTTTCGTGCGAGTTTTTCAACTAGTACGCTGAACTGCGTTTCTTTTGCTTCGCTTCTTTTCCGCCGGTGAGTGGTCGAGTCACGCGCTCTGATGTGTCATTTCAAACAAAGTGATCTGAGCGCTTGGTCACTGTGGAGTTGACATCCCACACATACACACATCTGGGTGAGACGCTCTGTCTTGTCAGAGCTATTTGCTTTCCACCATCATGGCCACGCCGAGTGACTCGGATTATGTCAGTAGAAGCGCATCTGTTCAACGGTTTTGGTTGGAATTCACACGACTCTGAGCCGACGATTGCGAATACGATTTTTCGCATTCGTACCACGGGGTGCATGCGCACCCGGCAGTCGCCGTACAAAATCGTTGGACATTTCAGCGACAAGGGTGGTCACCGGTATCAGCAACTTCATCATTTTATTCTGCGCATGTATTGGCTCGCAGGTGTGTGATTTTTATGTCACTCATGATGATGTACGTTCTTATTTATAAACTGTTCTGGGATTGAATTGGTTTTGTGCGATTTGTATCTCAAGAGGTTTGTTCTGACAACTTGAAAGGGTTTGATATTAAACACTTCTTTCATTGCTTTGTTTACAAATTGTGTTGTTGTGATCACTGAATATTTGAATTCGAATCATTCTCAACACTAATGAATTGTCAAACCAAACAAGACACTAAAAAAATGTTCCACAGGCTAGGTTTTTATGTGAAAAGAATGCGCCGCAGGCAAAGACAATGTAAGAAAATGCGATGGAGGCAAGATTCTATTGCCTGAATACTGATGGTCACTCTGTCCTGGTCATGTGTTAAGTATATCATTATTCACAAATCACAGGTCAAAATCTTCTTTCTTCAATGAATGAACTCATGAATTAAGTAACCTTGGGCTGGCCCAGATTACGTTTGTTTGCCCCACTGGAACGGACCCACAACCACCACGTTAACGACCAGCGGCGTTTTCTCTGGTGGGTCGCATACAAGAGCCTCTCTATTGAGATTCGCAACTTGCCTAAAGTCCGTCTTGAGCTACTTTATTCAAAAAGCTACTGAGAATTCTAAGTCGACAATGGACCCGAGAAAGACGAATAAATGACCATTCATCTGTACCCATTTTTTTGGAAAATAACAGAGTCAAATCTTTGGTATCTTCGAATCAAGAGCTTTTGGCACCAGCAATGCCCATAAATCTCCAAAACTTCTTTTCCAAAACTAATTAGATTTCGGGTAGGTCCATGATAGGTTTTGGGTCTTGCAGACGCTCATGTAAGCGTCTAGCCACTGACTAAAATTCTTTGCCATACACAACAATCTTTGTCGACTTTAGGCGTGTTGCAAAGACAACCTTTTCGACATTATCCATACTTTTTTTTGAAATTCTAAAATCCACAAAAATAGTTTCATTTCTGGTCTGGTTAAAATAACAAAATGAACCTCTCTGACGTATTACCGTCTACCATTTGTGGGCATGCCTCAATTTTACGTGCATATTTGTCGGTCCATTTCAACAAAACAAAATAAAACCAAGAAATCAGCTGTCACCTAACCATGAGAATTCCCAACTTTCCAGAACTGCGTGCGTACTGGCAACTTTTCTCAACTATGTTGACATAAAAACAGGTGGTCCATCAACTTGATGACGTATCCTCCGTTTTCCTCATGTGTGTACAAGTAAATCATGATGCATGGATGTACTCAGGCCCGGGGATGCATCCTTGTCAAGCCCTCCGCATTTTCTTGCCACAGTGAGTCATATGGTATAGTACAAGGAAGTCAGGATCCAGTCTTGAGTTATTATCCCGGTGCGACCTGATTGGTATCAGTGGATCTAGTAGCTGGACTGAACACGCGCTGGCTATCGTGCCTCATGTCCATTGTTCACCGGTACAGTTGAAAAGGCCCAAGTTTGCTTTTGCTACTTTAATCTTTCACAACACTTCGTCCTTGTCTATTGACCGTTGCAATCCCGAAACACTACATACAATCTATACAGCAGAATTTATTGCAACACCACCTGGTCGTCTGCCCCAGAAATGATCTGTGAAAAGCATTCTTTCATTTTATGTGCCTTCTCCGCCAGATCTTCCCTGCTGCAGATTGTTACACTCTTCCAATCGCCACGGCATGCTCTTTTTTGATTGATGTTGCTTTTATTATTTCTTGAATAATAGTCTAGTAGCTTTGCTGGAAGCTCTACTTGATTGTATTTTCTTTGTTAAGCATGACAAACTGGGTTTGTTTTGGGCTGTTGTGCAGCATGCATGCTGTAATACAGGTGTCTGTAGATGGAATGGTAGACAACCATAAATGTCGTTGCCATCCCTTTGCAGCCTGTACTATTCTTGTGACTGTATGTTTGAAGTGCTGTATCGTGAGTGTTCTCATGTCGACATCTTGCGCGCTTCTGCAAAGCTCGCACCCTGTTGATTACATATTGCCTACCTTTCTGACTTGTCCAAATAGTTTTGCAGTACTGCTATGATATTTGTCCACTGTCACGGTAATACATGTATTCTGCACACAATATAAAAGTCATGACATCTAAATAATGATAATATGCCTTGCCTGACACAATTTGAATTCTGACGCAATATTACAGGGCCCAGTGCCACCTTGCTATCTCGCTGAGCCGACATGTGACAAAATTGGGACTACAATTTACCCGTGCATGTGCGCTCGCGTGCATGCGTGCGTATGTATAACTATATACAAACAGGCACAGACACCAAGACATAGACACACAGACTTAACCACAGATATATAGACACATAAACCAAACATCTGAAAATGCACCGTAGGTCTCTGTCCCTAGCCCACAACTCCTCCTACACGTACTAGCAACTGATGTGACTGTATTTTTGGTGAATCAAACATTGAATTTGAAACTGATGTATTTTAGGTTTTTATCTTGAACAATGATGATGAATTTCCATGATTACTTAACCACAAATTGAATGCACCTTCGTGCATTCGATTAAACCACAACGTACTGTAGGGCAGATAGATACATGGACGCATAGATACATAGAAGAGTTCATACATACCATACATATAAACAAATTTAGAAACACATCAGCCAAACATCGCAAGTTGTTTGACCCACCTATATATGGATAAGTTGTCAAAATACATACCAAAAATTGAGCCCCCAAAAACTGGGCAATTTGTTCAATTGCCCATTGTTCTGAGTGATTTTGCATAAAATCACTCACTTTTGCTTAGTTCCGGGCAACGTTTTTCTCGCTGGGTTCTTATTACATCAATCACCCCCTTTTTTGGAATTGAAAATAGAAGCCCCCCCGATCAAAATCGGGGGATTTTGACAGAGTGATTTCCCATAAAATCACCAAATCGCCAACGTATCATCAAAATCTAGCAGGCAAATATCATTTTTCACGAAAAAGTCTACTCTCAAACATATATACATCCACGAAGACATATGCATACTGTATCATACCCTGAATCTATACACACAAAATGTTCATTTCATCCATTTATACAACACACACACACGCAAATGCACACGCGCACACATACACACATACACACACACATACACACACGCGCACACATACACGCACACGCACACGCGCACGCACACGCGCACGAGCACACACACACACACACACACATACATACACACCTACACACCTACACACACACAAACGTGCACGAACACACACATAAACGTTCACGCTCTCACACTCCTGCACACGTGCACACATACACATACACACACACACACACACACACGTGCACACACACGCACGCACGCACGCACGTGCACGCAAATACATGGATAAAGAAATTAAATTGGAAATGAAAATGTTTGACATTTTGAACACGAAAAATCATATTTAATTTTATTATACTTAAAACCCTTACTGCATATGGTTCTTTCTTTCATGAACAGAAATATTTTTGCCCTATTTTTTCTTTCAACTTGAGAGTTATTTTTCAACAAATTAGCTTTGGAATAGGTCGACTTTCTATAACAGAGCTGATACTCTGACGATATCAGATGTGAGTCATTCGAAGCTGCATCCATTTGACAGCATTGACACGCATGTACGCCTAGACAAACACGCATCCATTAATGGAGGTTGGCTGTGGATGTCCTCTTTTCAAATCTCTCTAATCTATAAGGATCACTGTAATCAATATTGAGCGCCACTTTCTTTCTTGAGGGCTGGCTCGAAGTCGATGTAGACACCACAGATTCCGCTGCGAGAATTGCTGCTACTGCTGCTGAAACCGTTACCTTCATTGCGGACCCAGATGCCGTGTTACGAAGTGCAGAATTAGGATCTGCTGCCTGCTGGGCCAACTTTACAGCGAGTGCTGCAGGTGATGGAGCTGAAGATGAGGAGGAATCGGGAAGAATGAGGAAAACCACAATGACACTACCTGCTTTTATGGCTGTGATAATGATTCGCCAAGCCGGCATACCGAGAGACTTTGCGATGTCTGACACGACGCTTGTCATGAATGCCTCTCTTGCTCGACTTCCCTCGGGGATAGACGAGATTTCAAGAGGTATTGCCACCTCCACCTCCACTGGAAGAGGCAATTCCTTAATGTAATTGTTGGTATTCGCGCTGTTCTTCTGCACACCTCCGCTGAAATCACTTCCAGCACTTACTATGAGATTACCCATCAATAAATCTTTCTTGCCGGGGATCAGAGTACATATGCCCTGCCCGTCATTTACGAGGATAAAGGGAGTGCAAGGAATGATAGTAGCCCCTTCCAGTTGTGCAGACACGTCTGTAGCGTCATTGCCGAAGTTGGCACCCATAATTGTTAGAGTTGCTGTAGTCTGAGCCTCCAACATCGCAGGCATAACACTCATGATCATTGGCGAATCATATGCAATCCTATTAGTGCCAACCACAAATTGCTCAAAGATGCCAGATTGATAGTGAACTATCAAATCGTGAGCCTTGCCAACCCATGGCGGGGATCGGACAGAAAGTCTAGTACCTGAAGCGTCCAGCATCATGAGGGCAGTGCATTTTTTAGAGCGACCTAGATCGATCTGCCCACTTGTTTTAAGCGTGTGCCCAACGTATACAGTCACATTCGCAGGTGTTCTGCCAGCGCCTATCAGAATAATTTCGAGGGGGGTGTTTCCGCGGGGAGAAATTTTTGAAGGAAACACGTTATAGAGTTTTAGATCGTGGTACAGCCAATTTGACAACCCCGCAGAATTGTATGCTGCAATACGAAAGTTATATTGTTTGTTTGGCTTCTGGGCAACCGATTGACTCGGCCACAATATTGTGTAAACCTTTTGTCCACTCGCGTGCGCTGCCAAGGTTGAGCCAAGAGCGGCACGTTGAACGCCCAGGATACTGTTAGACAAGCTTGAATGAAACGTCAAGTCTGTGCAACCCTCTCCACCCCCACTAATAAAAACGTTTGGTCCAGAGCCGGAATAGACGCCAGGAGTCACTACAGTGATGCTGTTAATGCTACCACCTGCCACTGTAAAGGTAGCTGTGAAGCCAGAACCTCCCCCACCTACTCCTATCAGTGTTCCACCACTAGTACAATTAACACCAGAGCTGCCAACGCATGTACAGCCTGTACTTGCAACCCCAGCAAAGGTGCATGTGCACGATCCTCCAGCCGGGTAAGAAGCATACATGCTTACTGAGCGCACGCCTCGATAATTCGATTTGACAAAAAGCATCTCATTATCAATTCGGATGTATTTGCCAACCAAATTGAAATGAACCTCTACTATAATGCTCAGACCAGATGCACTTGCAGACACGTCAACACTCAATGTCGTACGATAGTCGAGGGGATATTCAAAAGGATCGCCCGTCGAAATGATAGAGACATTTTCTTCCCCCTTCAGTATATTTCCGAACTCCATACCCGCAAAAGTATTGCTAGATTCACATTTGCATCCAACATCGCAGGCGTCTAGCAGTCCACTGCCACAAGCAGGGAACGAAACAACGTTTTCCTGCGAGTTTCCTAAAATTGCTGTCTGATGTGTGCGAATTTCACCTGGAAACACGAAACCCAAGGGATTGCATCCTTCTTCAGGGTTTGCAGCAGCCCGACAGGATATTCCCCCAAAACCAGTTTTTCCAAAATCAATTCCAGCCGGACGAGTAGAGCCCCCAAAAACGACTCTCACTAGAGTGCAAGAGCACGCGGCACCACCGCTCGCAGTAAGATTCGAGTGACATAGACAACTTGAGCCTCCAGTACCGGGGCTATGGGCTACGACATTTGTACCTCCATATCCTCTGTGCACTGTTAGTCTTGTGCTTGTTACACCCGTAACCAGCATCTGTTCATCGTCAATTTGAATTACTAAAGCAACCAGAGCTTGTAGATTCGAATGGCCAACGCTGAAATCAGTTCCTGCCGCTGTCAAAGTCGAAGTCAAATGTGTGATGGGAACACGTTGCACAGTACCTCGATCCAGGACATCTGTGACAAATATCGTCTGGATATGCCGCTTCCAAAAAAAGTCAGATGTAAATTGAATTACAAAGCCTAATCTTGGCTGAGATGAGCTTGGAAAAGGTGACACCCAATTCAAGGCAAATCTGTTCATTCTTGCATCAGTTCCACTCGATATCCCATTCGGAGCCAATTCAACGACACCACTCGTTGGATACTTAATACCAGCCTCAGAACTGATCCAGAGAGCCTCAGTTACATGCTTCAGTAACACTTTGTCCCGACCAACCGTCAAGACGAGACTTTCCTCCAATCCCGACCACGAGGCACGCGTAATGGAAGGATGGGAAACATTTTGTATACAATCACAAGAAAATTGGGATTTGATTGGGCATGTGATTTCACACTTCCTGAAGACAGGACACGAACACTGGCATGCTCGGGGAATACATGCGCAGGAGCAAGATTTGGCTTGGCAGGCGCATCCCGAGCAAGAAACGCCCGGCACGATTGCTGTCGCAATGTCCCCTCCTCCTGAGCATGCACAGTTTGTACAGGCACCAACTGCAGTGAAGGGCACGAAGCTTGCAACACCGCCCGCACTGCATTCGCACGTCGTACAATTCCCAGAAATGTTGTAATTGGTGGCGGGTTTAATAGGCAAGCCACTGATAGAGCAAGAACAGCCCAAACAATTCCCACTGATATTATAGTGCGTAGAGAGAGTAGAAGGAACGCCTGCTAAACTGCATGAACCATCACCACACGCACACCAGGGTACACTTCCATTTCCTGAGTGATGACAGGCTCCTGATCCACTGGCAGTCCGTGTCGTGAAATAAAGGTTTCGAGGTGTCACAACAGTTCCACCAGCGAGATAAGGAGGGTGTCCTCCAATCCCACATGCACAATCAGACGAATTCCCAACAATTTTGTACGCGTCTGCCATCAAAATGGGGCCCTTGTCATTATTCAAGACGGCATAGTCAGTAAGTCGAAACCCTGGTAGTTTAATCGTGACAGTATCGGATTCTGCAAGGTCATGATCAGGCGTAAAACTAATGCCTATTCGTGTCGTGCCACCTGCTTTCGCGAGAACAGGAGATGCTATTCCAATCGTAGGTTTCGACATTTGCTTCCCCGCAAGATTCTGGTACTCCAGATTCGCGCCAATAGTTGCCTGACTTATCCCAGTAATATAGGCTGGGGTTTGCGGAGTAGTTATGGCCCTATTGTGCACCATTGAATTTGTTGCTGTGCTCAAAAATCGTCCATTGTAGGCGTACACTCTGAAACGGTATATCTGGCCTGCAGTAAAATACATGCGTCCAGCCTCTTCATAGGTGCCCACAGGATCGCCCAAGGTGGTGGTATATGAGTGCTTTAGTGCTGTTGACTTCAAGATTATCGTCGTTCTGCTACCACGCACTACCTCCGAAACAACATTTGACGTCAAAGATGAGGTAGCATCCGCAACAAAACCAATAAGTTTCACGAAGACTTTGCTGCCTCGCAACAAATTTGTTCCAACGTTTAGTTGCAGGATTTTCGAGGTTGTATGCCATTCTGAGCGCCAACCAATGCTTTCGATCGGATTGTAGTCGACATGTATCGACGAGATGTTTAGATCGCACAAATTGTCGATGGCAACACCGTTACACATGCTCAGAACAAGCCCAGACAACGGTATCCTGATAGAATCCCCAGAATGCAGAGCTCTGTTTCTCTCAAATCGAATTTCAATCGCTGTCACATCAGAGTTGCTCAAATACTTGATGTTTATCACCATAGTCCAGTCCTGGCCGATGGTAAGCGCACATGGATTTTGAACACCTGTCAGACCTCCACGACAATTTTCATCGGAATCTGTGAACTTTCTTCCGTTGTAAAAAAACCCACTAGATCCAGCTCGTCCAGGGTTACTGCCGATAGGATTGCCATTATCTCCGCTGTTACCTCCAGAAATACCATCAAACAGATCGGGATCGTTGCTGTTGGGTATGTCAAAGGAACAGAACCTGTTTGAGGGAAAGTTGCTTCCAGCTGCTTCAAGTGTGCTAGCACAGGTAGTACCAATGCCTCCTTGCTGCAAATTTCCGCTCCACGATGTGTCCATAGAATTACTATCCTGGATTGACGGCAGCACAAATGCCGCTCCAGACGAGACTGAGCACTGCATGTTTCCTTTGCAGTTGTCGAATCTTTTTGATGATGAAGCACCCAGAATGGCAGCAATGACAATCGTTGGTAAGGTTGAGACACCTTCATCAGTACCGTAACGTTCAATGTAGGGTCGCTCGGTACCTCCGGGTAAAAAGAAATTGCAGGTGACTGGAATTGTTGCATTGACAGGATTTTCTTGCCAAAGCGCATAGCCCTCCTTGACAGTGAAAGTCACGCGAGAACGTGCCGAAACTACAGACAAGGATAATTTGTGTCCACTAGATCCAGTGAGCTCGCAAGCGCCGTTAAACTGACGGAAAAGAATATCAGGATATCCGAGATCCACTACAATACTATCCCCAGCGCTGATCGTCAGCGAAGGTTTAAACGAGATTGAAAGCTCGCTTGCACTTCCTGCTGATACATTACTATAGCTGATGAAGATTTCCTCTGTGTGGCCTCCGCCCTGCGAGTAATCAGTCCCAAGAGACGTTTTCAAATTATAGGCGCTGATATCATCACTGGAGTCGCTCATCAACACGCATGACTCGTTTGAAGCAGATGAGCAGAGATCTACTTCAACTAGGAACCCCGACAACGGTTTTGCCCTCGAAATATCTGCAGGATCAAATTCGATTCGGAATCCAGTTGTGTCGTAGCTGTAAATGCGCAGATTCAATGGGGCGTCTGGTGGCGAAAAAATATCGAAAGGTGCAGAATCAATTGAAGTGGATGCAGTATTCTCATTCGTATCAGCACTCACGCGAAAAGTCAATTGTACATCCATCTGAGGTTGATTGTCACCTGTCGTAATTTCTAAATCTTTCCACAGCATACCAACTGCTCCTGTAAAAGTGTTGTATAAGGCTTGAGTTGCTTCGCCATTAATCGTACTTCCTGACAGGACAGAAGCAGAATGTTGGTTCCTGGCAGCTGTAGACGTGCTCGCATTCGGTGACACCGGAGTCAAGGTACCGTGCAATTTCAAAGAAGTGTTGCTGCAGTCGTCTTTGCAGGAGCCAGTCTTAATCATTGCTGTGATGCTAACGTACCCGTGGTGGTTCCAATCTTTTGAAAAATGGTAACCTTTCCCCGAGACGGCAACTGCTGGCTGCACACGAAAAGGCTGCCCCACGCCTACTCCGTCAGGAACCCCGTCAATATTTGCGTCAACACCATCTCCTCCAACATCTTGTAGGATTGACAATTTGTGAGGTAGCACAACGAAACTGTTTTCACCCGAAATCACGTAGGAATTGTCGGGCACCCCAACACGTCCACCGTTTCCATGTTGAGAAGATAGCTCTTGCACTGTTGTAATTTGCGCCTTGGAATTGAACACAAATTCAAGCTTATAACCTGCTCCAACAACATGTTGGACTTGAATGTCTGTAAATATTGCAGTGCCGTTGATGAAGTGTGTGGTTGTAGTACCAGAAAGGGTCTCAAGATATTTGGATGCATCAGAACAGAGTGCGCCGTCGGCACTGGATGTGGCACACTTGGCTTGTGATGCCACCGCGCAGACAGGATAGGAGCTCCTCTTGCTATCTGCACACTGCAACAGTCGAACATGCGCACAATTTGCACAGTTGGCATGACGAATAGTCTGGTCCTGCGTGTCGGTCAAAAACACCTTGATAGGAGACGGCAGGCCCTCGATATTTAAAGTGCTGCTTGAATTGCCGTCGAGCTTCACAATAGTAGGATAGAATTCGCGAGTAAAGAGCTGACTTCCAAAACCAGCCACAAGCTTGTACGGATCGATTCGGAAGGGCTTTCCCACGGAGTTAAGTTGTCCTTGCGGAATACCCCACGAATCCAGGACTATATTTGCATGGATTGCATTCGCTGGATGATTGAGGCTCATAACAATTTGAAACGAAAGCCCAGCCTGATTTTCAGTTCCCAAGGAAAACAAAAATTTTGATGTACTTCTGTCTAGACTAATCTCGTCGCTGATAAATTCGGCAGTGCTGCTGACACTAAGATCGTAGACCTTGAGGTCTTGACGTTGAAGTTGTACGTAAGTAGTGGGGTAATTGGCAGGACTCGAGGAATCTTTCGACGCTCCTGTGTCACCAGAAAGCAATTCAGCACACCCAAAAAACTAAAAAATTCGGACAAGCCGAATCTCTTCCAAAAAGACTCCTTTTCGGAACAGCTAAAATGGGCTGTGGTCCGACAACAGTTCATGTAAAAAACAATGGAGCCCTAACGTGCAAATATAATGTTACATACCCTACCTCCCCAAATTTGCCCCCGCACTGGTTTGGACCGACGGTGCTCATGCGGTCCAAACCCAAAAAAATGGGCCCTAACATGTATATATTAGGGTAGTATGTGTATACATTAGGGTAGATGCACTACCTCCCGACATTTCCCCTGCATGGGGCTGGCCCGACCCATATGGCGCACGGCAGTTTTTGACTCGCTGCCGTGCGCCCAACTCCTCATCACCGCGCGAACTCAACACGTACACATATTTTTCAAGCACCGAGGCAAGCGTAGAAAATCTCACACATCACTGAGGTTAAAAGAACAGATACATAAAGATCAGGTATATTTTACCTGTCACAAGAGATGCTGTCACCTTAAAACCATCTTCTGGCTCCACTGCCGTCAGATAATTATCGGCAAAACTGCTCAGGGAAATCGAGTAGGATCCAAGAGAGGCTCCCACCAAGTATGCATCGTTGCTAAGACGCCCAGCGCTCGATCGCATGTTTTCCCGAACCACAATAGATTTGGGACGAAGTGAGAAGGTTGCCGTTGTAACGCTTTTGAACAAGTATAGTGATATCTCGCTTCCTGTGGTAAAATAAAGCGCATATTGCTTGGTATAGCTTGCAGAGTTAATCACCTTGAGTTCTGAAAATCTATGGAGCCCTGAGTTGGAATTCCACACTTTGTCATAATACGACGTGATGGGACTCAAATGCTGGATTCCCAGAAGTGTGCCATCTTTGTGCAAGTGAGGAACAACCGCACCCGTCGTCTTGTAGGCTGTAAAATCTCCCCCGGCGTAAAATCCATGGTCGCAGTAGGCCTGGACACTGCAGTCGAGTCCGCCCGTTGAATTATAAGTCTTGCCGTCATCTGAACGAGTTGCGTTGCAAGTGTTACGGGAACAGTTGCAGCCACACGTCTTGGTGCAGTCGCAGGAGCATGGCCTTCGTGCACATTCACAGCTACAATTGTGAGCTGTACATCCACATCCACAAGATTGATTTATCGGAGATGTTGTCATGGTAGCCCCTGTGTCTGGATCGCAGGTGCAATTTGCTGACGAGCAATTGAGAGTCTTTTTTGGGGGGGGGGAGGAAAAACATGTCACCACAACTATCAGAGACACATGTCAGTCACACATACAAATAACAAAAGCTACGACATTCGTAAATACCTGTGACATGATCCATTCCTAAGCGTGACATGACTCATTTCTGTGCGTGGCATACCTCATTGTGCGTGACATGTCTTTGTGTCTCTCTTTACACGCAGATGCAGCATTTTGACTGGGCTGTGCAAGTGACAAGCATGCCGTGCTACTGGTTATTATGTGTAATCTGACGAATTGTCTTGTGTGGCAAGACTCATTCCTACGTGTGACATGACGTGTTTCCATGCACAGCTTATTTCTATACCTGACATGATGCATTCTCGTACATACCATCTCTCTCTCTCTTTCTGTACGGCTGCAGCGCATGCATCTTGATGGCGTAACACATTCAAAACTAACTTTGACGACATCAAAATTCGTATCTGAGACATGACCAATAAAAACTGATTGAAAAAAACTACATCTATTAGCAGTAAGAAGCATTTCTTTGCAAACATACACATACATGGAGACATGCCATACATACACATTTATATATTCGAACCTCTTTCCGCTGGCAATCGCATCCACATGATTTGCCAATAGGTGAGTGCGTAACAGGATTCGGCAAAAAGTAGTTTGGAGCACACGAGCAGTTCTGCATTGAACAGTTGGAATATGTTTCCGGCGAGCACCGGCAGCCACAGTCATATTCGAAGGGCGAGTGTGTGATTGTACTGACGTTGATGGAGTTTGCTGTTTGCGACGCGATATCATACGAGCACGAGCAATTGGCTGGTTGAGAAAATATCATACAGATACAGATGTCAATGTCATGACTTGTCTAGGCGCGTGGCGGAACAGGGCATTAGTGTTGGGCTAAAGGATCCCGACCACGCGCTATCTAATCCTTCATATTGCGCACATACAAACTCAAATATGTTGGCAATTGATTTTTTTTGAATCAGGATGCATATATGCACGTGTTGCATGAATACGCAGTATGTTTCTGATGAATGTGTACGCAACATTTTTCATTATGTGTGCCAAAAATATAGAAATATCCTGAACGCACAAGAGTTATACTTACACACACGAAATTTGTACACATATGTACATTTTTTGAACACCGTCGCCTGCACAGGCATTGAGCAAAGTTGGAGATGGATTGAATATCGCTAAAGCTTTGAGAAACAGCGCAAAAAAATTGCTCTCGCGCTGCCACATACGCTGACACACAGGAGTTAATCTTTTTTCAACTTCTTTTGGAGAGCGCCCTACAAGAACAGGGCTCGTTTCCTCACGAAATTCGACCACTTAAGGATCTTGACACCCATGCGTTATCAACAATCCATTTTCTGCAATACGAATTTGATGCGACATGTGTCTGTATGGTACAATGATGTGTGCATGTCTGGTATATATGTGTATAGATTCATACACACATATGCTTACAATATATACTTGAATATCGCATATGTGTATATACCAATATATATATATATATATGTATATATATATA
>Ga0105053_10005187_pt1 | contig 18660 bp, 15 predicted proteins | sample BON01_FD_78093 | JGI IMG/M metagenome (GOLD analysis project Ga0105053, IMG submission 78093) | Freshwater microbial communities from Lake Bonney liftoff mats and glacier meltwater in Antarctica - BON-01 | ecosystem: Environmental > Aquatic > Freshwater > Ice > Glacier meltwater | place: Lake...
CTCTTGGTTGTTTGTGTTTGATACATGCAAGTAAAGATACTGATAATCAATGAGTTATCCTAATTTTTTATCACTTATTTTGTTGATAATCAATAAATTAACTGACTTTTTAGCGAAGTATTGACTTAAGTATTCTAAAAAAAAAGAAAAAAACGAAGATTGATATTCAAAGTGATTTTTATTATATTTGCTAACAATAAATAGATTAAACTATGAAAAATACATTCTTCCTATTTTCGATTTTTCTTACGCTTACTTTTATAAGTAAAGCGCAATTAACAATAAATGTAGCAGGTACTTCAACTGACATTGCAGGTAGCTTTTATTCAGTAAATATTGATCCAACAAGTCCTTCTATTATTAATTCAGGGGAATTAGCTATAGACCTAGAATTACATAACGTATCAGGAAGTTCTAAATCTTGGAGAATAACTAGGAAAAAAATAATGGTACCTTCAGACTGGAATGATAAACTTTGTATTCCTGGAAATTGCTACGAAACAAATTCAGATACCTGGACAACACCAGCGGGCAATCCTGTTGTTTTACAAAATGGCGCTCTAGCTCTTATCAAAATAGATTTCACTCCAAATCAGTTAACGAATGCGTCTACAATTTATAAATACTATATTGGTGATGGAACGACGTATGAAGATTCTGTTGAAATTAGAGTGAATTTTTCTACACTTGCATTAAAAACAGTTAAACCTGGAATAACATTTTCAATGTCACCTAATCCAGCAAATGAGTTTGTTTCCATTTCTACAAATTCTAACGAAAACACAACAGTTAAAATCATTGATGTTTTAGGAAGTACTGTTTACAATGAAACACTTTCTTCAAATAAAAAAGTAGACGTTTCAGATTTAAAAAACGGTATTTATTTTGTAACAATTGAATCTTCTGATTCTAAAATCACAAATCGTAAATTAATTGTTCGACACTGATCATACTTTAAATTATAAAAAAGCCATAATCGCTTCAATTGAGGCGTCAAAAATAATTATGGATTTTTACGACAAGGGATTCAAATCAAATATTAAGTCTGATGGATCTCCGGTTACTGAAGCAGATTTAGCGGCATCTAAAATAATTTCAGAAATATTATTAGATACTGATATCCCTATTTTAGGAGAAGAAACCGAGCATCAATCCTTTACTGTCAGAAAAAACTGGATCTTAAATTGGTGTGTCGATCCGTTGGATGGAACTAAGGAATACATCAAAAGAAATGGTGAATTTGCGGTTAACATTGCACTAATAGAAAAAAATCAACCAATATTTGGAGTGATTGCCTGGCCAGCAGAAAAAAAAGTTTTGTTTGGAGGTAAAACCATTGGTGTTTATATTACTGAATTTGACAACCTAAACAATAAAGATACTTGGGTTAAATTAAGTGCGAAAGATAGTGTCAACAATCCATTAGTAATGACCATTTCTCACTCTGTTCATTCTGGTGCTTCTAAAGAATACATTGATGAATTAAAAAATGATTTCCCTAATATTGATTTTATTAAAAAAGGAAGCGCATTAAAATTTTTCGACTTAGCGCAAGGCATTGCAGATATATACCCTAGATTTGCACCAACAATGGAATGGGATATAGCAGCAGGGCAAGCAATTCTAGAAGCATTAGGAGGGACAATTTGTGATCTTGAAACAGGTAATTCTCTTCGTTATAACAAAGAGAATTTATTAAATCCGTACTTTATCGCACGAACAAATCCATTGGTTAAACATATAGAATGAAATTGATCTCTAAAATTTTTATTCTTAGTTGTTTGTTTCCGTTTTTTAGTTGGTCACAGCAAAATTTATTGCCTACAGGTTCGTACTTTAAAGATAAATTATTTTCGCCTTTTGATTCAACTAATTATTCAAGTGGATCATTTTTACCAATTTGCGAAAGTGATTATAACCTAACCAAAAAAATCGCAGATTCCACTAAAAGATACTATCAAATCACATCATTTTTAATGAAAAAACATTTAATAGAGTTAACTGGTAAAGATTATTATCTCACAATATCTCCAACTTTTGATTTAGAGCGTGGAAGAGATCAAAATGACACTTTAACTTCATTATTTCAAAACACCAGAGGGTATCATATTGAAGGAGATATATTTAAAAACTTTTCTTTCTCTACATCTTTTTATGAAAACCAATCCCGTTTCACAAAATATGAAACTGCATACTATAATTCTGTTGGAGAATTATATCCAAACTACATTTCATATGGAACTCAAAATGCTGTAATCCCTGGAGCAGCAAGAACAAAACCATTTAAAGTAGGTGGTTTTGATTACGCCTACGCAATAGGGAATATTATATACGCTCCCACATCAAGAATAAAAATTATAGTAGGAAATAATTCTCATTTTATAGGTGCAGGCTATCGATCCCTCCTATTGTCTGACAACAGTATTAACTCTCCTTATATTCGAACAAACATTCAACTATCATCTAAATGGAGTTTTGTATACATGCGATCCAGACTGATGAATTTAATGCGAAGACCCTTGCATTCAAGCGCGGAATCTTATTATGAAACCAAAGGGTTGTCTGTAAATTACCTTACTTATACACCTACTAAACATCTAAATTTTAGTTTATTTGAAGGAATAATTTGGAACAGAGGAGATTCCATTACTTCAAAATCGGTACATCCATTATTTTACAATCCTTTACCAGGAATATCGTCATTAAGTATCGCAAACAAAAATGAAGCGAACTCTTTATTGGGTTTAAATTTAGAATTCCTCCCCACCATTAAACACCGTTTCTATAGCCAAGTTGCAATGAGCAATTTTGATGAAAAAAATATGGGATTCCAAATTGGATACAGAGGATATAATTTTGGGAAATTGAAAAATTTCATGTTCCAATTTGAGTACAACTATGTTTCTAAATTATTATACACATCTACCAATAGAAGACTGAATTATAGCCAACAAAACTTGCCATTGGCTCATACAAAAGGGAATGGTTTTCAAGAGTTTATTGTTCGAGCGAATTATGAATACAAACAGTTCTATATAGATATAAAATTTAATTTCTATCAATTAGATAATTTTCAAAGTGGCTCTCTACTTCCTGTTGATAAGAAAAATCTCTATTTCAACGGCACAACACAACAAGAGCAATTCGAAATAGGATACAGATTCAACCGAAAAATGAACATAACAATTTTTGGATCATATACTTACAGAGAAGAAAGCTTAAAAAATACAATACCAACAAAGTTTTTAAATATAGGATTTAGAACAAGTTTAATCAATCACTATAACGATTTCTAATGAAGTTTAAACTACTATTTTTTCTGCTTATTACAAATTTTAGTTTTTCTCAAATAGAAGTAGGAGATGTATTTGAAGAAATGCCATTAGATTCTTTAATCCCTCTTTCTCTGAGTAATCATACAGGAATTAGACCGTATATTCGAATTAACAAGCACAACAAGCATAAATTTTCAATTTCTGGAGGAATCAAAAAGGATTCAACTCATTTAATTCATATTACACCACTCGTTGACGCAGGACTTGAAACAGGTTCTACTGGCTCCTATAGAACAGGATTAGGAGCTTCTATTACGAGTAATTTCAAAGAAAAATGGTACTTCAAAGTAGCAGCGATTCAAGGATTAGGTGAAACAAACTCGGCAACTTTTGTTCCAAAATCCTTTTACTACAAGAAAAATACAGGTACAAATTACAGTTACACAGATGTTCGAGGAAGAATTTCGTATACACCCAATCACATTTTCAACTTTCAAGCGGGAATAGATCAAAATTTTATAGGAGAAGGTAACAGGTCTATGTTGTTGAGTGATTATGGTAAACCGTATCCATTTGCTCAAATCCGAACACGATTTGGAAGTTTTGAATACATGATGTTGTATCAATTCTTAAAAGAACGAACATACAATCAACAATGGAAAGCTAAATACACTTCTACTCATTTAATGAGTTATAATGTAACAAATAAAATTAGTATTGGTATATTTGAAACAGTTGTATTTTCACCAAAAGACACAACATTGAATCGGGGGTATGATGCAGAATACTTGAATCCAATCGTATTCTTTAGGCCTCAAGAATATTCTTTAGGCTCATCCGATAATATTTTATTAGGTGCTCAATTTTCTTTAAAACATTCAAAACACACCATTTACGGACAAATTATAATTGATGAATTTTTATTAAGCGAATTAAGAGCCAGAAGTAGATGGTGGGGAAATAAATACGGGGGACAATTAGGTATAAAAGGACGAATACTATCTAACAATCAACATTATTTTTACAGAATAGAATCAAACTTTGCTCGACCTTATACATTCGCACACAAAACTTCTGGACAAAATTATGGAAATCAAGGATTGCCGTTAGCACATCCATTTGGAGCAAATTTTTTCGAAATTTTAGGTGAATTAAAATGGCAAACTAAAAAATGGAGCCTCAAAACATTCTTAAACTATTATATGCGAGGACTTGAGAAAAATGATAATTTCAGTTATGGAGGTGACATCTATTTATCTTATAACAAATACAAACAAGAATACTTTAATTTTATAGGAAATGGAATTAAACAAAATGGTGTTCAATTAATAGCAACAACTTCCTATTTGATTGACAAATCAAGTAACTTACAAGTATTTTTAGAAAACCATCTTTCAGGAAATACATTAAATAAAAAAGCAAATTACCAAGTTGTAGTTGGAATAAGAAGTTGCTTGTGGAACGACTATAGAAATTATTAAACTATTCTTTATTTCTAGGTTTTGGCTTAAACGTTTTCTTCTTTTTAAAAGTAGAACTTGTAGTTTTCCATACCGGACCAGCGCCCAATTCTTCTGGTAAAATTTGTCGAGGAATTTCAGCTTCAATTAATTTTTCAATTCGCTGCATACGTTGCATGTCTTTTTCATTAATCAACGTATACGCCTCGCCTTTTGTATTTGCTCTTGCTGTTCTTCCAATTCTATGTACATAATCTTCCGCATCATGAGGTGCATCATAATTAATAACCATATTAATTTCTTTGATATCGATTCCTCTACTCATTACATCAGTAGCTACTAAAATTCGAATACGTTTAGATCTAAAGCCTCTTAAAACTTCTTCTCTTTCTGATTGCGTTAAATTAGATGAAATACCTTGTGCTTTAAATCCATTTTTACGAAGTCCTTGAACAATTTCAGACACTTTTATTTTAGACGATGTAAAAATAATAATACTTGTATATTCAACTCTTTGATCCAAAATATGTTTAATAACAGGGATTTTCTGATTGTCAAACGTTAAATACAAATGTTGAGAAACTCCTGGAGCAGGCTTTGAAATTGAAAGTGTAATTTCTTCCGGTTCATGCAATATTTTACCAGCCAATGTTCTAATTTTAGGAGCCATAGTTGCACTGAACAATAAAGTTTGATGCTTTTTAGGTAAATAGGAAATGATTTTTTCGAGATCATCTAAAAAACCCATGTCTAACATTTTATCAGCTTCATCAAGAATTAAATGTTTCACATGTTTAAAATTAACATAACCCATTGATAAATGAGAAAGCAATTTACCGGGAGTTGCCACAATAATATCTGTACCATTTTTTAAAGCATCTTTTTGTTTTTCCCAATCTTTGCCATCTCCACCACCATAAATTGCTTGTGAGCCAACTGATACAAAATAAGACAACCCTTGAATTTCTTGTTCAATTTGTACCGCTAATTCTCTGGTCGGCACAATGATCAATGTATCAATATTCATATCCTCTTTACCAACTAATTTATTTAAAATTGGCAAAATAAATGCAGCAGTTTTACCCGTACCTGTTTGGGCACAAGCTATAATATCCTTATTATCAAGTATTTTAGGAATAGCAAACTCTTGAATTGGAGTTGCATTTTCAAAACCCATATGAGAAATTGCTTCTAACAGGCTTTCATTCAAATTTAAATCTGTAAATTTCATATCGGCTGTTAAGTTAATCAAAATTATGCTCGTAATAGACTAGAAAAGCAAATGAATACCGTTACATTCATTTTAATCAATAATTCATACACTTAATAAAATATTATCATTATATTTAAATAGTTTGTATAAATTGCAGTACTAAAATTTATATACTTCTTTTTAATAAAAACTATGATAAAAATCCATACTCTTTTAGTGGTGTTAACAGTTATGCTAACACTTCCAATTTTAGGACAAAATAAAAAAAGAACAATTGAAGCTTCAAATTGTAGAGATGGTGAATCCATTGAATATTGTCACTCTCATAAAAAAATGCAGGAGCTTTTAAATAATCCTGTTGAAAAACAAAAATATTTAGCCTACCAAGCTGAACAAACTTTACTTGCCGAAAATCAATCAAAAGAAAAAAAAGGGACGAGTCAAGAAAAAGCGACAATTTATAAAATACCTGTTGTATTTCATGTTCTTCATAACGATGGAACAGAGAATATATCAAGAGAACAAATTTTAGATGGATTAGCAATTATGAACAGGGATTATCGACGTTTGAATGCAGATGCAAATGATGTTTCACCCGAGTTTCAAGGACTAGCTGCTGATATCGAAATAGAATTTGTTTTAGCTACAAAAGCACCAAATGGAGCGTGCTTCGGAGGAATTACTAGAACAAAAAACATACTTACATTTGATGGTTCAGACGGACATTTACAATCTGATGCTGTTGTTGGTGGAAATGACGTATTTAGAGGGGATTGGCCTGGGAATAAATACATGAATGTGTTTGTTTGCAGCGAAATTGGAGGGGCAGCAGGATATACTAGACTACCTAACAGTTCAGGAATGGGTAATGGAATTTGGATATTATCTTCCCATGTTGGATCCACAGGCACTTCCTCAATTAATAGAAGTAGAACACTTACTCATGAAGTTGGACATTGGTTAAATCTTTCTCATGTTTGGGGAGGCACAAACAAACCTGGAGTTGCATGTGGAGATGATGGAGTAAACGATACGCCTATCACGAAAGGATTTACGAACTGTACTATCAATACTAAAGTTTGCAACCCATCGATTGTAGAAAACATTGAAAATTACATGGATTATTCCTATTGCTCAAAAATGTTTACATCTGGACAAAAATCAAGAATGAGAAATGCATTAACGTCATCAACTGGTGGAAGAAATAATTTATGGACAGCTAACAATCTTTCTTCAACTGGTGCAAATGGTATTTTAACATTGTGTAAAGCCGATTTTACACCAAGCAAATCAATCATTTGTAGTGGCGAATCTATTACAATGAAAGATGCTTCTACCAATATTGCATCTTCTTGGTCATGGACAACAACAGGCGGAACTCCAACAACTTCTAATCAAAAAAATCCAGTTATTACGTATGCTACTCCTGGCTCATACACCGTTAGTTTAACCGTTTCGTATAATGGGACTACACTTACTGAAACAAAAACAAAAGTAATTCAAGTGATGGCTACAAAAGCCACACTTCCATTCTTTGAAGGATTTGATAATTTTACAAATATAGATGATGCGAGTTTATGGTCTATATCTGATAAAAATGGTGTTAGACCTTTTGAAATTTCAAATGATGTTGGATTTTCAGCAAAAAAATGTGCTAAATTATCTAATTTCAGAGATACAATTCCTGGAGCAATTAATGAGTTAGGTTCGCCAAAAATTAATTTATCGAGCCTTAAATCAACTGATATTGTTACATTAAGCTTTAAATATGCTTACAGAAAAAAAATAGAAGCAAATTCTGAATCATTGAAATTATTTATCACTACAGATTGTGGCACTAATTGGATAGTTAGAAAAACATTAACTGGATCAACACTCTCAACTCTGACTAGTAAAATTGATTGGTCTCCAGAAAGCGCAAGTGACTGGACAACTGTACATGTTACATCAATTACAAATTCTTACTTTTCACCAAATTTTAGATTTCAATTCCAATTTACTGGTAATGGGGGAAACAATCTTTTCATAGACGACATAAATTTATATAAAGGAACGCCGTCTGATGCACTTGTTCTTGGAATTGAAGAAACTAATTTAACTTCTATAAACGATGTGCAAGTCTATCCAAACCCTTCAGAAGGAGAATTAAATGTTCACTTTTCAATACCAACGAATAATGAAGTGAACTTAAGAATTACTGATGTTACAGGAAAAATTGTTCAGTTTCAGAAAATAAATGGGGTTACAGGTTCAAATTTAGTACTGCTTAATACCCAAAGTTTAACTTCTGGAATGTATTTCTTAAATTATCAAGTAGGAAATTTTCAAAAAACAACACAATTTATAGTGAAATAAATGAATTAAATTTGAATCAAGGCATACTTTAAAATGGTAGTAAAAATTTTACTACCATTTTTTTATGCAAAAAATACTTGAACATACTATTTTTTGTATTTTTGAAACATGAGTACTACAACACATTTAAAAGAAGAAATTGCAGCAACAATTAGAAGTTATAACGCTAAAGGTTGGTCACCTGCAACTTCTACTAATTATTCTTTTAAAACGAATGAAACTGACATTTATGTTTCAAGGTCTGGGGTTGATAAATCTACTTTTTCCGCGACAGATTTTATTACGGTTGACCTTTATGGAAACCCAACAGGAGAAAACCTCAACTCAACTCCATCCGCAGAAACTGTCATACATTGTGTGATATATGACTTATTCCCAGAAACTCAAGTTATTCTTCACAGCCACTCTGTTTACCCTGTTTTAATTTCACAACAATTTAAAGATTTTGTTGAATTTGAAGGGTATGAAGTTCAAAAAGGATTTGCTGGACAAACAACTCATGATGCTTTGGTGCATATTCCTATTTTTGACAATACGCAAAATATGAACGATTTTGCAGCAATTTTAAGAAAGCATAAAAATAGAATTACCAATCATTCCTTCATTATGCGCAAACATGGAACATACGCTTGGGGAAAAAATTTATTTGAAGCTAAAAGACATTTAGAAACACTTGAGTATCTTTGTCAATGCAAACACATGACAACTAAGTAGTTATACTTAATGGATGTTTCGTTTAGCAAACTCCCACAAAACAGCTCCTGCACAAACACTCACATTTAAGCTATGTTTAGTTCCGAATTGAGGAATTTCAATGATATAATCAGATAAATTAATTACTTCTTGATCTACACCATCCACTTCATTACCAAATACTAAAGCATATTTTCCTTTTGGTAATTGGGGTACATTTTGTAGAAAAGTAGTTTTTTCAGCCTGCTCAATACTACATACTTTCACATCAGACAACTGTAATTCTTTAACTAATTCAACAGTTGATAGCCTATGTTCCCAAATCATGGATTCAGTAGCACCTAAAGCAGTTTTTTGAATATCTCGATGGGGAGGAACAGCAGTAATTCCACACAAATAAATTTTCTCTACATTAAAAGCATCTGAAGTTCTAAAAAATGAACCAATATTATTTAAACTTCGGATATTATCTAAAATTACAATAATAGGAAATTTCTCTTGTACTTTGAATTCTTCTTCAGACACACGGTCTAATTCCCACAATTTTAATTTTTTGTTCATCAACTAATACCATTTAAAATTATATCTCTTCTGCTTTATCTCCTCTTAAAACTCTAAAGCGTTTTCGAGCCTCCACAACATATAAACTTCCTTTGTATTCAAAAAGGATTTTCTTGTAATATTCTGCTGCCTTTTCTCTGTCATTGAGTTGATTCTCGTATATTTCAGCCAATTGAAAAAGAGCATCATCCGCCAATATATCTTCTGAATGATATTTCAAAAGTTGTGTCAAATAGTCAACTGCTTCCGTCCATTTACCTTGCAATTGCATTGCCTTTGATTTTTTTAATAAAATTTCATCGTTTAAACTATGATAAGGAACTGTTTTAACAATACTATCAAATAAAACAAAAGCTTCATCATAACGATGTTGTTCGACCAATAAATCAGCATTAGCAAACCAAGTCATTACTGTGAAATTACTGTCAATACCAAAATTATCAGTAATTAATAGAGATAGTTTCATCGCATCATTAGCGATTAACTTAGAAGTTGACTCTTTTAAAACACTTAATTGAGATTGAGCAAAATCAAATTCGCCATCATAATAAAAAATTCGTGCATTTTTGAATTTTGCTTCATGTCCAATTGGTTCAAATTTAAAATCTTTATCAATTTGCATGTAATACAATGACGCTTCCCAAATATCTCCTTTTAATACTAAAATATCTCCCAATTTCATTTTAATCTCTGCACGTTCAGAGTCAGTTAATGAAGGTATTTTTAAAGCTTCTTCCAAACCAGTAATTGAAGCAACAACCTGATTAGAATAAAAACCTTGAATATGAGCTAATTCTATAATTAGAGGTAAACTAGTTCTCTTTTTACCAACACGAGACAACACATTTTCATATTCGAAGACAGTTGAGTCCAATTCTTGTTTAGAATAATTACGATTTGTTGTGACTTCCAAAAAACGGGTATTTAACAACGATTTTTCCGCTTGCAAATAATACAATTGATCAACACCAAGTTGAACAACATAACGAAACGCTTTTCTAGCAGTTTCATATTCCTTATTTTCGACACAAATTGTCCCTAATTCAATTACTCTTCGTCCTTGTTCGTTTTGTCTTTTATCCAAAGCCTGCACTTGAATTAAAGCTCCATTAAAGTTTTTCTTTTGAATAAATAGCCAAATTAACATTTCTGAATAAGAACCCTCATTTGGATTTTTCTGAATTCTTTCAAGTAAATTTTGTCGAAGCATCTCATATTCTTTAGTGGATTCTTGTGAAAAATCGATCTGTTTAGAAAGCATGGATTGTATTGTTTCTTGAGAATTTGGATCATAATCTAAAAGATTCATATACTCTTTAATCATTTTATCAATGGCACCAATTGAAAAATAATATTCTGCAAATTGATTATTTAAAGGGAAATTTTCGTTCAATAATTTTCTTCCTTTTTCTAATGTTTGAAAAGCAAAATCATTTTTAGATTTCGATTTAAAAGCACGATAAACATCCAATACCATAGAAGGATTTGGCGCTAAATCGTCAATTAAATTTTCATAAATAGTGGTAGCTTTTTCAGTGTTTTTAGTTAATTCATAGAATTCACCTAAAGCTACTTTATATTCATAATTGTCTTTATCAGAAGAAATCTGTTTTTTTAGCAATTTTTCAGCATCTTTGAAATTTTCGATTTTCACCAAGCATTCGAAATATCTGTTGAAATTAAATGCATTTCTATCTTTCTCAAACAATCGTTGATAATAGGTTACAGCTTTGTCAAACTCGCCATTTCCATAATAATGTTGCGCCAATTGTTGATCACTCCCTTCTTGAGAAAACAAAAGAGTAGACATTAAAAAAGAAAAAAAGAAAAGCACCTTATTCATCTGTAGATAATACCATTTATAATTAATAACTAGTCTAAAATAATTCGTGTAATACCGATATAATATGAAAATAGTGAAATTTTAATTTGACTATTTTGAATACACAATCAGTATAATTTTGTCTTTTATGGATTAATTCGTAGATGGAAAGTTACCCATTTTTCTTTTTACTTCGTAATTAATTCAAAAGAAAAATCATACAATTTATCATGGAGTGAAAGATGAATGTCAATTGATTTTTTTCTCAACGAAACATACTTTTTAAGATTCGACCGAAGTGTTGCAACTTTAGCCGATTCAAAAATTACATATTCTTCATATTTATTTCGATAACCATTTCCTTTCTTAATATCTTTTTTAAGTTTTCTAAGCACTTTTTTCTCCTCAATTAGACTTGATTTTAGAAGTGAATACGAAGATTTTAAAAAACTCAACGAATGATACATTCTTTGGTAGGTATCAATTTTAGTTGCCAAACTTAATTCCAAAGTATCCGAAGAAATATTATCTTTAATCCTAGAAATTACAGCTTCCACCTCGTATTCTAATTGATTAATTTCCTCTAATTTATTCTCAATCAATACTGTCTGAATACTATCAATAGATTTATTCAAGACAGCAATTGTTTCTAATTGTTCTCCTTTTTTCAAATCAGAACAAGAAACTAATAAAAGAATAGTGAAAATAAAAACAACAAATCTCATATTATACCATTTATAATTAATAACTAGTTTAAAATAAATTCGTATAATGCCAATATAGTATGAAAATAGCACAATTTTAATTGGACTATATTGAATATACAATCGGAATTAACTACCTGTTAACCACCTAAATACATCTAATCCATTTGCATACAATGTCAAACCAATTAAAAGGAAAAAACCAACATACTGAGCATATTCTAATACCTTCTGAGGTGCTTCTTTACCTGTTACAATTTCGTACAATAAGAAAACTACATGTCCACCGTCTAAAGCTGGAATAGGTAGAATATTCATAAATGCCAAAGCGATAGAAATAAATGCAGTATTCATCCAAAAGATTTGCCAGTTCCAAACACTCGGAAACAATTGACCAATTCGAGCAAATCCACCAATCTCAGTAGCACCTTTTTTGGTGAACATAAATTTCATTTGAGAAGCATAATCGTTCAATGTATTGTACCCCTTTTTAATTCCTTTTCCGATGCATTCACCAAAACCAAAATAAACAGTTTTCACTTTTTTATAATCAACTAAATCTGTTGATTTAGCAGCAACTACGAAACCTATCAAACCTTCTTTTGGAACATTTACAGTTAATTCAACCGTGTCTTTTCCTCTCAATACTTCAATCGTAGATTTTGTAGAACGAGCATTGTATAATTCTCTTTTAACGTTATCGTAATATTCAAGAGTGTTGTTATTAAAGCTTACTAACTTATCTCCAGCCTTTAAGTTTGCTTTATCAGCAGCTTTTCCAGGAATAATAGAATCAACAGTTAAATTTGTTGAACGTAACTCGAATGCTGGAAATGCACCATTTTCAAACAATTCATACTCAATTTTTTCCGGAAGATTCACCGTTGATTTTGAACCATCAGAATGAATAACGCTTAATTTTCTTTTTCCACGAAGCATTATCTCAACGTTCAAATCCATCGCCTGAAGTACTTTTTCATCATCCAAAGCAACTACATTGTCTCCTGATTTTAAACCATATTTCTGAAGGTAAGGATTGATTGCAATTCCTTCTTTCAGTTCATTTGGTTTTAATTGATCTTCACCATACGCGAAAACAATGCAAACATAAATAACAATTGCCACAATTACATTTACAGTTACACCACCCAACATAATAATTAAACGTTGCCAAGCTGGTTTAGATCTAAATTCCCAAGGCTGAGGAGGAAGTGATAATTGATCTTTATCCATTGACTCATCAATCATTCCGGAAATTTTCACAAATCCACCCAAAGGCAACCATCCAATTCCCCATTCTGTATCACCGATTTTCTTTTTAAACAAAGAGAACCAAGGATTAAAGAACAAGTAAAATTTCTCAACTCTTGTTTTAAAAAGTCGAGCAGGAATAAAATGACCGAATTCGTGAAGAATAACAAGTAGAGAAAGTGATAGTAATAATTGCGCTGCTTTTATTAAAAAATCCATTTGTATTGTTTTTGTACGGTAAGTTTGATTTTATTGATTAATTGGTGCTTCTTCGTATATTCCTTCAGCGATAAAGTAATCCAACATTGCTTCTTTCAAAAGGTGTTGTTGTTCAGGATCAGTCAACAAAGGAAGATCCTTTTCTAATTTAAAATGAGGCCAATTATCATTATCTCTACCTTCAAAAGAATAATAACCATAAGGTTCTAATAACGTGCAAATTGCTATATGTAACAAGTCAACCTTTTCGCTTTTAGAAAAGTTTTTATGTCCTATACCTAACTTATCTACTCCTATCAAAAAAAGAATGGCTTGTACATCCATTCCACCATCAAATTGTTCTTCTAATTTAGCTTTCAGTTTTTGAAACCGAAGTTCTATTTCATAATCCATGCAGTAAAGTTACTAAACAAAGGTCGATTGATTGGTATGTTTAACTTAGTTTAACGAGTATTAATCGATTATTTTTTATTTACAATCTAGTTTTGATGAAATTATTACTATTTTTGGACCTTCTAATGAAAATTAGAAAAGGAGAGGTGTCCGAGTGGTTGAAGGAGCGCGCCTGGAAAGCGTGTGTACGCCAAAAGTGTACCGGGGGTTCGAATCCCTTCCTCTCCGCAAACGAAAATCGTAAATAGTTGTTAATCAATTGTTTACGTTTTTTTATTTCCTTAACTAATCCACATTTAGCCCACATCTTATTTTTTTACAAAAAAAAGCAAAAAATATTCAATCTTATTAGAGAAGTATCTTTATTAAGATTTAATTAACAAAAAAAATTCATAATAATCTCGCAATTAATATTAGTAATAACTACTAACCGATTAAATATTTCAACATAAAGTGCTAATTCACAAAAAATAATAGTTATTTCTACTTTTTTCTATCGGAGTCACGAACAACAATTAAAAAAAACTTTAACTCTTAAATTACAAACAAGTTAAAGTGAATTTTATTATATTGGTCAAACATAGGTTAAACGTGTTCATGATTTTTATATTATAAATCTTTCAAAACGGAGTCTATTGTTAATCCAAGAGATTCACTAATTCTTTTAAGCATTGAAATTTTCATTTCTTGCTTTCCAAGTTCATATTTCCGAAGATTTTGAGCATCTATTCCAGCTTTATAAGCAACCTCTTCAATACTGATTTTATTTTCAGTTCTAATTTTCCTTAGCCTTTTCCCTAATTGGATAACAAATTCAGGGATTTCAGTTTTACGTTTTGCCATGTTACAAAACTGCATATCACTAATTATTTTTAACCAATTGTATATAACGGGGTATTTACAACCTAAAATTATTATATTTGTTTAAAATTTAACTTAAAAAATTATGAAAAAATCATCATTTGTAGTAGGTATCGGATTATTGTTCATTACTAGCTGTCAAAAACAACCAGAATCTGACTTTACAATGTCAAAAACAAATTGCTATCGCTTACCGCACGTGAAAAAACATGACAATTAAACTAGTATTAACAGCATGAAAAGAAAATTTATTAATTCCGCAATTATCATTCACTTGTTATTTTTTACAGGTGTGTTTTTTTCTTGTAGTGGAACAAAACAAACAACAACTAAGAATGAAAAGATAATGCGAACAGAAACACTTCACTCATCTTATAACATATCTGCAAGGACAAAACAGTTTTTAAATGAACTTGAAAAAGAATCGAAAGAGAGTAATAAAAATTTAAAAAAATTTACTCCATCAAAAAAAATGATTGAAGAATATTCCCTAAAACAAACAAACGAAACATTCTTTATAAGTGGTTTTATCAAAACAGGAGAAAGTTTTGATAAAACAATATTTGAAAATTCAGGAGTTACTTTCGGACAACCATCGGGAAAAATTATTACGGTTAATGTTCCTTTACATTTTTTATCCGATTTTCTCAATCACAAGGAAATAGAATATTTTGAAATTTCGGGAAAAGTTTACACTAAATAACAATCACTAATTTAAAACCAAATAAAAAATGAAAACAACAATTACTTTACTCTTAGCAATAGTAACATTCAATGTAGCTATTGCACAAAATTTAAGTTCTCCTATCCAATTGCCAATTAAACAAGGTGAACCGAAAAAATCAAATCTTGAATTTTCCGCAAAAGGAATTTCGCCTTTTACGGCTTTTTTGATTATGGATTTAAAAATGAAAGAAAGCGTATCGGGCAACAAAAATGCTAATGATAGTTTGTTAATCCAAAAATATGGATTAATGAGAATAAACAACACGCTGTATGCAAATTCTTTCCTGCTTGTTTCTGAAAATTATGAACCTACTGAACTTTCAAAATTTGGTTTTTTATCAGGCAGTCGGTCAGGAGAAATCATAACTGGTTTAATTCCCATTGATAAAATCATTGATATTTCTAATTCAGCATTAATAAAGTATGTTCAAATAGGTGAACCTGCAGAACCATTGATGGATGGTGCAAGGGCAGCAACTTGGGTTAATGAAGTTCATGCAGGCACAGGTTTGCCGCAGAGTTATTTTGGGAGTGGAGTTGTTGTTGGTATTATCGATGGTGGTTTTGATTATACACACCCAAATTTTTATGACGGTACAGGGTCTAACAATTACAGGATTAAACGAGTTTGGGAACAAAGCAGAACGGGAACCCCGCCAAGCGGATTTTCTTATGGTAGAGAATTAACAACACAAACAGCAATATTGAATGCTCAAACTGACGATGCAAGTCATTCACATGGAACTCATGTAGCAGGAATAGCCGCTGGATCTGGCGGTGGTGCAGGTAATACATATATGGGTGTAGCCCCACAAAGTGATTTAGTTTTTGTATCTATTATGACAGACGCTGGAATTACTGATGGAATCGCATACATTATTAATTATGCCACTTCTGTTGGAAAGCCCTGTGTTATTAATATGAGTCTAGGGAAGCATATGGGGCCGCATGATGGAACTTCGTTTTTAGACAAATATTGCGATGGAATTGTTGGGCAAGGAAAAATTTTAGTTGGAGCGGCAGGAAATGAAGGTGTCGATGCTCTATATATTGGAAAAACCTACACATCTTCGGACAATAAACTATATTCATTCGTTCAATTCCCCAGTTCATCAAAAGGAACAAACGGAAAAACTGTGATTGATATTTGGGGTAATCAAGGGCAAAATTTTTCGGTTGCAGTAAATATTTACAACACGAACACGAACACTTTTGAAGATTATACACCATATATTGATGCAAATTCAAATAGCACAAATAATTATACTTTGTATGATGGAGATACTTTTTCTCCAGATCCTTGTAATGTTACTATCGCTACAGAAGTAAGTGGATTAAATAATAAACCTCATATCTCTTTAACTATAGATAATCTTGGTCAAGATGATAATTACAGATGGGCTATGATTGAAATTATAGCAACAACAGGTCAAACGAAAATGTGGGCTGCAACCGGACAGGCTCAATTTACAAATGCCAGCAAACCTTTACCTTGGGTTAACGGTTCAACAAACTCAACAATGGGGGAAATTGGTGGAACAGGGAAAAATATAATAACGGTTGGTGCATATACATCTAAAAATTCGTGGACAGCATTAAATGGAAGCAATCAATCTAACGGTGCAACAAACGGTGCAATCGCAGATTTTTCTAGCAAGGGTCCAACTGCTGATGGGAGAACAAAACCAGATATAACAGCACCTGGAAATGTTATCGCTTCATCCGTAAATCGCTTTGATACTGGTAATTATCCAAGCAGTAGTAATAAAGTTGTTTCAGGAGTTACCAGCGGAACAAATAACTGGTATTTTGCAACGATGGAAGGAACATCAATGGCTTCACCAATGGTAACAGGGATTTTGGCATTATGGCTACAAGCTTATCCAAAATTAACACCTACACAAGCCAAAACACTTTTAAAAGACAATGCTTACACAGACAATTACACAGGAACAATTCCAGCAAGTGGTAACAACACTTGGGGTTGGGGCAAGGTAGATGCACAGTATGGTCTTATTGACCTTTTAAAAAAAATTCCAACACAACCAACAATTACTCCTACGGGAACAGTTGCATTTTGTCAAGGACAGAGCGCTCAACTATCTACTCAGAGCGGATATAGTAATTATCAATGGTCAAATAGCGCAACAACCCAAAACATTACAGTTTCAACAAGTGCTAACTATTCCGTTCGTGTGACTAACAGTCAAGGCTACATTAGTCCTTGGTCAGGATCAAAAACTGTAACCGTTCACCAAAACCCTCTGACTCCAAACATTTCAATTAATAGCAATATTTTGACATCAAGTTCTACAACTGGAAATAAATGGTATTTCAATGGAAATATAATTTCAGGTGCAACTCAACAGAATTATACTGTACAAAAAAATGGAAATTATCACGTAGTTGTTACTAACACAAACAACTGTTCATCACAATCAAATTCAATTTCCTTTACAACAGTTGGTTTTACGGATTTAGAAAAAATTGGGATAACATCGGTATATCCAAACCCAACATCAGAATTTTTAAACATTCACTTTTCTGACAGTCGGCAAGACGTTCAGTTAGATATTTACGATGTTAGCGGACGACTCCATCTACAAAAGAAAGTAATGTCAATTAGTCAAAACAGTGTTGAAACTTTAAATCTTGACAACTTGTCGGCTGGAGTTTATACACTTAAAATAATGACCAACGAGAATCAAGCTACTTTTAGAATTATAGTTACTAGATAGGTGTGAAAAATTGAGGAATAGACTATTGTAAAGAGGTTGTTAGAAATAACAATCTCTTTTAACTTCATAATACACTTTGTACCTTGTAAATTGTGGTTCTAGTTTTTTTAGTAATATCTGAAATGTCTGAAATCTTCATTTTCTGATTTAAGCATAAGACAACGTCATTGTGCTTTTTAAGAATCTTATCTCGATTGTCAACCGTACCACATTTTCTTCCACCATAAACGCCGTTCGCTTTCGCAATAGCAATACCAGAAGAACATCGTTCCTTTATAACTTGCCTTTCGTGTTCAGCAAGTGTCCCAAGTAAACTAATCATCAAATCGAAAAAAGGACTTGAATTATCCATTCCTAAATTTTTAATTTTTAAAATATATTTTTGTTGC
>Ga0105053_10005190_pt1 | contig 18653 bp, 13 predicted proteins | sample BON01_FD_78093 | JGI IMG/M metagenome (GOLD analysis project Ga0105053, IMG submission 78093) | Freshwater microbial communities from Lake Bonney liftoff mats and glacier meltwater in Antarctica - BON-01 | ecosystem: Environmental > Aquatic > Freshwater > Ice > Glacier meltwater | place: Lake...
AACCTAGATGCATAAACTGGCGATCTAAATGTAAATACGGTGCAATATTATCAACGGCTAAGGCTGGCGCTAATTTCACTACACCGACCATCATCAGTGGTGCAACTTCACCCGCAGCACGCGCTACCGCTAAAATCAAACCGGTCATCATTGCAGGCGCCGCCATAGGTAATACCGTTCGCCACAAGGTTTCAGCTTTAGTCGCACCTAAGGCAAGGCTACCTTCACGAATTGCCCGAGGAATACGTGATAAACCCTCTTCTGTCGCCACGATAACCACGGGGACCGTCAAAATAGCCAAAGTTAATGATGCCCATAACATTCCGGGTGCACCAAAAGTAGGAGATGGCAATTTTGCTTGAAAGAATATTTCATCAATATTCCCCCCCAAGAAATAAACAAAGAAACCCAAGCCAAACACACCGTAAACAATAGAGGGTACGCCAGCAAGATTATTCACTGCGATACGAATTAAACGAACCGTCAACCCTTGTGTAGCGTATTCTTTCAAATAAACGGCGGCAATAACGCCAAATGGCGTGACTAATACCGCCATGATCATTACCATCATTACTGTGCCAAAAATGGCAGGAAATATACCGCCTTCTGTATTCGCTTCACGAGGTTCCCCAGAGACGAATTTCCATACTGCTTCAAAATAAAAGCTCAACTTTTCAACTACATTCATGCCATTAGGGCGATAAATATCAACGACTTTAGCTAGAGGCAGTTCAACTTCTCGGCCATCAGATATAACCACTATGATCTGATCACGATTGAGTGCTGCATTCAAATCAGCTAATTGTTTTTGTAAGCCCTGATAAAGGACATTCCATTGCTTACGTTCTTGTTCAATTTCATCATATGCCAACGCACCTTCGGGTAGGCCATCTAGTTGATGTTGGCGTTTTTGTAAGCGTAATTCTTCTAAACCATGATTTATCTTACCGATCTCATTTTTTTCAATGGCTTTAATGTCAGCGACAAGGCTGTTGCTACGTTCTAGTCGCTTTTGCAGTTCGTCCCATGACTTATCTCCTGTAGCAACGACTTCGCCTTGTTGTTTGACGGTAGTAAGATAACCATAAAAATTACCCCACTCTCTACGTTCAATCGCGACCAGATCTTTAGGATAGCGTGTTTCACCCATCCACAAACCATTTATCCACAGAAAATCAAGGCCGAAATAATCACGATTACCGACTTTCAATAGATGACGCTCGCCGGTTTTTTGCCCTTCAGGTAAATGAACACCTACTTTTTTTAACCGAGCTGTTGATACAACTTCAGTTTCAACCGCCTCAGCAATCAAGGTAATCGATTTTTTATCAGGGTCATTATAGGTAATAGACATAATATCCGCTGGCCAAAAATGACCTAGACCACGCACCGCAATGAGTAATAATATACCCACCACCATGACTAAGCTAATGCTTACTGCACCAGCATTTAGCCATACCCAAGGGCTACCGCTTTTATACCAAGAAGAAAATGATTTATTTGACATGTTTTTTCCACCTAGCCTTTAAAGACTGCTGTATTTAGTACGTAAACGCTGACGAACAATCTCAGCCAATGTATTGAAGACAAATGTCGCCATAAACAGCACTAAGGCTGCAAGGAATAACACGCGATAATGTGAACTCGCCACTTCTGCTTCGGGCATTTCAACTGCGATATTAGCGGATAAAGCACGGAAACCTTCAAAGATATTGAAGTCCATAATCGATGTATTACCAGTCGCCATTAATACAATCATCGTTTCACCCACTGCGCGGCCTAAACCAATCATTACGGCGGAAAAGATGCCTGGACTTGCTGTCAGCAAAACAACGCGAATCAATGTTTGCCAAGGTGTTGCACCCAACGCTAATGAGCCAATAGTCAAATGTTTAGGCACCGAGAAAATAGCATCTTCAGTAATCGAGAAAATGGTTGGTATAACGGCAAAGCCCATTACTAAACCCACTACTAATGAGTTACGTTGATCAAAATCCAAACCTATATCATTTAGCCATTGCGGCATATTGCCATCAAATAACCATAATTCGAGTGCAGGACTCGCCATCATTGATACTACACCCACCATAATCACAACGGGCACCAAAATAGCGGCTTCCCAGCCATCCGGAATGCTCTCAAGAAAGCGTCGAGGTAATTTAGTCCAAGACCATGCGGTGAGTACCGTCATCACTGGCAGCAAAATCAATATCGAAAATACACCCGGAAGATTACCCTCAATAATAGGTGCCAACCACAATCCAGCAAGAAAGCCCAAAATAACGGTGGGTAAGGCTTCCATAATTTCAATGGTAGGTTTAACAACGGTTCGCATTGCAGGTGACATAAAATAAGCGGTAAAAATAGCACCCATTATGGCTAGGGGTACCGCGACAACCATGGCATAAAATGCCGCTTTAATGGTACCGAAGGTTAACGGGCTTAAGCTAAATTTAGGCTCAAAGTCATTACTTGCTGATGAGGATTGCCAAATATATTCAGGCTTATCACGGCTTTCATACCAGACCTTTTCCCACAATGAATGCCAAGATATTTCTGGATGTTCATTATCTATCATCGTTAACTTGGTCTGACCATCAGCAGTCATGCTAATCAAGCCATTAGCGCGAGGCGATATCGCCATGACTGCATTTTCCCCCGTCACCAATGGTTCTACCAGTAAAGTGCGATGCGCTGTCGTGTGATAAACACCCAACTGACCACTTTTATCTAAAGCTAGAAAGCCCTTACGAGCATACTCAGGTGCGATCTCTATGATAGCTGCTTTTTGGTCGTTAAAACTACGGACGTTATGCAGAGTGTAGTTATTATTGGTATCTCGAACAGGGAACCATTGATCAATCTGACCATCACTACGACCCACTAAAATTGAAATACCACCCGTCAAAAATTCTAAGGTGGTAATTTTAACGCCGGAAGGCACACCTTTAATCTTTTGAATCAATCGTGGTGCTTCAATATCAGTGATATCAAAGTAACTAATGAAACCATTACTGTCAGCCAAATATAATTCACGCTGATCAATATCCATTTGTAGGTGTGTTATAAGCTCTTGGGTATTAAGTTTAATTTCCGCCGTTTTCTGCTCAATGGTGAAAACATCTTCATCTAAAAAGTCTGCTTTCCTTATCAGACTTTTTAGCACAATGCGATCATCTTGCGTTAAGCCAACTAACGTTGTTTTATCAGTATTACTTTGTACACTTAATAGGCGTAATGCTTGACCTTTAGTATCAACCGTTTGTACTTTTTTACCTAATGGGTAAAGTATTAATGGGGTGATTTTCCGAATAGTACCTTTAGGGTAACTAATTTTATAGTCCTGTTGGAAAACTAAGGCCTTACCATCATCAAATCCGTAAGCAAATACACCTGTTGAAGCAGAGCCTTTGCTAAAACTTGTAATCTTGGCCTGCTCCGGCAATGGCAAAGTAACATCAAGGATAGGATTACCACTATTTGCGTCAAAAAACTCCACTTTACCTTGCATATCGAGGGTTAAAGCAACATCGTTATAGTCGTTTAAGGTTAAATGGATGCTATTGCTAATTTTAGTGCTGTATTGCGCTTCTGATTCAATATCAGCACCATAAAATAACGGCACCACTACATAGAGCAAATAAAAGAAAATAAGCACAATAGCAAATATGACCGATACACCACCTATTGCTACGCCATATTTGGCAAGACGATCTTTAAATTCGCGCCATGACCGACGGCGTATTGCTACCGGAGAATTTAGTGCGGGTAACACACTATGCTGCGTTGAATGTTCAACCATAAAATCAGATACCATTATCAAATTGAGGTGTATAACCTCATTCACATATTCGACTTATCACCAAACATGCCTGCCATAACACAATAAAAAACAGACTGTGTTCAATCAGTTTTTCATTATACTTAGATAATAAAATGCCTCGCACAAACGTTGTACGAGGCACTTTAAGTTGCTCTTGCAAAAACTTAATTCAGTTTAGCAAGTTCTTTTTCTACTACTGAAGCAGGTAATGGAATATAACCATCTTTTATGACTACTTTTTGACCTACTTTAGTTAGAATCATTTTAATGAATTCACGATCAATTGGCGCTAATGGCTTATTAGGCGCTTTGTTAATATAAACGTATAGGTAACGTGATAATGGGTAACTACCATTGGCTGCATTTTCTTCGTTTGCAGCAATAAATGGCTTGCCAACCTCTTTAGCTAAAGCAACCGCTTTGACACCTGATGTTTTGTAACCGATACCAGAGTAACCAATACCGTTCAATGATTTAGTTATGCCTTGAACTACAGATGCTGAACCTGGTTGTTCGTTTACGCTGTTTTTGTAATCGCCTTTACATAAAGCATGTTCTTTAAAGTAACCGTAAGTACCCGATACTGAGTTACGACCATAAAGTTGAATATTACCTAAATCAATACCAACTTGGTTCCAGTCAGTAATATCTTCAGGATTACCGCATTTACGTGTTGCAGAGAAGATGGCATCTACTTGAGGAATAGTTAAACCTTCGATTTGGTTATCTTTATGAACGTAAACCGCTAAAGCATCGATTGCAACGCGAATCGGTGTTGCTTTGTAACCATATTTGGCTTCAAATGCCGCATCCTCACCGTCTTTCATTTTACGGCTCATTGGACCGAAATTTGACGTACCTTCTGTCAAAGCGGGTGGCGCAGTAGATGACCCCGCCGCTTGAATTTGAATACTGACATTTGGATATTCACGTTTGAACTCTTCCGCCCAAAGTGTCATCAAGTTGGCTAAGGTATCAGAACCAACACTTGATAAGCTACCAGAAATACCACTGACTTTTTGATAATCAGCTAATGCTGGATCAACATCACCCGCGAAAGTAGTAGCAGAAAATGCCAACGTTGCCGCAGCGCCTAGAATTGCAAGTTTCTTCTTGAACATTGTAGTCCATCTCCCAAGTTAAAAAAATTTAAGTAGTAATCAAATTACTAAGGGAATTATCCCGTTTCAATGTGACAAGGATATGAAATAATTGTTACAGTTATATGACAGTCATTGAAAAGCATTGTCATACCATAGGTTTATCTATTATTTTTGTTCTTGGAAAGCTGCAAGAAAAACGACTCCCCACGCCTAAATCACTCGTAATATTCAGCGTCGCCCCATGTCGTTGTAATACATGTTTAACAATTGCTAAGCCGAGTCCTGTGCCGCCAGCAGTAGACGTTCGTCCACTGTCTACACGATAGAAACGTTCGGTTAATCGGTCAAGATGATGCTCGGCAATGCCTTCGCCTTCATCACGGACCACGATATAACCATTGTTATCATCAATTTGCCAACTTACTTCGATTTTACAAGCGGCTGGTGTATATTTTACCGCATTAAATACTAGATTAGACACCGCACTGCGTAATTCATCGGGATCCGCCAGTAGCCATTGTTCACTGATAGGGCCCAGTTGAATATCATGGTTACTAAACTGCCTTAGACACTTAGCATCTACGATAATGGCACTAAGAAATAAGTTCATATCGATTGGCATAGAATGTAACTTTTTTTCACCCGTTTCTAATTGTGATAATGAGAGCAAATCTTTAATCATGATGTGCATGCGATCGGTTTGCTGACGCATAATTGGCAAAACACTTGCCCACTGATCGGCAGGGCTGTCTTCGGTAAACGTTTCCAAATAACCTCGCAACACCGTTAAAGGGGTTCTTAATTCATGCGATACATTTGCCACAAAGTCTCGACGCATACGTTGTAGCTTCATAGTTTGTGTCATATCACGGGCGATCAACATTCGACCATTACCCATATAACTCACCACTTTCATCTCTAGTGCCATGCCGGAATTAATTGGAGAGCTCACTGTCGCTACCCCTCCCTTTCCCACGGGATCATTGAGTAACTGCTGAAAGGCTGGATCACGAATGAGGTTGTTGACGCGAATATTACTATCTCTTGGCCAGCGCACACCTAATAACACCGAAGCCGAATGATTGGCCCAAGCCACTTGATCATAATCACCTAAAACTATAATGCCATCTGGCAGTGCCGCAGTCGCTGATTGGAATCGTTTAAGATAGCCAGCGAGCTTCTTTTTTCGTGAACTATTTTGTTGCCGAACCTGTTCGACCTGCCGACATACATCATCAATTACACCATCGGCCGAGGGTGAAGGATTCTTTTTCGGCTTTTGTAACCAATACCAAAGTTGATACCAAGTGTTCTGTAACCACAAGGCATAGGCAAATGAGGCCAAAAACATAAATGTCATCATCTGGCCAAATAACAGCCCAACAAAACCGGACAAACTGACAATAGTCAGCAGGCGCCAATAATCCCATTGCATTCAGTAAACCCTACTTTTCAGCAGAAAAACGATAACCCACACCACGCACTGTTTGCACGAAGTTATCATAACCTGATGGCTCTAATGCTTTACGCAAGCGGCGAATATGCACATCAACGGTACGCTCTTCAATATAGACCGTATCGCCCCATACATAATCTAACAGTTGTCCACGACTATAGGCCCGATCGGTATTTTTCATAAAAAAATGTAACAAGCGAAACTCTGTCGGCCCCAAATCAATCCGTTCTCCATTAACCGTGACACGATGACTTTTTGTATCAAGTATCAATTCATCACATTCAATGGTTTGTTTACCGTCTGATTCTGTGGGATTACAACGGCGTAAAACTGCTTTAATTCGAGCACCTAGTTCGGGCGGCGAGAACGGTTTATTCACATAATCATCAGCACCCACACTCAAGCCTTTGACCAGATCTTCACTTTCACCTTTCGCAGTCAGCATAATAACGGGAATATTAGCTAAAAACTCATTGGCGCGTAGCCGGCGAATAAACTCAATGCCATCAATGCCTGGCAACATCCAGTCTAGCAAAATCAAATCAGGTTGCTGTATTTTTAAACTTTCTAAACCCTGCTCTCCATCCTTAGCTGCCACACAGCCATAACCCATTTGTTTGAGTGAAAAACACAGCATATCTCGAATTGCCACGTCATCCTCTACTACCAAAATCGTTGTTGTCATTACTTCCGCTCCTGACCTTTTTATTGATCCATCAATCATAACGACTAAATGTTACAGTTTTGTAACAGTCAATTAAATTGCCGCCTGCACACACTTTAAGACGCCGTAATCATACTCGCCATCCAATTCATCATAGACCGGTTTCAATCGGCCTTTTTCTTGGTCTTCTTGAGATTCGATCACAAACACGATTTCATTAAACTCAGCCTTAGATAAACCTGTTACCTCATGTACGTCCAACAAGCCAACTTCAATCGCATCCGCTAAATGAGTATAGATAGTGCTCGATTTAACCTTCCGTTGCTGTGCTATCAACTCAATATCGATACCCTGTTGATACAGCATCAACGTTTCATTGACGGTAGAACTGAGGCGATTGTCCAACAATTCAGACAATGGATATTGGTTGATTTCAGCAAGAAACTCCTTGCCATAACGTGCCAGTTTTTGGCCACCAACACCTGAAATACGATTCATATCTTGCTCGGTTGATGGCCTTTTTTTAACCATTTCTTGCAAGGTGACGTCGTGGAAAATCACATAAGGCGGCACGCCGGCTTGTTCTGCCAATAACATTCGTAATGCCCGTAATGCATCCCATAATGGTTGATCTTGTGGCCGCACCGCGGTTTTTTGCTTTTTATCTGTCGTTGTTTTGTCTTGTTTGACCGGCTTTCTTAATTCTAATGTTTGTTCACCACGTAAGATTAGGCGACATTTTTCAGTTAAACATAAAGCACCATGGCGCTCGACATCAATATCGATATAGCCAAGCGCAATTAATTGTCTAAACAGACTTCGCCATTCTGTGACTAAAGTATCTTTGCCAATACCAAATGTGCTGATTTTATCGTGACCATTACGTTGTATTCGTTCGTCTGTTTTGCCATGCAAAATATCAACGATGTAATTCACCCCAAAACGCTGTTCAGTTCGATAAATACACGATAAGGCTTTTTGTGCTGACTCCGTGCCATCCCACTTTGCTGGCGGCTGTAAACAGTTGTCACAATTGCCACAGGGTTCCGGACTCGCCTCATCAACATAAGTGAGTAAGGATTGCCTGCGGCCAGTAATCAGCTCGCACAGTCCCCACATCGATTCAAGCTTGTGGTGCTCCATTCGTTTATGCGCTTCATCGGCTTTAGAGTCTTGCATAAACTGCCGTAAAGTAATGACATCTTGCAGGCCATACGCCATCCACGCATTGGCAGGCGCCCCATCACGACCAGCGCGACCCGTTTCTTGATAATAGGCCTCGATACTTTTCGGCAAATTCAGATGAGCAACAAACCTTACATCAGGTTTATCTATGCCCATACCAAAGGCAATCGTTGCTACGATAATGACGCCTTCATCACGCAGAAAGCGCTGTTGATTGCGCTGACGTTTTTCCTGTGGCAACCCAGCATGATATGGCAAAGCTATACGACCTTGTTCTACCAGCCAACTGGCTGTTTCTTCAACTTTTTTACGGGATAGGCAATAAACAATACCAGCATCTTGAGGATGATTATCTACGATAAATTGCCATAATCGCTGCTTGGCATTATTACCTTCGGAGATCGCATAGTGAATATTTGGTCGGTCAAAACTATTAACAAAAACGCGCGCATTTTCTAATTGTAACTGGCTAATAATTTCATCACGCGTACGCTGATCTGCTGTCGCCGTGAGCGCAATTCTAGGTATCGTTGGATAACGTTGATGTAGCAGTTTTAGTTGTTGATAATCAGGTCGAAAATCATGGCCCCACTGTGACACACAATGGGCTTCATCAATCGCAAATAATGATAATTTACAACGGTCTAGCAACGCTAACATGGCACTGTTTTGCAATCGCTCGGGGGCCACATAAAGCAGGTCTAGTTCACCATTGATTAGTCGTTGTTGTATGTTGTAAGCGTCATTCTGATTCAAGCTTGAGTTGAGAAAGGCGGCTTTAATACCCAACTGCCGTAAGGCATCGACCTGATCTTGCATCAAGGCAATGAGCGGTGAAATGACAATAGCCGTACCCTCTCGCACCAAAGCTGGGATCTGGTAACACAGTGACTTACCTCCACCCGTGGGCATTAGAACTAGGGCATCATTGCCATTTAATAATTCTTGAATTATCTCCTGCTGAGCGTGCCGGAATTCATCATAACCGAATATAGATTTAAGAATATGCTGGGCGCGATTCATCTCATAAACCTATGACATAACACCTTTAATCATATAAAAGATTGAAGCGGCCAATACCGCTGCAGCTGGCACCGTGATAATCCAAGCCGTCACAATTTTTTTAATCGCATCACGTTTAACGTATAAGGTTTTCTTGTCTCTTTTCAGCTCTTTTTTAACTAGTCGAATGGCATCTCTTTCTTCATCAATGGCAGTATAAAGTTCGGTAATTCGTCGATAATCTTCTGTAGATTTAATCGCTTTTTGACGCAAGTCTTTGAGTTCATGTCTTAAAGCATTACGACGTTTCTTTTCTTCCTCAAGCTCTACTTTATCATGCTGAATTTCTTCTTCAATACTGATGGAGGAATCTAACCATTCTCGTAAAAAACCAACACCAAATACACCACCAATCGCAATATGTGTAGAACTTACGGGTAAACCTAATTGACTAGCAATAATCACAGTAACCGCAGCAGCCATTGCCACTGAAAATGCTCGCATCTGGTCTAATTCGGTAATTTCGCTACCCACGGTTTTTATCAACCTAGGGCCATACAACGCCAAACCTATCGCTATACCAAAAGCACCCACACCCATAACCCAAAAGGGAATGCCCGCACTCGATGATATACCGCCAGTCATCACAGCGTCGTTAATAGCCGCTAGAGGGCCAATTGCATTAGCGACATCATTGGCACCATGGGCAAAACTAAGTAATGCCGCAGCAAAAATAAGCGGAATAGTGAACAATACATTCACACTAGCCCGATCATTAGTTAAGCGATGTAATTTAGCTTTAAGTGATTGTTTAACCATAAAAAAAACAATCACTGCCGCTACAACGCCGAGTAGCGCAGCAGTAGTAAAGCTTGGCTTGTTAGTCACTTCGACAGTAAAGAACATCAAGTCATTAACTAAGGTAATAATATTTGGCCAAATTGTTTTCAAACCTTTAAGTACTAGATAAGTAACAAAAGCCCAGGCCATAAAAGCTACGTAATAGGGTACCCAAATGTACGAGGCACTAATTTTATCTTGACGAAAAATGATGGTTTTTTTAATCGCCAGCAAAAAGCCTGCGGCAATTATGCCGCCGATTAACGGTGAAATTACCCATGAACTGACAATCTTCGCCATGGTTGCCCAATTAACGATACTAAATCCTGCAGCAGCGACCCCAGCCCCCATCACTCCACCCACGATAGAGTGGGTTGTCGATACCGGCGCTTTAGCCATCGTCGCAATATTTAACCATAAGGCGGCAGCCAATAATGCGGCCATCATTGCCCATAAAAAGCTGTCGGTATCGTCACCAAAACCATTAATATCAATAATGCCATTCTTAATTGTTGATACAACATCACCACCAGCGATAATGGCACCACCTGCCTCAAAAATCACTGCGATTAGAATTGCGCCACCCATGGTAAGGGCTTTTGAACCTACGGCTGGGCCGACATTGTTGGCCACATCATTGGCACCAATATTCATCGCCATATAACCACCAAAAACTGCGGCAATAGCTAAGAAAAGGTGATTCGGCACACCGCCACTAGTGGCAAAGCTATACGCTAAAACACTGGCTAAAAAGAATAAGGCAAAGCCTATCCGTGCAAGTTCATTGTGGCTTTTTTTCATTGCCTGCGTTTCAAGGTGATGTATCGTTTTTATTTCCACAATATGTGAACCTTCTATATCAACAGATTGCGGAATTATTACAATATTATGATGGCTTGGCACGATTAATTCGTTTTTTGATCTGTATGTTGTAACTATCACTTGTTAATATTGTCTGCTTATACATACCTCTCAGCGGACATGTTACCAATGAAAAAATATTTGTTTTTATTCTTGCTATTGCTCAGCTTTAGTCTTCAAGCGCGACTTGGGTTAATGGATAGCCTGGGCCTAGGAAATGAATTTGATACGCCACCCGATGTCGATGAAGTTTTTATTTTTTCTGCTCAAGTACAAGATCCTCAGAATCTATTAGTACACTGGAAAATTGCTGAAGGTAATTATCTTTATCGCGACAAAATTCAGTTTGAACTAATTGGTAATGACAATGTTCAACTGTCCGCGTTTTCATTACCCGCCGGTGAAAACAAAATGGATGAGATTTTTGGTTTAAGTGAGGTCTACCACTATGATACTGACACTGTTTTACCTCTTAAGCGTAGTGCAGAAAGCCAACAAATTACACTGAAAGTGCATTATCAAGGCTGCTCAGAAACCTTCAATATTTGTTACCCCCCAACGAATAAATCGATATTACTCACCTTACCGGCAATCTCCGCTAACGATACACAAGCAACTATCAAGGCGATTAATAAAGTGCCGGAGATTCCAATCTTTGCCGAACAAGACCGTATTGCACAAAGTCTAGCTGAAGATAGCTTAATCAAAATCATGCTTGGCTTTTTTGGGCTAGGACTATTGCTTGCTTTCACACCTTGCGTGTTTCCTATGATCCCCATTTTATCAAGCATCATTGTCGGTAGTGGCGAACGTATCACTACCCATCGTGCATTTATTCTATCTTTGAGCTATATATTAGCTATGTCAGTTACCTATACCGCAGCCGGTATCATAACGGGCTTATTAGGAGAAAACCTACAAGCCATGTTCCAAAACCCTTGGATTATCGGTAGTTTTAGTGGGCTATTTGTCATTTTGTCACTCTCGATGTTTGGCCTATTTGAACTGCAATTACCCCATGCATTGCAACACCGACTGCATCAAGTTAGTCATCAGCAACAAGGTGGCAGTATCGCCGGTGCAGGTCTAATGGGTTTATTGTCGGGTTTAATTGTCGGGCCATGTTTGGCTCCGCCGTTGGCTGGTGCGCTTATTTTTATTGGCCAACACGGCGATCCTGTATTGGGCGGCGCAGCTCTATTTATGCTTAGTATGGGTATGGGATTACCACTTTTAATTATTGGCACATCTGCTGGCTCTTTATTACCAAAAGCAGGTGACTGGATGAACACTATCAAAGCCATTTTTGGCATTTTAATGCTGGGACTCGCAATCTGGATGTTAGAACGCATCATTCCCAGCTGGATAAGCTTATTACTCTGGGGTGGTTTACTGATTGTTTCTGCCGTTTATCTAGGTGCATTAAATACCCTTTCTATCGATACCAACGGTTGGGAAAAGTTAAGGAAAGGACTGGGACTTATTTTATTAATCTATGGGAGTCTATTGGTTATTGGAGGTGCTAGTGGCAGCCATAATATTTGGCAACCATTACAGGCCATAGCTAAAACAGAGCAAGGTAATAAACAAGACGTTCACGGCTTAGCATTTACTCAGGTCACTAATTTAACTGAGCTTGAGCAATTACTCGCTCAATCTAAGCGGCCCGCTATGCTTGATTTTTATGCTGACTGGTGTGTGGAATGCAAAAAAATGGAAGCCACCACATTTCAAAATACTAGCGTCGCTGCCGCCCTAACTGGCACCACACTTATACAAATAGACGTTACTAACAACACGGAAGAGCATAAAGCATTATTAAAACACTTCGGCCTATTTGGCCCTCCGACCTTATTATTTTTTGATGCAAACGGTAAAGAGTATTCTCAATACCGTTTCATTGGGGGCGCTAGCGCAACAGAATTGCTCGAACATCTCAATAAACTACCAATAATTCAATCATAATCAAAAAAACGCCACATTTCACCGAACTTAACGACATAAAGCTCATTTTCAGTTAAAAAACTGGACAATAATTAACCGTTGGTGCAAAATTCGTCAATTAATCGACCTTGGCGAAATCATCACAATGGCAAAAATTCTCGTGTTGCACGGTCCCAACCTGAACCTTCTAGGGACGCGCGAGCCCGAGCATTATGGCTCTGATTCCCTGTTAGATATCGCCCAACGCTTAACATCACAAGCCTTTGTAGCTGGTTATCAACTCGAAAATTTCCAATCTAATGCCGAACACGAACTGATCGATAAAATTCATGCATCTGCTACAGATGATACTGATTTTATCATTATCAATCCGGCTGCATTTACCCATACCAGCATTGCTATCCGCGATGCTTTGTCAGCCGTTGAAGTGCCTTTTATTGAAGTGCATCTATCCAATGTGCATGCACGAGAAACATTCCGACATCACTCCTATCTTTCAGACATTGCCCATGGTGTGATCTGTGGTTTAGGAACCCAAGGTTATGAACTCGCTTTACAAGCAGCCATAAAACACACCACTAAATAAGGTTATCTAAATGGATATTCGTAAAATAAAAAAACTGATCGATTTAATACAAGAATCAGATGTTGCAGAGATTGAAATTAAAGAAGGTGAAGAATCAGTACGTATTAGTCGTGCGAGTGCAACAGCACCGATCATGATGGCCTCGTCTTCAATGCAACAATACGCGCCAGCACCAATAGCCCCGCCCGCAGCTGCGGTGATTGAAGCTCCTATCCCCGCTAACTTCGACAAAGCAGTAAAATCGCCAATGGTCGGCACTTTCTATCGTTCATCGTCACCTGAATCTGCTTCATTTATTGAAGTAGGCCAATCAATTGCTGCTGGCGATGTGATTTGTATTATCGAAGCGATGAAAATGTTTAACCAAATTGAATCTGACCGTAGCGGTACTGTTAAAACAATTTTGGTTGAAAATGGGCATCCTGTTGAGTTTGGTGAACCCTTAGTTATCATCGAATAAGCTGTACCGAAAGGTGACTTACACATCTCAACTACGGATAAAAAAACATCATGATCGATAAAATTGTTATTGCCAATCGGGGGGAAATCGCCCTTCGAGTACTTCGCGCCTGTAAAGAATTAGGCATTAGAACAGTCGCTGTTCACTCCGATGTGGATCGCGACTTGAAACACGTTTTATTAGCGGATGAAACCGTATGTATTGGCCCTGCCGCCTCGGCTCAAAGCTACTTGAACGTGCCGGCACTTATCAGTGCTGCTGAGATTACTGATGCATCGGCGATTCATCCTGGCTACGGATTTTTGTCTGAAAACGCAGATTTCGCAGAGCGTGTAGAACAAAGTGGTTTTATCTTTATCGGCCCTAAATCTGAAACTATTCGCCTAATGGGTGACAAAGTATCAGCCATTGCAGCAATGAAAGAAGCCGGCGTACCTTGTGTACCTGGTTCTGATGGCCCTCTTGGTGATGACGATACAACTAATCTTCGTCTAGCTAAAAAAATTGGTTACCCAATCATTATTAAAGCATCAGGTGGTGGCGGTGGTCGTGGCATGCGTGAAGTTCATAGTGAAGCACACCTGTTGAATGCTATTTCATTAACGCGTAGCGAATCCAAACAGTTATTCGCCAACGACATGATTTACATGGAAAAATTTTTAGAAAATCCACGTCATATTGAGTTTCAAGTATTAGCCGATCAACATGGTCATGCCGTTCATCTAGGCGAACGCGACTGTTCAATGCAACGCCGTCATCAAAAGGTAGTCGAAGAAGCTCCTGCACCCGGTATTACGCCAGAATTGCGTGCAAAAATGGGTAAAATCTGTGCCGATGCATGTATACGAATTGGCTATCGTGGCGCCGGCACTTTTGAGTTTTTATTCCAAGATGGTGAGTTTTATTTCATCGAAATGAATACACGTATTCAAGTTGAACATACGATAACAGAACAAATTTCAGGTATTGATTTAGTCGCCGAACAAATTCACATTGCTGCCGGTAGACCGTTACCATTCACTCAGGAAGATATTATTCTTAATGGCCATGCTATCGAATGCCGTATCAATGCTGAAGACTCCAAAACATTCATGCCTAGCCCAGGCTTAATTACCCATTACCATGCACCAGGCGGTGCGGGCATCCGTATGGATTCTCATGTTTACAGTGGCTACCGTGTACCGCCTAACTATGACTCAATGATCGGCAAATTAATCGCCTATGGGCAAACGCGTGAATCTGCGATCGCGCGCATGCAGACGGCGCTCGGTGAAATCGGCATCGAAGGCATCAATACTAACGTTGCTCTACAAAAAGCAATAATGGAAGACACACATTTCCAAATCGGTGGCACCAACATTCACTATCTTGAAAAGAAACTAGGTCTTTAATGGCTTGGATTCAATTTATATTTGATAGCACACCTGATGCGGCGGAGAGATTGTCTGATGCTCTATCGGAATGTGGTGCCGCAGCAGTCACTTTTCAGGACAATGCTGATCAGCCAATTTATGAACCTGAAATAGGCACAACACCACTCTGGGCGGCCACTAACGTGGTCGCCTTGTTTGATGCTGAACAAGATATCGATACCGTCATCAACGCGTTGTCCCATAAACTAAGACCTCAAGCAGTACCAAATTACCGCATCGAAGCTGTTGAAGATAAAGACTGGGTACGCGAATGGATGGATAGTTTCCAACCGATCTGTTTTGGCGAGCGTTTATGGATCTGTCCGAGCTGGCTGTCACCTGTCGAACCCGATGCGGTTAATATTATGCTAGATCCAGGCTTGGCATTTGGTACCGGTACACATCCAACGACAGCATTGTGTCTAAACTGGCTCGATCAAGCCGATGTTAAAGATAAATATGTCATTGATTATGGTTGTGGCTCCGGTATTTTAGCTATTGCTGCGGCCTTGCTCGGTGCCAAAAAGGTCATTGGCGTTGATACCGATCCACAAGCTTTGGAAGCCACCCAAGCTAATGCGGCCCGTAATGGCGTACACATCGAGACTTACTTTCCCGATCAATGTCCTAATGAACCAGCAGACTTAATTATTAGCCAATATTTTGGCCGGACCGTTACAGTCACTTTCGGGACGTTTAGCCCGTTTAACCAAGCTTGGCGCGCCCATTGTGCTATCAGGTATTTTAGATGTGCAAGCCGACGCAGTCAGCCAAAGTTATCAGCCTTGGTTCGATATGCAGCCAGCGGTTTTAAAAGAAGAATGGACTCGTATTGTTGGTCAACGCCATGAAGCTTAACACCAACATCACAGATATAAATCTGTGATGAAAATAGGTCCATACACACTACCAAATAATCTGTTTCTCGCGCCAATGGCAGGTGTAACAGATCGCCCTTTTCGACAATTATGTCGTCGTTTAGGTGCAGGTATGGTGGTATCGGAAATGATTACTGCCAATAAGGCGTTATGGGCGAGTAAAAAATCATTATTACGTGCTAATCATGATGGCGAACCAGAACCTCGTTCAATCCAAATCGCAGGAACGGATCCAAAAATGATGGCTGAAGCGGCTCAACATAACGTTGACCAAGGGGCCCATATTATTGATATCAATATGGGTTGTCCCGCTAAGAAGATTTGTAATGTAATGGCTGGCTCAGCGTTATTACAAAATGAAAAGTTGGTTGGTGAGATATTAGAAGCGGTGGTCAATGCGGTCAACGTACCTGTTACACTCAAAATCCGCACCGGTTGGGATACCTGTAATCGTAACGGCGTAACAATTGCGCGCATCGCCGAACAATCAGGTATTCAAGCTTTAGCAGTACATGGTCGTACTCGCGCCGACGCTTACCAAGGTGAAGCTGAATACAACACTATTGCCGAAATAAAGTCAGCGATTTCTATACCGGTAATTGCTAATGGGGATATTTCTACTCCAGAAAAAGCACAGCAAGTCCTTGCTTATACTCAAGCTGATGCACTGATGATTGGTCGTGCCGCCCAAGGAAATCCGTGGATATTTCAACAGATCAATCACTTCCTATTGCATGGTGAACATCTACCACCACCAACGGTCAATGAAATTAGCCAAACCCTGATCGAACATTTACACACGCTTTATGATTTTTATGGTGAATATTCAGGCGTGCGCATGGCACGTAAACACATTGCTTGGTATAGCAAAGGCTTACGCAATGGCAATCCTTTCCGCCAACAAATGAACACACTTGAACAGCCGCAACAACAACTGGATTTCACCGAGCAGTTTTTTGCTCAACTCGAACAGGATATGATTGCCGCATGAATAACTTAAATGAAACTGCATCCACCTGCTTCAGCCTAGGTGTCTCCGAAGAATTAATTCATCCACCACTAAGTGAATGTGTCGAGACCGCCTTAAAAGATTATTTTAAAAATTTGGATGGCCATCCCGCTGCCAATCTTTACGAGATGCTTTTAGCCGAAGTTGAGGCACCTTTGTTCAAAGCGACACTAGCACATACCCATGGCAATCAAAGCCGCGCTGCTGGGATCTTGGGACTCAACCGTGGCACGCTGCGTAAAAAATTAAAAACTTACGGCTTATGATTTTTTCTTGCCCTTGGCAAAAAAGACCCCTCATAAAGCTGCTCCTCAAATTTTAGAGATTAAAAATGAATAAAATCCAACGTGCATTATTAAGTGTGTCAGACAAAACAGGTGTATTAGAACTCGCTCAAGAATTGACTCGTCTTGGTATCGAATTACTCTCTACGGGTGGTACGGCTAAATTATTACAAGAAGCGGGCTTACCAGTAAAAGAAGTATCAGAACATACCGGCTTTCCTGAAATGATGGATGGCCGTATCAAAACCTTACATCCGAAAATTCACGGTGGCTTATTAGGTCGTCGTGGCATTGATGAAGCGATTATGGCTGAACATGATATTGCGCCTATCGATTTGGTCGTAGTTAACTTATACCCATTTGAAGCAACGATTGTCCGTGAAGATTGCACCTTGCCAATGGCGATTGAAAATATCGATATCGGCGGCCCGACCATGTTACGTGCTGCGGCTAAAAATCATGCTTCTGTCACCGTATTGATTGACCCTAGTGATTATAACCGTGTCCTAACACAAATCGAAGAAACCGGTGGTGTTGATGATGTGACTCGTTTTGATTTAGCCGTAAAAACATTTGAGCACACTGCTCATTATGACGGGGCGATTGCTAACTATTTAGGTAAAATTTCTGAAGCTGGTAATGTTAATTTTCCTCGCACATTTAATAGCCAACTCCATAAAGCGCAAGATATGCGTTATGGTGAAAACCCACATCAGAAAGCAGCATTTTATACTAAAGCTAAACCAGAATCTGGCACGATCAGTGCCGCAATCCAAATTCAGGGTAAAGCGCTGTCATATAACAATATTGCCGATACTGATGCAGCACTTGAATGTGTTAAATCATTTCCTGAAGCACCTGCTTGTGTCATCGTAAAACATGCCAATCCTTGTGGCGTAGCAACAGCCGATAGCTTATTAACGGCCTATGACTTAGCGTATCAAACAGATGCCACTTCGGCGTTTGGCGGCATCATCGCATTTAATCGCGAATTAGATGCTGCAACTGCACAAGCGATTATTGATCGTCAATTTGTTGAAGTGATTATCGCGCCATCTATCAGTGATGAAGCCAAAGCGATTGTCAGCCAAAAAGCCAATATTCGTTTACTTTGCTGTGGTGAATTTCCTGCACAACAAACTCAAG
>Ga0105053_10005192_pt1 | contig 18645 bp, 21 predicted proteins | sample BON01_FD_78093 | JGI IMG/M metagenome (GOLD analysis project Ga0105053, IMG submission 78093) | Freshwater microbial communities from Lake Bonney liftoff mats and glacier meltwater in Antarctica - BON-01 | ecosystem: Environmental > Aquatic > Freshwater > Ice > Glacier meltwater | place: Lake...
GTCACCGGCGTGTCGGGCGGGGGTAAATCGACCCTGACCGTCGAGACGCTGTACAAGAATGCCGCGACCCGGCTCAATGGTGCGCGCGAGACGCCGGCCCCCTGCGAGACGATCAAGGGGTTCGAGCATCTGGACAAGGTGATCGACATCGACCAGCGCGCGATTGGCCGCACGCCACGGTCGAATCCCGCGACCTATACTGGCGCCTTTACCCCGATCCGCGACTGGTTTGCCGGGCTGCCCGAGGCGAAGGCGCGTGGGTATAAGTCCGGCCGCTTCAGTTTCAACGTCAAGGGAGGCCGCTGTGAGGCCTGTCAGGGTGACGGGCTGATCAAGATCGAGATGCATTTTCTGCCCGATGTCTATGTCACCTGCGAGACTTGCAAGGGCAAGCGGTACAATCGTGAAACGCTGGAGATCAAGTTCAAGAACAAGAGTATAGCTGACGTTCTTGATATGACGGTTGAGGATGCGCAGGAGTTTTTCCGCGCAGTGCCGAGTATCCGCGAAAAGATGGATGCGCTGGTGCAGGTTGGCCTTGGTTATATCAAGGTGGGACAGCAGGCCACGACCCTGTCGGGCGGCGAGGCGCAGCGGGTGAAGCTGTCAAAGGAGCTTGCCCGCAGGTCCACGGGCCGCACTCTCTATATTCTGGACGAGCCGACGACGGGGTTGCATTTCGAGGATGTGAAGAAACTGCTCGAGGTGCTGCATCATCTGGTCGATCAGGGCAATTCGATGATCGTGATCGAGCATAATCTGGATGTGGTGAAAACCGCCGACTGGATCATCGACATCGGCCCCGAGGGCGGCGATGGCGGCGGGCAGGTGGTGGCCGTGGGCACGCCGGAGGATGTGGCGAAGGTGACGTCGAGCCATACCGGCCGATATCTGGGCCCGATGCTGAACAAGCGCAGAATGGCGGCGGAGTAAGGTGATTGGCGGGCCCCGTGCGATGACGGGGCCTGCTCTTGGTGCTGGGCGGATCAGTTGAGAATGGCCGCGCCAACCCGGATCAACTGCAGCAGTTCATAGCTTTCGGCATCGAGCCGCACGATTGTGCCGTCGATGATGGCATAGCGCTCGCCCCCGGGGAGCGGGGGCAGGTCGTAGAGGTCGAGATCGCTGATGTATTCGGGTATGTCGGGGTCGATCACATCGCCGATGTCGTAGCGATCAGCGAAATCGACGCTTTGCCGCGCGAGGCCGGGAGGGATGCAGGGCGGGTCCTTGCGGGCCAGTCCGGGGGGGCAGTCAGTGGCAAACCGGCCGTTTCCATTGCCGTTTCCATTGCCGTTCCCATTGCCGCTGTTGCCTTGGGCCGCGCTGAGTGCGGGCGCAAGCAATGCTGCGACGATGGTCGCTGCGAACAGGTGCCTGGTCATTGTGTCTGCCTTTTATGTTGACGTTGCCGTGTTAAAACCAACTTCAGGCAGGCAGGTTCCCATAGCGTGATATGCCGCGCGGTTCGCCGCCGGGTGCGCAGTCCGCCCGGCGGCAAGACGGCGCCGATCAGCGTTTCATCGGGCAGGTCGAAAGTCCGAGGACCGAATAGACCGGGCAGGTGCCGATGATGCCGGTGGCCAGCGGCACGATGCCGATCAGGAAGGCCCAGCGGTAGGCTGCGTCGGGGTAGAAGAAGTAGGCGGCGAGCAGGGCCAGCCCGACAATGACCCGCAGGGCGCGGTCGATGGTGCCTTCGTTGGTTTTGAACATGGTTTGCTCCTTGGGCAAGCGACCGTGTGATTCGGTCTCTGGCAAGAGTTTACGCCTGCTGGCGCGGTGTGTCTTTGATCTGGTCACATAGCGGCGATCTTTGAGCCCCGGTGTCTCAGCCCCGGTGTCCCAGCCCCGGTGTCTCAGCCCCGGCGTCTGCCGGCGAAACGCGGCAGCATCGCGCTGAAATCCTGCCCCTTGCCGGATTCGGCGTCCACAAAGCTGCGATAGAGGGCGGTGGCGGCCTGACCCATGGGCGTGTCTGCGTCTACCGATTGCGCGGCGAGTTGCGAGAGGTCGAGGTCCTTGAGCATGAGTTCGGCGGCGAAACCGGGTCGGTAATCGTTGTCGGCGGGGGATTTTGGCCCGATGCCGGGGGCGGGGCAATAGGCGGTCATGCTCCAGCTTTGCCCGGAGGAGGTGGAGACGACGTCATAGAGCGCCTGCCGGTCGAGCCCGAGCCGGTCGGCCAGATTGATCGCCTCGCAGGTGGCGATCATGGTGACGCCGAGGATCATGTTGTTGCAAATCTTGGCGGCCTGTCCATTGCCTGCGGCACCGCAATGGACGGCGCGCGCACCCATGATGTCAAAAAGCGGTTTTGCGGTGGCAAAGGCGGCGTCGGGCCCGCCGGCCATGAAGGTGAGCGTGCCTGCGGTGGCGCCGCCGATGCCGCCGGAGACGGGCGCATCCAGGGCGGTCAGGCCCGCTTGCGTGGCCATTTGCGCCACAGCGCGGGCGGAGTCCACATCGACGGTGGAGCAATCCAGATGCAGCGCACCCTTGCGCATGGCGGGGTGGATTTCGGCGGCGACGGCGCGCAGAATGGCGCCGTTGGGCAGCATGGTGATGACGACATCGGCGCCTTTGGCGGCCTCTGCGCCGGTTTGGGCCATGGTGAGCCCTTCGGGACCTGCGACGGGGTCGTAGCCTGTCACCTTATGTCCGGCGCGTGCGAGATTGAGGGCCATGGGCCCGCCCATGTTGCCGAGGCCGAGAAAGCCGATTTTCATGGTGTTTTCTCCAGTTGCAGCGCGTCCGGCCCCAGCGGCAGGGTCATGGCGAGGATATCGCGCCCCGGCACGCGGTCCCAGCCGGGGTGTTTCCATTGCGGGGATTGGTCCCGGTCGATCAGCGCGGCGCGGATGCCTTCGAGGAAGTCGCCCTGGGCCATTGACCGCGATGTGAACCGATATTCAAGGTCGAGCGCATGTCCGATGGTCGGCCGCATCCGGACCCGGTGGATGAACTCGACCGTGACGGACATGGCGAGGGGGGCGTTGCGGGTGATCTTTTCCAAGGCTTTTCGCATGAACTCCGGCGGGGCGGCGGGGATGGCGCGGATGATGTCGGGGAGCCGTTCGCCGCCGAAAGTGCTGTCGATAAGTGGTTGCGCCTGTGACAGCGGGCTGGGCGGGGCGGGCGCGCCGCCGATCGCGTCGGGCGTGCCGGTTTGGCAGAGGGTGTTGATGAGGCGGGGCCAGTCTGCGCGCGGGATGAAATGGTCGGCAAAGCCGCCGTGGAGCGCGTCGCCCGGACCCATGCGGTCGCCGGTGACGGCCAGATATTCGCCGAACCGACCGGGGGCCAGCGCCAGCAGAAGCGTGCTGCCGACATCGGGGATCAGGCCGATGCTGCATTCCGGCAGGGCGATCTGGGCGGTCTCGTCAACAATCCGGTGGCTGGCGTGGCAGCCGATGCCGACACCGCCGCCCATGGTGAAGCCGTGCAGAAAGCTGATGATCGGTTTGGGATATTGCGCGATGCGGGCGTTGAGCCGATATTCGTCCTGCCAGAAACGCCTGCCATAGTCGTAGTCGCCTGCCATGCCGGTGGCATACATCTGGGCGATATCGCCCCCGGCGCAGAAGGCGCGATCACCGGCGCCGTCGATGATGATGAGGGTGATTGCGGGGTCATCGGCCCATTCGAGCAGGGCGGTGTCGATGGCGCGGATCATGTCCCAGGTGAGCGCATTGAGCGCCTCTGGCCGGTTCAGGGTGATGCGCCCGGCGTGGCCGTCGGTGCGGATGCGGGCTTCGCTCATTTGCTGATCAATGAACGGGCGATGATGAGGCGCATGATCTCGTTCGTGCCTTCGAGGATCTGGTGGACGCGCAGGTCACGGACGATTTTCTCGATGCCGTAATCGGCGAGATAGCCATAGCCGCCATGCAGTTGCAGGCATTGGTCGGCTGTCCGGCTGCCGGTTTCGGTGACGAAAAGTTTGGCCATGGCACAGAAAACCGTGGCATCGGGTGCTGCATTGTCAAATTTCCATGCGGCCTGTCGCAGGAGCAGGCGGGCGGCGGCCAGTTCGGTGCTCATCTCGGCGAGGCGGAATTGCAGGCCCTGGAATTGGTCGATGGGTTTGCCGAAGGCCTGACGTTCGTGCATGTAGCGCAAGGTGGCGTCGAGTGCGGATTGCGCGGCGCCGAGCGAGCAGGCGGCGATGTTGAGACGCCCGCCGTCGAGCCCGACCATGGCATAGCGGAAGCCGTGGCCTTCGTCGCCGATGAGGTTTTCGGCGGGGATCAGACAGTTATCCAGTTGCACGGCGCGGGTGGGTTGCGAACGCCAGCCCATTTTATCCTCGAGCGCGCCGAAGGAGAGCCCCGGCGTGTCGGCGGGGACGAGAAAGGCGCTGATCCCGCGTGAGCCGTCGCCGCCGCTGCGTGCCATGATGATATAGGCGTCGGAATAGCCCGCGCCGGAGATGAAAGCCTTGGTGCCGGTCAAGCTCCAGCCGGCATCGGTGCGGGTGGCGCGGGTTTTGAGGGCTGCGGCGTCGGAGCCGGAACCGGGTTCGGTCAGGCAGTAGGACAGGACGGTCTGCATGGTGAGTGCGCCGGGCAGGTATCTGGCCTTGAGTGCTGCGGAACCGGCGAGGTCGAGCATCCGGGCGCACATGTTGTGGATGGAGAGGAAGGCCGCGACAGAGGCGCAGGACCGGCTCAGCCCTTCGAACACCAGCGTAGCGTCGAGCCGGGAGAGGCCGGTGCCGCTCGCAGCCTCGGACACATAGAGCCCGCCAAAGCCGAGATCGGCCAGCGTGGGCCAGAGGCTGCGTGGGATGGTGCCCTCACGCTCCCATTGCCGCGCGAAGGGGGCGATATGGGTGGAGCCGAAATCCTGCGCCATGTCGAGGATGGCGGTCTGTTCGCTGCTGAGGGCGAAATCCATCGGTTTACCCCGGACTGGTTAGGTGGCGGCATGATTGGTGGCGCAGATGGGGAATGCAAGCGGGCCCCGCTTTAGCCGATGATGAGCGTGCCGGTCATGTGCGGGTTTGTCGCGCAGAAATAGGTGTGGATGCCGGGGCGTGCGCAGGTGATTTGCGCGCTTTGCTCCGCTCCGATGGGGCCGCTGTCGAAAAGGCCGCTGTCGGCGGTGGCGCTGTGGCGCGCCGCGTCTGCGTTGGTGAAAATGACCCTGTCGCCGGGGGCGAGGTGCAGGCGGGGCGGATGAAAGCCCATGCCTGCGATCTGCACCCGGTGCGTGATGGGCTGTGCCGCATCTGCCGTGCCGGGCAGAAGTGCGGCGCTGGCCAGCGCGTGGCCGAGGAGGCGGCGACGGGTCAGGTGTTGCATGCCCTATCGTCGCGCTGCCCGGCCTGCGCTGTCAATCACTCCCTGAGCCGGTCATTCCATCGGCTTGAAGTTGAAGGCCGAGCCTTCCTTGATCCCCGAGGGCCAGCGCGAGGTGACCGTCTTGGTCCGTGTGTAGAACTTGAACGCGTCGGGGCCGTGCTGGTTGAGATCGCCAAAGACCGATTTCTTCCAGCCGCCGAAGGTGTGATAGGCGAGCGGCACCGGGATCGGCACGTTGATGCCGATCATGCCGACATTGACCCGGTTGGCGAAGTCGCGCGCGGCGTCGCCGTCGCGGGTGAAGATCGCGGTGCCGTTGCCGTATTCATGGTCCATCGCCAGTTTCAGCGCCTCTTCGTAGCTGGCGGCGCGCACGGTGGCGAGGACGGGGCCGAAGATTTCCTTGCGGTATATCTCCATATCGGGGGTGACGTGGTCGAAAAGATGCGGGCCGACGAAAAAGCCGTCCTCATAGCCTTGCAGGCTGAAACCACGTCCGTCGACGACGAGTTTGGCGCCCGCATCGACGCCCGATTGCACGAGCCGCAGGATATTGGCCTTGGCTGCCGCTGTCACGACGGGGCCATAGTCCACGTCCTTGCCGGAGGTGTAGGGGCCGACCTTGAGTTTTTCGATCCGCGGGATCAGTTTGGCGATGAGCGCATCGGCGGTGGCGTCACCGACCGGGACGGCGACGGAGATTGCCATGCAGCGTTCTCCGGCTGCGCCATAACCTGCGCCGATCAACGCGTCGGCGGCGAGGTCGAGGTCGGCGTCGGGCATGATGATCATGTGGTTCTTGGCACCGCCGAAACATTGCACCCGTTTGCCGTTGGCACAGCCGCGCCCGTAGATATATTCGGCGATGGGGGTGGAGCCGACAAAACCGATCGACTGGATCACCGGATGGTCGATGATCGCGTCTACCGCCTCCTTGTCGCCGTTCACCACTTGCAGGATGCCTTTGGGCAGACCCGCCTCTTCCATCAATTCGGCCAGCATCAGCGGCACGGAGGGGTCACGTTCGGACGGTTTGAGGATGAAGGCGTTGCCGCAGGCGATGGCGGGGGCGAACATCCACATCGGGATCATCGCGGGAAAATTGAAGGGCGTGATGCCTGCGGTCACGCCGAGCGCCTGGCGCATCGAATACATGTCGATGCCGGGACCGGCGGAGTCGGTATAGCTGCCCTTGAGCAGTTCGGGCGCGCCGATGCAATATTCGACAACCTCGAGCCCGCGCTGCACGTCGCCGGCCGCATCGGGCAGCGTCTTGCCATGTTCGCGGCTGAGCGCCTCTGCCAGTTTGTCCATGTCGCGGTTCAGCAGATCGACGAATTTCATTATCACGCGGGCGCGCCGCTGTGGATTGACGGCCGCCCATTTCGGCTGGGCGCTCGCGGCGACCTGAACCGCGTGGTCCATTTCGGCGGCATTGGCGAGGGGGACGCGAGCCTGAACCTCGCCCGTGGCGGGGTTGAAGATGTCGGCAAAGCGCCCGGAGGTGCCTTTGACGTGGGTGCCGCCGATGTAATGGGTGAGTTCGCGCATGGGATGTCCTGCTGTCTGATCCGGTTGCCGCAGCATAGCCTTGCGTTTTTCGGGGTAAAAGGGCCAGTATCCCAAAATCATCTTGCATGGATGCCTGTATGACAAATTGGGATGACCTGCGGGTGTTTCTGGCGGTAGCGCGTGCCGAGAGCCTGACGGCGGCGGCGCCGGGGCTGAAGCTGGACCCGGCCACGGTGAGCCGCCGGATTGCGCGGCTGGAGGAGAGCCTGCGCACCGCGCTGTTTGTGAAATCGCCGCAGGGTTATGCCCTGACCGATCAGGGGCTGCGCCTGCGCGATCATGCGGTGCAGGCGGAGGAGGCGCTGAGCCTGGCGCTGGATACCGGGCAGACGGCGGGGTTGAGCGGGCAGATCCGGATCGGGGCACCGGATGGCTGTGCCAATTTCCTGCTGCCGCAGGTCTGTGCCGCAATTCAGGCGGAGAATCCGGGGCTGGAGGTGCAGATTCTGGCGCTGCCGCGCGTGGTGAACCTGTCCAAGCGCGAGGCGGATATGGCGGTGACGGTGAGCCCGCCGGATGCGGGGCGGATGACGGTGCAGAAGATCACCGATTATCACCTGCATCTGGCGACGCGGGCGGATGCGGGGCCGGTGCGCGGCCTTGATGATCTGCGGGGCAGGGCGCTGGTTGGCTATATCCCCGACATGATCTTTGACAAGGAGTTGGATTATCTGGGGGCGCTGGCGGCGCAGGGGGTGCAGATGGCGTCCAATTCCGTCTCGGTGCAGTTGCAGATGCTGCGGGTGGGCGGCGTGGGGGGCGGGGTCGGGATCGTGCATGACTTTGCGCTGCCCTTTGCGCCGGAGTTGCGCCGGGTGCTGACGGACGAAGTGAGCCTTACGCGCGCGTTCTATCTGGTCCGCCATGCCGCAGACCGGCGGTCAGACCGGATCAACCGGTTCGCTGCGGCGCTTATTGCGGGGTTGCGGGGCGAGGTGGCGCGGTTGGAGGCCAAGGTTTGCTTGACAGAAGGGGCGCTTGCGGAGGACGTTTGACCCAAGGGTAGCTCGAGGAGGACCAACATGCTTGTGCAGCAGATTCTGAAATCCAAGGCCGACGACCGGGTGATGACGATCAAGCCCGCGATGACGGTTGCGGATGCGGCGGCGTTGCTGTCGGAAAAGCGGATCGGCTGTCTGGTGGTATCCGATGATGGCACCCATGCGCTTGGCATCCTGTCGGAACGCGATGTCGTGCGCGAGGTGGGTCGCAGAGGCGGCGCTTGTCTGACTGACAAGGTGAGCCAGATCATGACCACCGCCTTGATTACCTGCACCCGTCACGACAATGCCGAGCAGATCATGCTGAAAATGACCGAAGGCCGCTTCCGTCACCTGCCGGTGGTCGAGGGCGAGGCGATGGTCGGCATGATTTCGATCGGTGATGTGGTCAAGGCGCGCCTGTCGGAGCTGTCGATGGAGAAAGAGGCGCTGGAGGGGATGATCAAGGGCTACTGAAACCGGCTGTCGGCGGGGCTCGATTCGACGGGTCGGGCGTCTGGGGCTTGTAATCCGGGGCGTGCTATTGTTCTTGCGTCCTGAGTGACGACAGGAGGGATCTATGCGCACTGGTCTATATCCCGGCACCTTTGACCCGGTCACGCATGGCCATATCGACATCATTCGCCGCGCTTGTTCGTTGGTTGACCGGCTGGTGATCGGGGTGGCGATCAACCGGGACAAGGGGCCGATGTTTTCGCTGGATGAGCGGGTGGCGATGCTGGAGGCGGAAAGCGCACCCATTGCCGCCGATACCGGCACGCAGATCGTGGTGCATCCGTTTGAGACCTTGTTGATTACCTGCGCCCGTGATGTGGGTGCCGGTGTCATCATCCGCGGGCTGCGCGCGGTGGCGGATTTTGAATATGAGTTTCAAATGGTCGGCATGAACCGGTCGCTGGATAATTCCATCGAGACCGTGTTTCTGATGGCGGATGCCAAGAACCAGGCGATTGCGTCGAAACTGGTCAAAGAAATTGCCCGGTTGGGCGGTGATGTGTCGAAATTCGTGCCACCGGCGGTGAAAGCGGCGCTGATGGCGCGGTTTGCCGAAAAATGAAGGGCCGCCCCGGTTGGGCGGCCTGAATGTTGCTGGTGCCGTGGCCGGGGATCAGCCGTAAACGGCGGTCCGGGCGATCTGGTCAGCGTCGCCCCGGTAGATGTCGAGGTCGAGCGCCACGTCGAGCGGCAGGGCGCGCAGTTCGTTGCGGGTGCGGATATAGGCGACCCGTTTCTGAACGGCGGCGCGGAGCTTTGTAAATACGGTCATGGTCATCTCCTATGTGTTGGCCGTTTCGTTGAACCAGAGATAGCCATGCTGCGGCGCAGCACAAGGCGGGTGTTTGCGCTAACGGTTATGCGTCAGCAGCATGGCTCAAACGACAGGGGCCGCCCCTGCGGGACGGCCCTGACGGGAAACATTGGTTAATTTGATCGTCAGATCAGTTTTGCCATGGCCACAGCGGTGTCAGACATGCGGTTTGAGAAACCCCATTCGTTGTCATACCAGGTGAGGATCCGGACCATGGTGCCGTCCATCACCTTGGTCTGATCCATGTGGAAGATCGAGGAATGCGGGTCGTGGTTGAAGTCGATGCTGACATTTGGTTGGTCGGTATAGCCCAGAATCCCGGCCAGACGGCCATGCGCAGCCTCTCGGATGGCGGCGTTGATCTCTTCCACGGTGGTGCGGCGCGCGGCTTCGAACACGAGATCGACGGCCGAGACGTTGGGGGTGGGCACGCGGATGGCGACGCCGTCGAGTTTGCCTTTGAGTTCGGGCATGACCAGACCCACGGCCTTGGCCGCACCGGTCGAGGTCGGGATCATCGAGAGGGCGGCGGCGCGGCCCCGGTAGAGATCCTTGTGCAAGGTGTCGAGCGTCGGTTGATCGCCGGTATAGCTGTGGATCGTGGTCATGAAGCCTCTGACGATGCCGATGCTTTCGTTGAGCACCTGTGCGACGGGGGCGAGGCAGTTGGTAGTGCAGGAGGCGTTGGACACGATCAGGTCTGCGGCGGTCAGCGTGTCATGGTTGACGCCGTAGACGATGGTCTTGTCCGCGCCGGTGGAGGGGGCGGAGACGAGCACGCGGGAGGCGCCGTTCTGCAGGTGAATCTGCGCCTTTTCCTTGTCGGTGAAGATGCCGGTGCATTCCATGACGATGTCGACATCGCCCCAGGGCAGGTCGGCGGGGTTGCGCATCGCGGTGACGGCAATCGGGCCACGGCCCACGTCGATGGTGGTTTCGGTCGTGGTCACGGTGCCGGGAAACCGGCCATGCACCGAATCAAAGCGCAGCAGATGCGCGTTGGTTTCGACCGGGCCCAGATCGTTGATTGCCACGACTTCGATATCGGTGCGCCCGGATTCGACGATGGCGCGCAACACGTTGCGTCCGATCCGGCCAAAGCCGTTGATTGCCACTTTGACTGCCATGGAATGTCCTCCGGTCAGGAAATATTGGGTGTACCCGTCCTGCGGGTTGCGCCGTCAATCTTGTCATTTATGCACAAAGGTCAACCGCCCATCGGGTCGCGGGCGGTCCTTAGCGCCAGAAAGCGACGTATTCGATCAGGTCACGCAATTTGCGCGCGATGATCAGACCGGCGTCGAGATGCAGATAAAAATGATCGAGCAGGAAAAAGCCGATCACGAAAATGACGATCCAGATCGCGATTGGGTTGGTCATGCCGCGATGTGTAGCGCGTGGCGCGGGGCGCGCCTAGGGTGAAAGCCGGTACAATGCGAAGGGCTTTGCGGGATGTATGGTTGGCGCGCGGTGGCATTGTGGGTGCGGCGGGTGTTGATTGCGGCGCTGTTTCTGGGCGGCGCGGTGCAGTAGATGATCGACCCCGAACCGGTGCGGATGCTGTTGGCGGGGGTGGGGTGGCCGCAGATGCTGGTCTGGCCTGCGCTCGTCTTTACTGCGCTGGCGGGGCTGGCGCTGATCATCGGGGTTGGCGTGCGCCCGGTGGCCGTGTTGCTGGCAGGATATACCGCCGTCACCAGCCTGTTCCATTTTATCCCGGAGGATCCCTGGCAGATGAGCATATTTGTCAAGAACCGGGCGATTGTCGGGGGGTGTTTATGTCTGGCGGCCGCAGAGTCGGGGCGGATTGCGTGGCGGCCCGATTGACTTTGCCGGGTTTCACCCGCCCTGAGCCGGTTTGGCGGGGAAGGTGAAACCGAGGCGAGGCATCACAGGAGCGATTTGACCTTGGCGGCGGTTGCCTCTGCTGTGATTCCGAACTTTTCGTAGAGCACTTCGGCGGGTGCCGAAGCACCAAAGCCGGTCATGCCGATGAAACCGGCCCTGGCCTCGCGGCCGCGTTCACCGAGCAGGAGCGCGTCCCAGCATTGGCGCACCCCGGCCTCGATTGCCACGCGCACCGGGCCGCCGGGCAACACGCGTTTGCGTAACACCTCGTCCTGAGCGGCAAAAAGCTCCATGCAGGGGACGGAGACGACGCGGGTGCCGATGCCTTCGGCCTCCAACAATTCGCGGGCGGCGAGGGCTACTTCGACTTCGGAGCCGGTAGCGAGCAGGATCGCCAGCCGTTTGCCGGTCGCCTCGGCCAGCACATAGGCGCCTTGGGCGGTGAGGTTTTTCTGGCTGTGTGTCTTGCGCACGGTGGGCAGGTTTTGCCGGCTGAGGGCCAGCACCGAGGGCGTGGTTCTGGCGGTGAGCGCCAATTCCCAGGCTTCGGCCGTCTCGACCGTGTCGGCAGGGCGGAACACCTGGATGTTGGGCGTGGCGCGCAGCATCGCCAGATGTTCGACCGGCTGATGCGTTGGCCCGTCTTCGCCCAGACCGATGGAATCATGCGTCATCACATAGACGACCGGGATGCCCATCAGCGCCGAGAGCCTGATCGCGCCGCGCGCGTAATCGGTGAAGCACAGGAAGGTGCCGCCGTAAGGCCGGATGCCGCCATGCAACGCCATGCCGCTCATCGCGGCGGCCATCCCGTGTTCACGAATCCCGTAATGGACATAGCGCCCCTTGCGGTTGCCGGGGGCAAAGATGCCCAGATCGGCGGTCTTGGTATTGTTCGAGCCGGTGAGGTCGGCAGAGCCGCCGACGGTTTCGATCATGATCGGGTTGACAGCGTCGAGCACCATTTCGGAGGATTTCCGCGTGGCGACCTTGGGTGCTTTTTCCGACACGGATTTTTTCAGCGCGCGGATCGTGCCGGCCAGCGATTTGGGCGCGTCGAGCCCGAAGGTGCGGGTAAACTCGGCCTGTTTGCTGGCGGAGAGTTTGGCGAAGGCCCCGTCCCATGCGCTGTGCGCGCTGGCACCGCGTGCGCCCATTGCCTCCCAACGTGCCTTGACGGCGTCGGGGATTTCAAAGGCGCCTCCGGTCCAGCCATAAGCGGCTTTGGTATCGGCGATGAGTTTTGCATCGGTGAGCGCGCCATGCCCTTTGGAGGTGTCCTGTGCCGAGGAGCCCAGCGCGATATGGGTCTTGCAGGCGATCATCGAGGGGCGCGGGTCGGATTTGGCCGCCGTGATCGCGGCGTCGATTGCCACCGGATCATGCCCGTCGATCGCCTGCACATGCCAGCCCGAGGCCGCAAAGCGGGCGCATTGGTCGGTCGCGTCGGACAGATCGACTTTGCCGTCGATGGTGATGTTATTATTGTCGAAAAACACGATGAGGTGTCCGAGTTGCTGCATGCCGGCAAGGCTGATCGCTTCCTGGCTGATCCCTTCCATCAGGCAGCCGTCACCGACGATGACATAGGTGTGGTGGTTCATCACCGCAGCACCGTAGCGCGCACGCAGTATCTCTTCGGCCATGGCAAAGCCCACGGCATTGCCCAGACCCTGACCGAGCGGGCCGGTCGTGGTTTCGATCCCGTCGGCATGGCCATATTCCGGATGCCCGGCGGTGATCGCTCCCCATTGCCGGAAATTGCGGATCTGATCGAGCGTCATGTCGGCATAACCGGTGAGGTAAAGCAGAGAATAAAGCAGCATCGAGCCGTGCCCGGCAGAAAGGATGAACCGGTCCCGGTCGGGCCAATGCGGTGCCTTGGGATCAAAGCGCAGGTGATTTTGGTAAAGCACGGTGGCCACATCGGCCATGCCCATCGGCATGCCGGAATGCCCGGAATTGGCGGCGGCCACGGCATCGAGAGTGAGCGTGCGGATGGCGGCGGCATTCATCCAATGGTCGGGGTGCGCGCGGCGCAGAGTGTCAATGTCCAATGGTCTGGGTCCTTTATCCGGGGCGTGGCGGTCGCATCGTCTTAGCAGGGCAGCAGCATAGATCAAGCGCGCCATCTAAGTCTTTCATATCCAAGGCGGCGCTGCATTTGCCGGGGCCGTCATGATGGCATAGTCTGGGCCATACGAGGCGCGATTCGCGCGCGCTCTGCCCGATGCGGCACCCAGCACCACCGCGAAACGCGGGGATGGGCCGCTAGACCCGGACAGGGCGTGGCGCGAACACTATACTGTCAGCCGGGCCAGAGGGGCGGTCCGGCGCAACGGTGGACCCCGGGGACGGGGCCGGATTAGGACGGGCAGATGAGCGAGATTTCTGAGCTAGAGCGCCGGATCACATCGGCATTGGACCGCATCAGGCGGGGTGTCGATCAGTTGGAGGGCACAGCAGCACCTGTGCCCGGCCCCGATATGGCGGAGCTGCGCGCGCTGGAAACCCGGCTCGACGAGGAGCGCATGGTCAATGCGCAACTGGAAGAGCGGGTGCGCGCGCTGAAGGAACGGCAGGATAACAGGCTTGCCGCACTGGAGGCGGCGGTCGAGGATGGCCGCGCCAAGCTGTCGGGGATGGACCGCGACATGCAGGTGCTGCGCGAGGCCAATGCCGAGTTGCGCGACCTGACCGCGCAGATGCGCACCGCTTTGTCGGATGGTGTGGCCGAACCTGAACTGATCAATCGCGCCTTGATGGCCGAATTGGAGGCGCTGCGCGCCACGCGGGCTGCCGAACTCTCGGAGATCAACGCCGTGCTGCGTGAATTGAAGCCGATCATCGAGGAGGCGCAGTAATGCCACAGGTCGAGATCACCATTGGCGGCCGTGCCTTTGAAGTGGCCTGTCAGGATGGCGAGGAGCCGTTTCTGCGCTCTGCCGCTGTCATGCTGGATACCGAGGCGAGCGCCCTGTCGGCGCATATTGGCCGGATGCCGGAAGCGCGTATGTTGCTGATGGCGGGCCTGATGCTGGCCGACAAGACGGCGGCGCTGGAGGACAAGCTGCGCGAAGCGGAGGCGCGGGCGGATGATCTGGGCAGCCGGGTGACGGCGCTTGAAGGGCGGGCGCCCGCGCGGGTCGAGGTGCCGGTGGTTCCGGCGCATGTCGCCGATACGCTGGCCGAGATTGCCGCGCGCGCCGAGGCGATTGCCGGGCAGATCGAGCAGAAGCTGGCCGATTGAGGGGGGTCAGATGTTTCGCGCGATGTCGAGTGAGAAGTCGATGAAGGATTCCATCTGATCGGCGCGCCTTGTGCCGTGGCGCAGCCGCACGCGCAGACCGTCCGGCCCGAGAATCACGATCGGCAGCCCTTTGTCGCCGGGCAGATGCGGGGTCCAGTCGGTAATCGCCTGCGCCAGATCGGGCAGATCGATCCGGTGGGCGGGGTCAGCGGTGGCCAATACCGTGACTTCGGCAGGGCCCGGATAGAGCCGCAGTGTGCTCATGTCGATGGTGGGGTCTTCGCCGAAAAGTTGGGTCAGCAGTTTGAGGGCTGCGGTGCTTGCCGGCGTGTCGAGCACCTCGCGCAGGAGCGCCATCGTCTCTGCCGGGACCGGAGGGCCGATCAGAAGCATGCCGTCGGACCAGTGCGGCTCGTCTGCGGTGAATTCGGTGGTGAGGGTGATCGGCGCGCCGCTGACGTCATGAGTCAGCCGCCGCGCCTCGGCCTGCCAGCCGCTGCCGCTGCGCGCGGTAAGACGCAGGCTGGCCGGGCGCCCCAGTTTTTGCTCGGATATGGTGAGCGACCAGCCGCGCCGCGCGGCGAGGGCCTGAAATGCCTCACGTTCGGCCGTGGTGCGGTGATGCAGCCAGAGCACGAGGCCCGCGCCTGCGCCCGCCGCGAGGACCAACAAGAGGATGGTGGTCAGTCCTGAGGACATGGCTGCAAATCAGAATGGTGCGAAAAGCAGCAGTCGTGTCCGGCGAAGGGACAAGAATCAGCCATCTCACAGGCGCGGGCCGTGTGGCGAAATCGTTGGGTCGGGGGCATCGGGCGCACGATGACTCCAAAGGGTTTCGAACAGACACCCAAGGCTAATCATGCAGGTCGTGCCCATGCAAAGGAATGCTCACCGCAGACCAGCCCGCGCCGCGCGCGGCTGCCAAGGTGTTGCAAACGCGCCAGTCTGTTCGCCGGTTATCGTGGGCGCAGGTCGCGGTTTCCCGCGTCCGGAGGCTCAACACCGGCGGCGCGGATCAGGCGTTTGCTTCGCGGATCTTGTCGGCGGCGGTCTTGTCATAGGTGACGCCTTTGGCGTCAAAGAGCGCGTCAAGTTCGCCAGAGAGCGTCATCTCGGTGACGATATCGCAACCGCCGATGAATTCTCCTTTGACGTAGAGCTGTGGAATCGTGGGCCAGTCGGAGTAATCCTTGATCCCCTGCCGGATATCGGCATCGGCCAGCACGTTCACATCGGCAAAATCCACGCCCATGAAATTGAGCACACCGGCCAAGCGCGAGGAAAAGCCGCATTGCGGCATGGATTTGGTGCCTTTCATGAACAGCACCACCTCATTGGCGGTGACAGTGTCTTTGATCAGGTCGGTAGCACTCATTTGCGGTGTCCTTTGATGGCTGTTCGGCGTGAATGGAGAAGGTGAGGTCAGTCGGGTGCTTTGGTGGTCAGTGCCAGCGCGTGCAATTCGCCGTTGGAGCCGTCCATCTTGCCCTTGAGGCTGGCATAGACGGCGCGTTGCTGTTGTACCCGGTTCATGCCCTTGAAGCTTTCGTCGATGACCTCGGCGGCCCAATGATTGCCGTCACCGGCGAGGTCGGTGATGGTGATGCGCGCATCCGGAAAGCTGGCGCGGATCAGGTCTTCGATATCGCGGGCCTGCATGGCCATGGGGCACGTCCTTTGAAGGTTCGTCCATAATTTAGGGTGTGGGTCGCCGGGCTGCAATGGCCGAATGGTCAGATAGCCTGCCAATGCAGTTGCAAGATGAGCCGGTCGGCATCAGCCGGATCGGGCAGTGTGATGATGGTGAGCATGCCGTCATTGCGCCCGCGGGCTTGGCTCCACATGAGCCCGGGTGTGTCGCCGGGCACCCACCATTCGGGGTAGCCGGTGGCTGGCAGGGGCAGGGCGTTTGTGCTGGCGGGTCGAAAGGGGGCCGGATCGCCGGGGACATATGGAGGAAGAACACGGTCGAGCAGGTCCTTGTGCAGGCTGAGTTGCACATGGATCGTTGCGGGCAGATCCTCCTGATAGTGGAGGATCAGTCCCTGTGGCGGAATATTGCTGCCCGTCACCCGGGTGAAGCTGGTCCGCCAGTCATGTTCGGATTCGGGCCATGGTGCGATTGATTCGGCATGCAGCAAGACGGGGCGCAGTGCGGCGAGTGTCAGGAGGCCCAGAAGGGCGCGGCGGGCGATGCTGGGCATGGTCGGTCCCATTCACTGTTGCCTCGAAGCTGACAGGGCCGCAGCGCGCGGGCAAGTCGGGTATCACCTACCCCGTCAGATCAACCGACGGAGCGGGCAAAGGCAGAGCGGTAGAGCATGCTGAGGTCCGACAGGGTGCCGCTCTGGTTGCCGAGTGTCACCTTGGTGCCGCCGAAATGGCCGACTTCGCACAGCGGCACCTGTGCGGTGGCGGCGGCCTGTGCCAGTGCGGCGGCCTGATCTGCGGTGCAGGCGACCAGATAGCGGGCCTGATCCTCGCCAAAAAGCTGGCCGATATCGCTGCTGTGCAGGGTGAGGCCCAGACCGGCGGCTTCGGCCATCTCGAAGCCGGCGAGGGCGAGGCCGCCGTCGGAGAGGTCGGTGGCGGCGCGCAGGTGGCGGCGGTTGGCGCGCAGGAATTCGCCGTGCCGCCGCTCTGCCACCAGATCGACGGGCGGCGGGTTGCCGGTGGCGAGATCGAATGCCTCTGCCATCAGCGCGGATTGCCCCAGATGCCCGAGGGTGGCCCCGATCACCAGCGCCCGGTCGCCGTCCTGTGGCAGCCCCGCGATGAGATCGTCGAGCGTGGCGAGCAGGCCCACGGCGCCGATGGTGGGAGTCGGCATGATGCCGGTGCCGTCGGTTTCGTTGTAAAGCGAGACATTGCCCGAGACGATGGGCATGTCGAGCGCGGTGCAGGCGGCGCCGATGCCTTTGATCGCGCCAACCAGTTGCCCCATGATCGCGGGCTTTTCCGGGTTGCCGAAATTGAGGTTGTCAGTGGCGGCGAGCGGTGTGGCACCGACGGCCGTGAGGTTGCGGTAAGCCTCGGCCACCGCCTGTTTGCCGCCCTCGAACGGGTCGGCCATGACATAGCGGGGCGTCACGTCAGAGGTGAAGGCCACGGCTTTGGTCGTGCCGTGGATGCGCACGACGCCGGCACCAAGGCCGGGGGTGCGGACCGTGTCGCCCATGACCTGTGAGTCATATTGTTCCCAGACCCATGATTTATGGGAGTAGCTGGGCGAAGAAATGAGGGCGGTCAGTGCGGCAATCGGGCTGATGTCACCAGGCCGCTCAAACGCGGCGGGGGGCGGGGTTTCGACCCATGGCCGGTCATATTCGGGCGCGTTGCCGGAAAGTGCCTTGAGCGGCAGGTCGGCCTTGACCTCTCCATGCAGCATGATGATGAAGCGGTCTTCGGCAATCGTTTCGCCGACGATGGCGAAGTCGAGGTCCCATTTGTCGAACACGGCCTTGGCGACGGCTTCCTTTTCAGGGCGCAGGACCATGAGCATACGTTCCTGCGATTCTGACAGCATCATTTCATAGGCGGTCATGCCGGTTTCGCGCACCGGCACAAGGTCGAGGTCGAGGCGCACGCCGAGACCGCCCTTGTCGCCCATCTCCACGGCGGAACAGGTGAGCCCGGCGGCGCCCATATCCTGAATCGAGATCACGGCGCCGGTGGCCATGAGTTCGAGACAGGCCTCCATCAGCCGTTTTTCGGTGAAGGGGTCGCCCACCTGCACGGTGGGGCGTTTCTCCTCGATCGTGTCGTCGAATTCGGCGCTGGCCATGGTGGCGCCGCCGACACCGTCGCGCCCGGTCTTGGCCCCGAGATAGACCACGGGCATACCGACACCGGAGGCGGCGGAGTAGAAAATCTTGTCCGCGTCGGCCAGGCCGGCGGCAAAGGCGTTGACGAGGCAATTGCCATTGTAGGAACGGTGAAAGCGCACTTCGCCGGCCACGGTGGGCACGCCGAAACAGTTGCCATATCCACCGACACCGGCCACGACACCGGCGACGAGTTGGCGGGTTTTCGGATGCGAGGGTTCGCCAAAGCTGAGCGCGTTCATGGCGGCGATGGGGCGTGCGCCCATGGTGAACACGTCGCGCAGGATGCCGCCGACGCCGGTCGCCGCGCCCTGATAGGGTTCGATATAGGAGGGGTGGTTGTGGCTCTCCATCTTGAACACCAGCGCTTGGCGGACTCCGTTTTCATCGACGCCGATATCGACGACGCCCGCATTCTCGCCGGGGCCGCAGATCACCTGCGGGCCGGTGGTGGGCAGGGTGCGCAGCCATTTTTTCGATGATTTGTATGAGCAATGCTCGTTCCACATCGCCGAGAAGATGCCGAGTTCGGTGA
>Ga0105053_10005198_pt1 | contig 18635 bp, 23 predicted proteins | sample BON01_FD_78093 | JGI IMG/M metagenome (GOLD analysis project Ga0105053, IMG submission 78093) | Freshwater microbial communities from Lake Bonney liftoff mats and glacier meltwater in Antarctica - BON-01 | ecosystem: Environmental > Aquatic > Freshwater > Ice > Glacier meltwater | place: Lake...
CGTTTTTTAAAATAGGTGTGTTTTGTGGTTTGTTTGGGGGGGTGTTTTTTTTGGGGGGGGGGGGGGGGGGGGGGGGGGGGGGGGGGGGGGGGGGGGGGGGGGGGGGGGGGGGGGGGGGGGGGGGGAGGAGGGATGTTGGAAGTGAGATGAGATGAGAGGTTGTGATGATGACAAAGCAAACAAAGTACACAGCAAATATACATACATTGAGCGAGGGAGAGAGAGAGAAGCAAGGACTTACATCTGTTGCTTTAACAGTCTTGATTATCGTATTTTTCTTTCTTAATCCTTTTCTTTCTATTAGCTTTGTCGATCTCGTCTCGTCTTTTCGACTGTCTTCTCCCTTCCCTTTGCCTCCTCCTCGGATACACACACTCACGCACACACGTACGAAAAAAGTGGAAGAAAACATTTGGTACATTACAATTTGATTTGTTTTTTGGAGCACCGCCTCACGTCACTCCCTCCTTCTTCCTCCGCTCCCTCCTCCTCTCCCTCCTCCTCCTTCTTCCCAACACCACAAAAATTAAATCACCACTCAAAGATATCTACAAAAAAACTCTCTTATCTTTTACTTTTTCGTCTCATCCTCTGACGCTTTCACTGGTGGCTTGACATCATACCACGCCCCCGTAATCTTAGGCAAGCCCTTCGAATCCAACGGCACCGAACTCGTATTCGCCGGTGGCACGTACTTCTTCTTGTTCATGTCCAACTCCCCCGTGACAATCCCAAAAATAACCCGCACCGTGAGACCTAAGAGCCCAATCGCAGTCACACCAATGACACCTGCCCCCAGGGCGGTGATACCCACAAAGGCAGTCGACGCAATTCCAAACACCCTTTTGGCCGGGTAGAAGTCCGTGTCCAAATGCACGTTATTCAGAGTATTGGCCAATCCGAACGTTATGCGCCAGAACAAAAATGAGATAAAGGCGGCAAAGACAGCGGCGCCCAAGGGTTGGATGGGGTTGATCCCATTGAGGTCCGTGTCGTCTTCGGAGAGGGGCGTGGCTTCTTCTGGTTGGTTGTCGCGGACCACTTTGAGCTCGGCGTCAATCACGTTCATTAACCGCTTGTTCACCGTCCCGGTCTTGGCACGTGCGGCTGGTGGCAGGGAGGCGCCAAAGCCCTTGCCGCTGGGGGTGACGGCGTTCGAGGCCAGGGTGATGGGGGGTGGGCTGGAGGAGTCTGCTGGGGCGTCGCTCCCCGGTTCTTGCGTGGTCGAGGCAAAGAGCGCGCCCCGTTGTCGGCAAAGATGTTGGCGATGGAGCTGCGGAAGGCCTCCTCCTTGTGGTCGGGCCAGGGGCAGGATGAATGCTTGGACGCAGGAAAGGCTGAAGCTAGCGGCGGCCAACATCAACAGCAACCAGGGCAGACTGATTGGGCAGCGGCGGATAGCAGCGGCAGGACGCGGATTCAGGGCTTGGTCGCCCCTTCTTTGGCTCGACAGCATGGCGGAGGAGGAGCAAGTAGTCGTCCTGAAGGTCTTGGGAAGGCACGGTGGCTGTGGGGGGTGGGTGGGTGGTGTGGTTAGTGCGAGATAGAGAGTTGTGTGGAGGGGCTGGCGCTGGGGTGTGCAGTCGAAACCCGCGGCCGAATCCACGTGCGCACGTCCAAAAACCGAAACGACTACGCTAAAAGCAAGACAAGCTCTGAACGCCCCTCTGTTGCATACATAGATAGGGCGCTAGGACTTGCTGTAGAGCCGTAGAGTGTGAATGGGAGAAGGGGCGGCAACAAACATCAAGGCCCCCGCTCGTCGCTGCTTTCAGCTTCGACACCCTCATCCTCACCCAGCTCACGCACCCACCCCACCAACCCGCAAACCCCACATCACATCACAACACAGCAAACACGAGCTCCACGACAAGCCGATTGACCTGGGGTGGGGAAGGCGGACAAGCTTGTGTCAAGAGCCCAAAGAGCAGAAGACTTGCAGCAGAGGCCTTGCTTTGCCCTCAATCACACGACGCATGACACCCCGACCCCTCCTTGCCGTGCAACCACGCGCTAGCGCCCTTGCAGCATCAGACCACCTGCATCAGATAGAACACACGTACTGGGAGCGTGTGCCCGAAGCCCCCCAAGCCATGGTATCCTCGTCAAGAAGAAGACGACATGCCTCCTCCATCGTGTTGACGCTCCTCCTCCTGCTCGCCCTCGCCCCCACCTTCGCCCACGCCAGCTTCTGGGGACGCCGCGGCGGTGCTGTGGCCTCTTACCGACATGGGGGACGACGATCTTCCCCCACCCTTGCCTTTCTCGGCGCCAAGAAGAAGCCTTCCGGGTTAAATTTGCCCAGCAACAACGGCACCACCAGCACCTTTTTGACGACGGGGAGCAGCGTCCTGCACATCCACAACAGCAACGTCACCTTGCTCTCCCTCGACTCGGGTAGCTTACCCGCTCGAGGCCATGCTAGTGGCAACCTCAACAACACCAACGGTGGTGTTGTAAGTTCTAGCTCCGGCGCTGGTTCTGGCCGGTCCCTAACCGGAGGCCCCCGAGGCGCAGGAGCAGGCGTGGCAGGACAGAATGGGAATGCCTTCGACCAGCTTGCGAATGAGGCGATGCAAACGATCGGCGGGGCCTTGTTTGAAGCCATGTGTTTTTATATCGCGGGGCGGATCATCATGGGCGTGCGAGGGTTGTGGGGGAAGAGATTGACTAAACCAACGGGCGTGAAATTCAGTGATGTGATAGGGGTGGATGAAGCGAAGCAAGAAGTCCAAGAACTAGTCGAATACTTGAAAGAGCCCATGAGATACAAAATACTAGGAGCGAAGATTCCGAGGGGTATTCTGTTGGTGGGCCCGCCGGGCGTGGGCAAGACGATGCTGGCGAGGGCGATTGCGGGGGAGGCGAATTGCCCGTTTTATTATGCGAGTGGCTCGGATTTTGCGAATCCGTATTGGGGTGAGTTTTTGATGGTTTGTGGAGGGAGAAAGCGGATGAGGGATTTTATATGCCTGCACATGTCTGATCTCATTTCCTATTTCTTCTTCTTTTTCCTCCATTTCTACTTCACAGGGATGGGCGTCCAGAAGATCAAGAAGCTCTTTCAGCAGGCGCGACGATCGAAGGTACGTGCATCCAGGCAGGCACTCAAATTACGCCTTCTCCGCACCTCTCATTTCTTCCATTCCTCCCTCCCTCCTTCTATTTAACCACCACACAGCGCTCCATCATCTTCATTGACGAGCTCGACTCTCTCGCCCGTGCCCGCAAGTCTTCTATCAGCGGAGGCAGTGCCGAAATGGACGCGGAAAACACCCTCAATCAATTGCTGACAGAAATGGATGGCTTCCAGACGCAAGATAATGTGATTGTGCTGGCCTCGACAAATAGGGCGGATGTGCTTGATCGAGGTAGGTAGGGAGGGAAGGAGGGCGGGAGAGAATAAAGCGGATTACACCCAGAAATTCTGGCATCTAAACCCCTCCGTCCCTCTCCCCTCGTCACTTTCTCAGCGGCCCTCCGTCCCGGCCGCTTCGACCGGAAGGTGTTCATGGACGTGCCGGACGTACAAGGGCGAGAAGAGCATTTCAAGCGTCTACTAGGAAGATTTACTATGGCCAAGCCTGTGGAATCGTTGGCGCCGTTAATGGCACGGATGAGCCCTGGGTACAGTGGGGCGGATATTGAGAATGTCGTGAATGAGGCGGCGTTGCGGTACGTTTTGGGGGGGATTGAGTGATTTACTCGTTTGGTTTTTGTTGGCCGTCTGATTATCTGGACTTGAGTTGTTTTTTTTCGTCTTGAGTTTCTTCTTTCTTATACCAACCTACCCTCCCTCCCTCCCTCACCCCCAAAACAGAGCCGCCAAGAACAACCACACCAGCATCACCGAAGACGACTTAAGCTGGGCCACCGAACGCACAGGCTTCGGGGTCGCACGCAAGGGCAAGATCACTCCTAGCGAGCTGCGTCGTACTGCCGTCCATGAGGCAGGGCATGCGTTGATCTCTTACTTTTTGCCTGATGCGTCTCCTCCGATTAAGATCTCGATTATTAATAGGGGGAAGATGGGTGGATATAATTTGATGTCTGAGAGTAATTTTACTTATCACACAGAGGCGAGGTTACGGGATGAGATTTGTGTGTTTTTGGGGGGGAGGGTAGCGGAGGAGGTGGTGCTAGGGGAGGCGAGCTCGGGGGCGTTTGATGATTTGAAGAAGGCGAGTGCTTTGAGTAGAGGGATGGTGGAGAGCTTGGGGTATGGGAAGAAGACGGGGTTGCTTTCGTATGGAGGAGGGGGGGGAGGGGGGGGAGAAAGGGGGGGAGAGGTGAGTCAGGCGGCGTTGAGGATGCTGGAGGAGGAGGCGCAGAGTATTTTGGCGTCGGAATATGCGAGGGCAAGGAAGGTGGTGGTGAAGAGGAAAAAGGAGTTGATGGGGTTGGTAGAGTTGTTGTTGGAGAAGGAGGTGGTGCATGATCATGATTTGGAGGGGGTGTTTGGACCACGGGTGGTGGCACCGGTAGCTGTTGCTGCTGCTGCTGGTGGTGGTGGTGGTGGTGGTGGGGGAAGGAGTAGTAGTTATGGGTGGGGTGGGTGGGGGGCGTGAAGGAGAGGAGGATTAGAGAGGTGGATGAGAAAGTCATCCTCTTTTATTTTAAGGCGGTTTTTTACATAGGCTTTTAAGGCGGTTTTTTACATAGGCTCGAATAAACACACAGACGGACGGACAGAAAAAGGCAGGAAAAGAGCTAATGCGCGTGTAAATAAAAACGGGAAAAAACATGTTTTGGCTTCCACTATCATATCAAGTGTTGTCTTTTCTCTTGTTATTTCTTCGTTTCTTAAAGCTATTAGTCTTTTTTGGGCTGTCGCAGCACTGACCTCTCACTACCATCTTCTTCTCTTTCACTTTGTCATCCAGGCATCCTTCCCTCTATCTACCTTCCAAAACCTCTCACACAACCCAACAAGCCAAACCAATCACGTATATATGCATGCATGAGGAACAAGCGACGATTTATTATTAAACCACTATCAATACATATACATGCTCAACTTCAACTTAAACAAATCCGCAACCCTTTACTCATGACCCGTTCCGTGGTCATCCTGGCGCTAACGCTGGCTGGTGAGCGGCACAAGCAGCACACACAACTACTAATCTGCATGGGGAAAGAGCAGCAACGACGTGGTGATGTTCCGTCATCTTCTCCTTCTCCCTTTCTCTTTCTCCCTCTCCCTCTTCCTCTTTCCCTTCTCTCACTCTCAACCACAAACGACCTCCTCTAATGAATATAAAAAATTATTCACGCATTTCCTTCCTCTTTACATTTGTCCCCTTCTTTCTCATTTTTTAATTTTATTTTTCTCCTCCTCCTCCCTCTCATACACTCTCCTTCTTACGCCAATTTAATCGACGCCGGCAAGGAACAACTCGACAAGCTCGCCAACTCCGTATACTCATTCCTGGTCAACAACAACACCGACAGGCCCACAAGCGAAAACACCTGCACCGCCGCCGAACCCACCGTCACGACCTGATGCCTCAAATACCGCGCAAAAAACGTCGAGGCCACAGTTATCACAATCGGAATACTCACAAAATAAATCCCCCCAAGCGCCCCAAACCGTGTCAAAAACGCCCGTTGCATCAAGTTATTCTCGCGGACCAACAAATTATGCACGCCCGCCGCAAACAACCCCCCCAAGACAAGCCGCATCCCAATCAAACCTAACGCCCAAATCGTCTCACTCTCGTGATACTTCGAATGCGCATCATCATACACCCTCCCCAACAACACACAAGCCACATGCAACACCACCAACCCGCCAATCATCCGATACATCATTGCCCGTCCCGCCCTTCGCTTCCTCGACGGCGTAAAGACCGTATCCACACTCCACACCCACGCAATACTCAACAATTCCAAACTCACCACCAGCTGCGCCAACCAATTCGCAAGCTCTGCCCCTATATCCGTCAACCTTAACCCCTGCCCATTCTTCGCATACACCCAATAATTAATCGTCTCCAACACCAAGCTACACAAGAACAACAACATCGCCACCCCTAAATGCACAATTGAAGGGTGCAACCTCTGTCCGCGCGTCGCGTTCCGGTAATTCTGCAGCAAAAATAAAAGAGGGATCATCGACACGATAAACGCAACTGTCAACACAGGCAGCAAACGCGAAGGCGCCTTCTCCTCGTGTGAGAAATGGGAACCATCAGCATTGTACATCTTCAAACGATAATTCAACACGGAAGGGGCTTGGCCCTGCCCCGCCTCACAATCCGCTAAGACAAAATACCAAAAATGAGGACGGATGCTTTGGCTGACTGCGTGCTTGAGGGGGGGGCCGTTCCGCAGAGAGGCGGATTGCCACTTTGCGTACTTGAGGCGTTCTTGGCAGGTGGGGGCGGCCATGGCGTTCTCCCAGTCTTCGTCGAGGTAGAGGAAGAAGCGGGCGCCGTCGGACATACTGAAGGAAGGCTTTTTGGTGGTGTGTTGCTGTTGTTATGGGAGAGAGGGAGGGAGGAAGGGAGGGTGAGTGGGTATCTGTGCTTCGTCCAGGTGCAGGAAGAAGAGTGGGCGCCGTCTGTTTATCTGTGGTGGTTTTGATGAGGGCGGAGTAGGGTTCAAAGTAATTTAGTGAGGGAGTGAGTGAGTGAGAGAGAATTTCTGCTTTAAACCGCTTGCGGAATATGGGTGGTAGTGCTCGGTAAGGGTAAGCGTGCGTGTAGACGTCTCTTCGTGTGCTTCTGCCTAGCAGGTGTCGTCCCACATATGCCTTGGACGCGAGGGCTACGGCCATGCATGTCCCACGCAGGTCTCGTCCTCCCCAGCATCCCTCCGTGCCCGTCCTCCCCTCCCTCGCTTTCTCCCTGCGCCAACCCTATCACTTACGCTATCGGCCTTGACGTCCAAGGTGAAATTCCCTGAGCCTTGGGAGTAGGAGAACTTGGTCAGGTACACCCACAAGGTCTGATTGCTAAGGGTCACTTGGCCCGAGACGATCTTGGCGGTGGCTGTCCCGAGGGACTGGAGGGCGAGGAGGAGCGTGCAGGCGGTGGCCATCAGAGGCTGGCGGCAGCGGCGGGGGCCAGAAGAGGATGTCATGGCTTCTTGGCGTGGTGTGTGTGTGGGTGTGCTTACTTATGTGCGTGCGTCGCTCTCACGGGATGGGGGTGTGTGTGTCGTTCCCACGCTCCACGTGGAATCGATGCCGGCCTGTGTGTGTGCATGTGTGGGTGGAGGGAGAGGGAAGAGGCGGGTATTAGTAAATGTGAACGAGTGGGTTGCCGCGGTGGCGTTGCGTATGTGTGGCTGGAGCGGCGGTTGGCCAGGTCCAAATCTTTTATTCCCAGCTTCGATGGGGCGATCCAGGAGAAGCGTGACAGGGATGAGAAGAAGAAGCTTGCTGCACAAGGAACAAAGGGTCCGTTGAAGTGCAGCAGCAGGGAAGTAGGAGCTGGAGGATGAGTGGTGGGGTCAGAAGAACCCAAAAACAAGTAGCACTAGGGACAAAGGAGGAAGAAAGAGCAACGAACCCCGTCGTCCGTTTGAGTAAGGAGCACACCCAGCCAGGTGGGGCGGTGAGAAGAGGAGAGCTAGCGCGGGAGGAGGGAAGGGATGCTGAACGATTCTTCAACGGAAACTTGTGAGACCCCAGTTTTTGAATGCTTGAATGGAGAGTTCGCGCCGGTTCGCTCTGAGAGTGCTTTAGACCGCCTGTGGTCACCCAATGAACACACGCACCCATTGAGAATGACTGGAGAATGAGTTTTTGTTGTCCTTGAGGCACTTGTCATATTCCACACCGTGTGAATGAGTACCTTTCTTGTCGCTCGTCCTCTTTCAAAATTCTTTGCTTGACATGGCTCCCTCTCTCCCAGCCACCCAATCCCTCTCAGCCCCTCATCTTGCATCCTAAGCAGCTCAAAATCAAACCCACAACACATTTCCTTTTGTTTTCTACTTTGAAGCTACTTAATTCCTTCACAATGTGGTGTCTTTTGGTCATTTCCCCACCCTCCCACACCAAAACAAGCTACCCAGCTGCGGCTCCCAAGGAAAATCTTCCCTTTTGCATCATCCCACATCATCCCCTTTCCCAACTCAATACACAACACATAGCTCACACCCAACTCCACACAATCCACAGCAGCATGAAGACGACCAGCGTCGCCGCGGTCCTGCTCTCCGTCGTGCTTCCAAGCACCAGCGCTTTCCTCTTTCTCCTCCCCCACCACTCCGTCCCCTCCCCTCCAGCCTCCCGTCTCGGGGCCGCCTCCTCCTCCTCTTCCTCCCCGCTGCACCCCGAAGTGACCCCCGAGCTCATCAAACACACCGCCACGCTTGCCCAACTCCAGTTTGACGAGGCCGAGATCGCCAGCCTCGTCCCGCGCTTCCAAGCGTTCCTAAACTTTGTGGACAAAATGCAAGACGTGCCCGACACGGCGGCGGGTCTCGCCCCTGGCACCATGCCCACGGTAGACAAGGTGCTGCGGCCGGACCAACCCTCCATGTTTCCGAATCAAGACGCGATTTTTGCCAACATGGCGGAGCAGGAGGATGCGTACTTGAGCGTGCCCAAGGTGGGGGAGGAGGATACGTAAGGGAGATGAGAGGCAGGGGGAGGAAGGGAGGAGGGAGAGGACAAGGAGGGTCCTTGTTTCTCTCACGGCTAGGAAATACTGGAAATGAATTAAATAAAAGAAAGCAAGCAAACATACGCAACAAGCAGGAGCCCATCACTTTGATCAGCGCACCGAATCTCGTTTATTGCATCATGATTGAACGGAGCAGGTCGTCTCCACGGGCGCACTCAAATATAAAAGCAACAGCCCACAACACACAAAACCATACGAAACATCACCGTCATCAAACACAAATTCCTAACCCAAAAATTCTTCTTTCTTTCCTTCAGATTTCATCCATCTATCTAGCTATCTCTCGCTCACACACTACCCCTACTTCTTCGTCCGGATAACCCTCTTCACCTCCGGGAACTTCAACGGCAACAACAACTCCACCATCCCCTCCTCCCCCCCCCCACTCCCCCTCCCCCTCTTCCTCCCCCCTCCTCCTCTCCCTCCTCCTTCCTCCTCCTCATCCTCCTCCTCTCCTCCCCCACCTTTGCCTGCCCCACCATAGACCTTCCTTGTCGTCGCCCCCGTCTCCCGAAACAAGATCGCGCACTCCCCCGCGCCCATCCTCAAATCCTGGGCCACCCTAGAGGCAGGCACACGATACCCACCCACTACCAAACACAACACCAATAGATGCAACAGTAATTTATCCGTCAAAGCCTTAGTCCGTGTATGTCTCTGATTCCTCTCATCAAACCCCCTCCCTCCCTCCCCCCCTCCTTCGGCCTGGAAAAAGTGCTCCAACAACACGACAGCCACCGTCTGATTAACCGTTCCCAGCCCCAACGCTGTGGATAGACTACTCGCCCCTCCTCTCACCATGGGCGGCAACCTGTAAAGCTCAAACAAATGCCTCAACAACAACAAACGACACATATGCTCTCTCCTCGGATCAACCTCCATCCCTCCTCCCCCACCTCCTCCCCTCCTTCTTCCATACATCCCACCACCACCTGTCTGAGCATCAAGGGTAGGCAAAGGAGCATTCACAACAAGCTGACGGACAAACACCGGCCACTTCTCAAACTTCCCCAAAATCGTCTCCCGCACCACACTACTACTACTACTATAACTCCCCCCCACCCCCTCCCCCCCTTCCTCCCCCCCTGCCGCTGCCGCTGCTGCTGTATCTGTTGCTTGGTCCAGCAGCTCCTCGAGCTCTTGTGCAACGCTGTCCCATACCTCTTCTCCGCCTAACATTCGTCGAGGGAGATAAACATGATCCACACTTCGCGCTTGTACATTGTACGGAGGCAACAGCGTGGCTCTTGAGGCCTCGGCCGGCGTCAGGGTCTGCTTTGCCTCGGCTGCTTCCTTTTGGACTTCCTTCAGGGAATCAGCCAGGAATCCACCGAGGGCATTGAGCCCCACCACCCCACTAGCACTAATCCGATTCTCTTCCTGCGATTGCATCACCCGTCGTTTTTTCTTCGTCCCGAACGTGTCCACCAGCGACTTCCGCCTCTCAGCGTACGTCAAGACCCTGGCCGCTTCCTCCTCTTCTTCCTCCATGCGTTCCCGCTCCTCGTCGTCCCCTGCCGCGGGTTCGACGAGCTCGCCCGCCGCATTGCGGGTGCGGACTTTTTGCCCAAGCGCCACGATGGCTTCCACGGGGTAAAGCACCACTTCTTGCGTGCTCTTTCGATAGACACCCACCATGTACTTGGCCGTGTTCTTGCGGGCTATCGCGGGCTGCTCTGCTGAATAGGCCACGTGGGGCGTCTCGCCTGCGAGGCGGAGCCGGCGTCGACGTTGGCCACCTTTGGAATCGGTGGCACGGCAGCGGATGGTCAGGGTCTCGGCTTGCCGGGGGCGGCCGTGGGGGAAGCTGACCAGCACGGGCGGGACTACTAGGGGGTTGGCTGACTCTTGCTCTTCGCTGTCGGCCGAGGGGACGTTTTTGGCCAGCCGGAGGTTTACTTTGATGCGGTGGTGGGAGGCCTTTTTGGTGCTGCTTGGTGGAGGGGAGGAGGCTGCAGGGGCGCCATTGGTTTGGCTGCAGCTCTTGCGTTTCTTGCCCGAGGAGCCCATGGGAAGATAAAGGAGATTGGAGCCTGTGACGTGATGTGGGGGGAAGAGATGGAGGGATGTGGGCGTGGTGTGTGTGAGAGGGTTTGGGGATTTGTGGAGGAGGAGGCAAGGGTGGGGGAGGTCGGGATGATGCGTAGCTAGCTAATTGATGATGTTTGTTGGTCTTTCCTCTCTCTGTACACCCAAGCATGCATCACACACCCACACTCAAGGAAACACGTCCTGTCTGTAATCGTGCCGGCCTTCTCATTCCCTGCATCCCCCCATACACAACTCACAGGGCTTGGTTTGCTGCAGCCAACACAAGGCGAGGGCATCGTCATCCCAGCGTTCCGTGGAAGCAAAGGAAAAGCCCAGGCGGACACAAGCACCACAACCACAACAATGACGACGACCACCGGCATCAGCAGCCCTGCAGGAGGAAGCGAAGACCCTGCCACAGCGGCCGCGCCCGAGACGACCACCACGACGGCAGCCACGAACGAGGGGAGCGGCCCTGCACCGGAGTCGGGCTCGGCAACGAAGAAGAAGCGGGGGGCCGGGGACGATTGGGCCAAGAGCAAGGACGACGTCGAGGACGGAGACTCGGATGATATGGCGGAAGAAGGCACGGGCTCGGGCGAGTTTCGACGGGCGGACGCCGAGACACTGAGCAAGCGGCGGATTGTCAAGGCCCGTCGGCCACCTGGCATGGAAGGAGGAGGAGATGGGTCCCCTGCAGCAGCAGCAGCAGCAGCAGCAGCGGCGGGTGGGAATGATAAGCCTGCGGTCGCCAACCCCTTTGCGGTTATCTCTTTGACGGGTGCGAAGCCTGCTGCCGCTGCTGGTGGTGGTGGCGGTGGTGTGTTTGGGAGTGGATTCCCCAAAATGAATGCAGCTTCCATTCTCGGGGCGAGTGGAGGTGGGGGAGGGTGGGGTAGCACAGCAGCGAAGGAGGGAGACAGGGTGCGGCCAGGGACTGGGCCCGGCCTGGGCTCGGCGCCCTTTGGTTTTGCTGCGTATAAATTGAACCCGTTTCAGAGCGCGGCTCCTAGTGCGGGGACGGGGGCGTCGTCTTCGTCGTTTGTGTCGTCGCCGTCGAAGAGGAAGCCTCCTAGTGAGTTGGTGGGGGCGTCTGGGGCGAGCTCTCAATCGCAGTTTGGCAAGCCTGCTACTGCGAGTCATGGGGGGGAGGATGAGGAGGAAGGTGGTGGGGTGGAAGGAGGTGGTAGCCCTCTAGGGGGAGGAGGAGAGGAGGATTTGGAGGCTGAGCCGAATGTGACGTTTGATGTACCCAAGGTGCAGGGATTAAAGGATGCGTCTTATAGGCCCTTGACGGGCGAGGAAAGGGAGACGTGCGTGTTGCAGTTGCGGTCGAAGTTGTACCGGTTGACGGAGGTGAAGAGGAAGGAGGATTCGGCGGCTGGTGGTGGAGGAGGAGGAGGAGGGGGAGGAGGGGCTTCTTCCTCGTCGCCGGCGCCGCGACGTGATTGGGTGGAGACGGGGGTGGGGCAAGCCAAGGTGCTGGTGCCGCAATCGAGGGATGGTAGTTCGTCGGCACCTGCCCGGGTGGTGATGCGGCGGGAGCCAGGGACGAGTGTGTTGATTAATACTTTGCTCAAGGAGCCGGTGGGCGTGGCGAAGCATGCTGATAAGGCGTTGCGGCTCACGTGTTTGGATGAGAATGGAGTGCCGTCCACTTTTTTGTTTCGGTTCAAGACGACGGATGAGATGGAGCAGATGCTGGGGGAGATTGAGGGTCAATTGGCCATTGCTGCTGGGCCGGGGACAGAGGCGGGGGCAGGGGGTGAGGCAGCGGAAGGGAAGAAGGAGGGGGAGGCCGAGGCGGTCTGAGAGAGACTGGTGTGAGACGAGGACGAGGTGGTGTAAAAGAGACAGGATGGGAGGTTAGGCGAAAGAGTGACAGACGAAAAAGAATCAACAAAAGACTACATTAAAAATGTGAGAGAAGATGTCGATTTGCTCGGTGCTTCGCTTTACCCGGAGGAAAGCAGCACACACATCCAAATGCGCAATTGCTTTACACCAAATACACCACACAAGACGGCACAAAAGCACGCATCACGCTCATCACCTGCTCCCACACATGTACATGCACAGGGCGGAAGAGCAGCCCCGCTTTCCCAAGCTACAGACGTCGGGTGCTTCCTCTATCTCATCAGCAGCAGCCTCTCAATGTTCCTCCTCCGCCTTGCCCCTCGCCTCGCGTCCCAGGCCTCTGCAGCGCAGCGCTGCGGCCTGGCCACCACTACAACAGCAGCACCATCAAACGCAGCAACATCGCTCATAGCCGAGACCTTGGCTGATATGGAGGAGGAGGCCGCAGCAAAAGCGGCGGCAAGCAAAAGCTCCCCAACCCCTACTGCCCCAGCCAAGGGCGGCGCAGCAGAACTCAAGGCCATGGGACGCACCCGCCTATCCTTAGAAGAACGAAAGCGGCGTCGACGCGCACTAGACGGGCTGGGCATTGCGCCATTTGGCCAGTTTCTGAAGCAGCGGGGCTTGGCGTTAGAACGAGCACCTACCGACACCCTCCAGCTCAATATTGGGCTGTACTGCAATCAAGCCTGCAATCACTGCCACGTCGAAAGCTCGCCCAAGCGCACCCAAGAGATGATGAACCGGGAGACCGCGGATCGGTGCCTTGATTTCTTACGGCGGTCTCCTTCCATTCGCACCTTGGACTTGACGGGTGGGGCGCCGGAGCTTAATACGCAATTTCGGCATCTAGTCACAGAGGCCACGCCTTTGGGTGTCTCCATTATCGATCGCTGCAACCTCACTGTGTTGGAAGAACCAGGCCAAGAAGACCTGGCTGCTTTTTTGGCCAATCATCAAGTGAAAGTGGTGGCGTCCATGCCTTGCTATGAGGAAGAAAATGTGAAGCGACAACGAGGGAGTTCTGTCTACCACCGTTCCATCGCCGCCTTGAAAAAACTCAATGCAGCAGGGTACGGACAGGAGGGCTCCGGGCTGCATTTGACACTGGTATATAACCCTGTTGGTGCGTTTTTGCCCCCGGCCCAGCCACCGTTGCAGGCGAAGTATAAAGAGGAGTTGATGGCGAGGTTTGGGATTAAATTTAATGATTTGATTTGTATTACCAACATGCCGATTAAACGGTTTGCGGACCATTTGTATCGGAGGGGGGAATTGGAGAAGTATATGCACTTGTTGGTGCAGAGCTTCAATCCGGGGGCGGTGGAGGGGTTGATGTGCCGGACGCATTTGAATGTGGGGTGGGATGGGAAGGTGTATGATTGTGATTTTAATCAGCAGTTGGACATGACCATGAGCGGTGGGAAGAGAGGAGGGAGGGAAGGAGGGATGACGATTTTTGATGTGCAGGATGCGCAGGCGTTGTTGGAGATGAAGAGGCCGATTATGATGGACACGCATTGTTTTGGGTGTACGGCGGGGGAGGGGTCGAGTTGTGGGGGGACGATTGCCGCACCAGCAGCAGCAGCAGCAGCAGTAGCAAACGCGTGAGCTTTTATTAGAAAAATACCACGAGAACAGAAAAATTCAACCAGTGAAAAAATGAAAGAAATTTGAAAGCAAAAGCGAATGAAAACAAGTCGACGTATATCTTGAATCATGATCTGGGAACTTCCTTTTAGGTGTGTGTGGTCGACGTGTGTGTTTATCTGATTGAAACGAAGCGCTCTTCTTCCTCCTAAGTCCCTAAAGCTGACTGACTGAATAACGAGTTATCACATGCAAAAACCTCCTAATATCGACTCCCTGGGCTTGACAAACACACCCCCTCACCCACTGGCCACACAAAAGACGCAAACGCCACAAAAGGCGCGCGCACACACACACGAATACAATTGGTCGACACCCCCACTCTCTTTCTCTAAGCCCCCAACCCCGCTCTCTCTTCTCTCTTGACTCTCGTCTTCTTTCTCACTTGTCTCGTTTCGCAAACGAACGCAGACAAACACAGTTGCTCTCATCTTCTCTCTGACTCTTCCTCCTTCCAGTCCTCCCCTACTCCCTCGCTATCTATCTGTGGCGTGAAGTGTTGATCTGCGTATGTGTGTCTTCTATCTGGTTGCCTTTCCTTCCTCTACATCTCCCTTTCCCTCTCACTCGTTCTCTACCTCCTCTTCTCGTTCGCAAAACAGCATCTCTCGAGAGAAATCGTGCGCTCGATGAAGACAAGGTAAAAAATAGGGCGACAAACATCCAAAAGCATACACACACACAATCACGCCCATCCATTCCTACTGACATATACATATATGCAGATTCTGCTTCCCCCTTCCTTCATTGTTCGTTCGCTCGCCCTTCCTTTCCTTGTCTCTTTCAATATGTATGTAGGTGTCGTCATGTACACTACCCTTTTGTTGCTGTTGCTGGTGTATTTCCGCGGCTAGATAAAAGAGTCGATCACTCTGGTCGTGTCCTTTCATTTCTGATTTCTGATTAAATTGTTGTTGGTGCCTGTCAAGGAAAAAGGTAAGAGTCATCTCTCCCTCCCTCCCTCCCTCCCTCCCTCCCTCACAGACCCGTGCAAAAAGAGAAGAAAAGAAGGCGGCAGCCCTCCCAGTAAGAAAAAGACTGAAAATCTCCCTCCACCAAGCGGCGGCCCCTCCCTCCCTCCCTCCCTCCCTCACCTATTTGTCGATCCATTATCGTCTTCTCCCTTTCCTCCTCCTCCTCCTCCTCCACCCTTCCTTCCCTCCCTCCCTACCCTCAACTGATTCAACGCCTCCAACAACGTACCAGGTAGAGCTCTCCGCACCGCTCCCCCGTTCCTCCCTCCCTCCCTCCCTCCCTCCCCACTCTCCTCGATTCATTTCGCGGCCCCCGAGCCCGAAAAAGGCGACGCCCTCACCAAATGCTCCTTGTAATCCAACGCCTCAATCCTCGCGCGGTTCTCCGGGTTGTTATTACTCAAATTCCTAAGCGCCGCCTTCCCCTCCCTCAAAATCCCCTCGTCAGTCGAAAACGTCCTCAAAGCAGCCACCACCAACTCCCCCGCCGTCGGTCCAAACTTCCGCTTGTTCTCATCCGAATTATTCGAAATATTCTTAATACACCAACAAGCCTGCAGCTGCACCGTGGCATTCCCCGGGAAAGACTGCATAGACTTGACAATCTCCTGACACGCCCCCAAGGCCCCCAATCGCTTCTTATTCTCATCATTTCCCCCCGAGCAATTCACCGCCGCCGCCAACGCCTGAATCAACACCCGGGGCTCCGATTGAAAGGAACGCAGCGCCGAGACAATCACTTCGCAAATCCCGACATTCCCAAACAACACGGTATTCTCCGCGTCCACCGCCATGTTCTTAGTGGCCCACAGCCCCTGCTCCGTCACTGACGCATCAGCCGGAAAGGCCTTCAGCGCCGCCACCACCGCCTCAACCGCCCCCCCCAAGCCCAGCTTCCTCTTATTATCCGAGTTCCCCCCCGCCAGGTTCACAACTGCCGCGCACGCCTTCGATTGGAAAGTAGCCTCGGCCGGGTAAGCACGCATGACCATCACAATGGCATCACACGCCCCTTCCGCCCCCAACTTCCGCGTGTTTTCCTCCTCAATCGCCAGGTTCCGGACGGCAGACACAGCCTGTTCCACCACGGGTCGGTCCGCGTGGAAGGTACGAAGGGTGGCAACGATGCACTGGCACACTCCGGCCTCTCCCAACTTGCGTCGGTTCTCAGGAGTGGAGACCCCTAGGGAAGTAACGGCCCAGCAGGCTTGCTCGTTTACCCCGCGGTCCGTGCGGTGGTTCCGCAACGCCGCGGCCACCAGCTCGCAGGCGCCTGTGTCGGCCAGACGTTTCCGGTTCTCTGGGTTGTTCCCACAGAGGTTGATAATCGACCCACACGACTGCACCTGAATCCCAGCCACCAACGGATGCGCCCGCATGGCCGTCGTCACCACATCACACGCCCCCAGCTCCCCGAACGAACGCGCATTCTCATCATCCACCGCTAATGTCCTCAAAGCGCCCAACGCCTGCTCAGCCACATCTCGATCCGCCCCAAAATTCCTCACCGCAAGCACCACCCCATCCAACCCAGGAGCAAACCTCTTCCGATTCGGGTCATTCGCGCCCGCCAAATTCTTCATCGCCCAACACACCTGCTTCTGCAAGGGCCCATCCCGAGGAAAAGCACGCATCGCCCGAATCACCTCATCACACGCCCCCATCGTCCCAAAACTCGTCTTGATCGTCTGGTTTCCCCCACTCAAATTCACAATCGCCGCACACGCCTTCGTCAAGACCAACCGATCCGTCGGGCAGGCCCTCATCGCAGCCACCACCGCTTCACACGACCCCTCACTAAACAATCTCCGGGCAATCTCATCATCCACCGCCAATGTCAAAATAGCCCAACAGCACTGCTTGAGCACATCCGGGTCCGTCGGCCACAAACGCATCGACTCCATAATCGCCCTCGTCGCACCCGCCGTCGCCAAGGCCCGTTTCAACTCCCGGTTATTCCCCCCCAGATTCACAATGGCCGCCGCCGCTTGCTCCTGCGTCGACTTATGCATGGGGAAAGAGGTCATCGCCGTGACAACCGCCTGGCAAGCATCATATGCAGCCAGGATAGCAGCCAGCGAATCATCAATCGCCATATTCCGAATCGCCCAACACCCCTCCGCCGCCACGCTCGCCTCCAGCGGGAACGCACGCATCTGCGGCACAACAACCTCGCAAGCCCCCACCTCCCCAAACGCCCGTCGATGCGCCTCATCCCTCCCCAACGTCCGCATGACCTCCAACCCTGCTGTTGCTACTGCTGCGCTCCCCTGCACCATCTTCAGCGCCATGACCAGCAACATAAAAGTCGTCAGCGGGCCACTATCCATGTTCAAACGCAACCCACACCGATTCAACGCATTCACCAACGGATGGTTCCTATCCACAGTCGCATTGCTTACTACCGTCCGTAGAGCGCTCGCCAAAGCCGTGGCTCCCGCAGCATCGGGCGTCACGGGCCCTTCCTCCCGACCGGAGGGGGAGGACCCCATCCCAGCCGTCTCGCGCCCGCAGTACTCGTCCACAATCCTATGCAAGCTCGCCACGTGAGGCACCCGCACGCCTAGGTCAATCAGCTCCCGGCGCGAGTAGTCCGCGTCCCGCAAGAAGCTCATGCTCGTCGCTCCCTCCCTCCCCAACAGCTCCACGTACTCGTCCACGGCGTCATGGCACAGCATCGTCCGCGTCCGCAGCCAATACCCAATGTCCTCCCGGTCCTCCTCACTCTCAATCACCCCCATGTCCATCATATCGTTCTCCTTGAGCGCCACCCGCCGGATCTCGCCCATGCGCACTTCCCGCGCGTCCAAGGCCGAGGCCAAGGCTCGTCGCTTCTCCTCCCCCGGGCTGGTGACCCGTCCGGGCGACTGGAGCTTGTCGATGCTAGCTCGATACTCCTCAATGGCATTGCGCAAGGTGATGTTCCCGACCAACGACAGGTTAAGCAGAGGCGCGCCTGTCAAGGGAGACGTACGGTGATTTCTCCGGAACCACTCCTCGATCGCGTAGCGCTCGTAGGTGTGGCCGTCGCCTGTCACGGAGGGAGGGAGGGAGGGAGGGGTAGGGACTGGGTGGGTGAGTGGGTGTGTGTTTGACGCGGGACAGGCCAGATGGTGGTGGCTTGTTTGCACGTGCAGACAGACGTCGAGAAGAACGCAAAAGGCAGGCAGTCGTGTATGTCGTTCAACGTACCGATGGTCATGACCGGGTCCTCCATGAGGGAGCCCGTGATAGGGCAGGAGAAGCTCTCAAAGGCAGAGTCGTCCTCCATGGCTGTGGGCGGGGTGGCAGGCACTTGTGGGACAGTCCGCTGCATGTCTGAGTACGTGGGAAGGTTACTGCGCCACACTCGGGAAGAGTGGCTGTCGACTTGTCCTTCCGGCGTGGGGTCTCAGTCCAAGGTCCTAGACGCCGAGCTGTCCAAGTCCCTGTGTGTGTATGTGTGTGTGTGGTGGAGGGGTGGAAAGGGGTGAGTGGACGCGTGGAG
>Ga0105053_10005201_pt1 | contig 18626 bp, 10 predicted proteins | sample BON01_FD_78093 | JGI IMG/M metagenome (GOLD analysis project Ga0105053, IMG submission 78093) | Freshwater microbial communities from Lake Bonney liftoff mats and glacier meltwater in Antarctica - BON-01 | ecosystem: Environmental > Aquatic > Freshwater > Ice > Glacier meltwater | place: Lake...
TGCACCCGCCAGCCCGGATACGCCAAATGCGGGCGGGTTGGACCAAGGCAGCGCTGAGGCGCCACCCCCTAATACACCCGGTCAGAACGGCACCGGGCAGGACATCGCCGCCACGCCACCTTCCACGGATCAACGAGAATTTGGGCCAGTGCCAGAATCCGGCGCCAATACCAATCTCAGCGCAGCACCCTCAGCTGAGCAAGGCGGTGCTGCCCAGCCTGATTTGGGTGAATCCCAACAGTTGCCCACATCACCAACAAATGTTGCGCCGTCAAGCGGCCTACAAACACCAGCCGACAGCGCGCAACTACAAGATCAGCCCTTTGCGGCAGGCACCGCCCCGCCCACGCTAATGTCAAATGAAGGTCGTTTTAACGATCAACCGCCTAGCGCTGAGGGCGATCCGGCCCAAGGCCAGCAGGGCGATGACGCGCAGCGCGACGCCTTGTCACCCGACCAAAACCAACCCCCCAGCACCGAAATGCGTGCGCCCAATGCGCTTGGAACCTCACAATCGCGCGGCACGCCCCGCACCGGGTCCGCAGATGCGCCGCACCCATTTTCCACCGCCGCGCAACGGCCCGAAATGCTCGAATTCACGCTCAGCGTGCTTGAAGATATCCCGCGCGTCACCCAACCACTGCCCCCCAGTAGCCCAGCCCTACCGGGTTGGATCATCAACTTGCTCACACCCTAGCCTCGACATTTATGAAGGACCGTATGATGCCCGAATTCGACCTGCGCGCTGATGATTTAATGCGCCTGCGCACCATTAAAGACCAAATTTGTGCCAAGATGTTCGGAATGGAACCGGTGGTGAATGCGCTGCTTGTCTCATTGCTGATGCGGGGGCATGTCTTGCTTGAGGGTAACCCAGGGCTTGGCAAAACCATGCTGGTGCGTGCACTTGGTGCCGGGCTTGGCTTAGAGGACGGCGCGATGGGGCGCATTCAGTTCACGCCCGATTTAATGCCATCTGATATTACCGGCACCAAAATGCCCGATGACAACAACACTAACCGCCTCAAATTTCGTCAAGGCCCCATATTTCACCAGCTATTACTGGCTGATGAAATCAACCGCGCAACGGCAAAAACCCAATCGGCCATGCTTGAGGCGATGGCCGAAAACCAGGTCACGGTGTTGGGGGATACACATCATTTAACACATCTCAAACCCGCACGCGATGGCGGGCAAGAATACCAAGTGCTAACGCCATTTATGGTTATGGCCACCCAAAACCCAATTGAACAAGACGGCACCAATCCGCTGCCCGAGGCCCAGCTAGACCGGTTCATGTTCAAAATTCGCATGCATTTTCCAACCGCTGAGAACCTGCAAAAAATTATCGCGGCTGAACAGCGCCGCTTACCGGGCAGGGCCGAACAAACGGCAAATACGGCGTCAACCCAAGATCAGGCGCTTGTTGCCCTTCACCGGCTATCTGGCGCGATCCGCGCCGCAGAACTGAACCCGTTCGTCGCCCAGCATATTAGCAATATCATAATGGCCAGCGTGGGCCAGCTTGGCCAAACACAGGGCATCAACCATTCAGATATGGCCGCGCTTCAGCAATTTGGTGACGAAAAAATCGCCTATCCGCTTGGCCCGCGCGCCGGTATTGCGCTGACGCTGGGCACATTGGCTTGGGCTGCCGTGGCGCTGGTTGATCCAGCCGAACCCGAACAACTCAGCGCGAAAACCGGCGAGGCACTAACCGCCATAGCTCTGCCCGCCCTGCGCCATCGCATTAAGTTTCATCATGATTTTGCCAGCACAGATCGTAACGAAGCCGACGAGCATGACAACAATCTGCGCCAATTCATCACCCATTGTGCACCGTCAGATCCGGCTTACAAAATCCCCATCCTAAGCCAGTTTGAGGCGGGTGCAGGGTTAGGTCTCTAGCCGTGAGCGCAGACCCGATCACCCCCCCTATCAGCCCCCACACACTGATGCGATGGGCGCTAAAGATGCGCAAAACTCTGCCACCAGTTGGCCTTGGCGCGCATTTACGGCGGCGCTATGGGCAGTCGCTCGAATTTATAGAATACCGCGATTATCAGGTTGGCGATGACATCCGCAATGTTGATTGGCAGGCCAGTTTCCGGCGTCCTCACAACCACCCCTGGATCGCCCGCGCCTATGAGGCGGAACAGGCCAAACCGCTGTTGATTATTTTGGATTGTCGCACCGCCATGCGCCTGCCCGTGAGGGCAGAAAAACTGCTCGTTGGCATTTGGCTCGCACAAATATTGGCGCAACTGGCATTGCGGCGGGGCGATGCTGTTACATTGGCCACAATGTTTGGGCGGGTAAAAACCAAGCCTTTGAAGGTTAAGTCGTTGGCGGGTATGGCACAAATTCAGAAATATTTGCGTAAAATTTATACCGAAACTCCAAGTGACGCTGATTGGGGCACCGCGCCGCCACCTCTCGACCTTTCAGCATTAGACAAACAGTTGCGCCATGCTGCCGCCATATGCGTGATCAGCGATTTCACCTTTGACGATGCCACCAACGCCTTTGCCAATTTTGCGCGGCGCGCCCAAGGCAATTTTCGTGCGCTCTATATGTTGGCACTGGATAGCTGGCCAGCCGAACGCGCTTTGCTTACCGCGCAGCCTTTTCGCCTCGCATCGGTTGAGGCGAGCCCGATTTATGACGGTCTGCGCGAGGCAGATGCCGCCTATTTGGCCGCCTGCGACGCAGCCCTTGCCACCCAGCTGACAACATTGCGCCGTCATTGCACCGGCCCCGGACTCGTCTGGCCAGATGCACCGCTCGCCTATCGCAACCAGCCCACCAACGATCTCGCCGCCTTGCAAGATTGGTTTCGCCAAGCCGCGCTTAACAATCCCACCCTGCGCAGCCTAATGACGAGGGTCGCATGACGCTTTTTGCGATCATGGCAACGGCATCACTGGCCATTCTGGCCTTTCATCTCGTGCGGCCAAATTTTCAGAACCTGCGGATTTCAATAGCGCGGCTGCTGCCCACTCCACCAGCCAGTGCGGCACGGCGCTACCGCTTTCCCAGCCTTCCCAAGCTGCGCTCGGTGCCATTTTGGGCGCGGATCCTCAGCTGTATTGCACTGTTGACCCTGCTTTGGCCGCAAACGCCGATATCTAGCACCAGCCCGGCAGCCGGGCTTGGTTTGCGCATCGTATTGGATATTTCACCATCGTTGCAGGTGCGTGAATCCGCCGCCGCTGGCGCAGCACAGCGCATTGAATTGGCTTTTGAGGTTGCACGATCTGCCATTGCTCTGGCTCGCCAAATCAGCCCAGAAACTGGCCAATTCTGCCTTGATTTGCGCTTGGCTGGCGCTGATATTTCCCCCGCAACCGAGGATATTTTGGCGCAAGACCCTGCAACATTTCTGGGCCATCAAGGCGCTGGTTCTCAAATTCTTAAGCGCGCCCTTTCGCTGCCCAACCCCAATAATTGTTCAATTTCTCATATACTCGTCATCTCCGATCAGGCCGAAAATCTGGGCGAAATGCCCAGCACGGGGCCGATCATCCTTTGGCATCAAATTGGGTCGCCGCGCCCCAATCTTGCCATACAATCAATTGCCATAACGCCCACCGGCCTTGGCGAGTTGCAACCAAGTTTGGATATAACGCTGCGTAGTTTTGGCACAGCCACATCACCGCCTCTGCTGACCGTTGAAACCCCCGCAGGGCTGGCCGTGCCCGCCTTAAGGCCTGACCCAAGCCAGCCTAACCTTTGGCATGCCCGACTCGATAATGTGCAAGCTGGCCTTTATCGCGCCCAACTGGATGACGGCGGCGCATTTAGCGGTGATGATCAGGCAATATTCACCATTCAAGACAGTGGATTTCTTGGTTTTGATTGGCAATTTGACATGGCACCACCACCCGGCCTGCCACTGGCCGCGCGGGGTGACGGTATTTTGGTCACCTCGCTAGCACAGCTTGCCGGGTCTGAGCCGCAACGGCCCTATGTCGCGCTTTATGACGGCGGCCCCCCAGACCCGCAACGCCAGACTCGTATCGGCCCCTTCTTGGATGCGCATCCCATCCTACAAATGCTCGATTTTGATGCGTTTGAGCGCGCTGCACCCCGTCCTGCGCCGCAATTGCCGCCAGAAATGATTGCCGCACTGCAAAACGAAAATGGTCTAGCCTATCTTGGGTTGCGCGATGCGCCACGCAGCGTCGTCATTGCAGCCCCGCTTGCGCCGATGCCATTTGGGGCGGGCGCATCATCGGCCAGCCATGACGCGTTCACCGTATCAAATATCCTGTTTTTTGCCGCGATTGATTGGGTAGCGCAGGGCTATCAGCCCCCCGACTTAAACCTGCTTTGGCGCGATACTTCGGGGCAAGCCATTCTTGACCCACAATTTGAATCAGACACAGCCCGGGCGCTATCGCCGCCCCCCGATTACGCCCAACTTACTCTTGGCCCAACCGCAATACGCAGCCGGACTGTTGATTATCCACAAAATTTTGACTGGATTTTACTTTTTGCATTAAGTCTACTCTTGGTTGAACGTCTGTTCGGTCAATTTTGGCGAAGTGGAACAAGCCGTTGATCTGCAACATATTTAACAGTTCCGTCTATTTTGGCTTCATGCTGCAATGTGACTCGCTTACGTCAGCCAGCAATGTTGCAGGCTGGGTGGCAATCTGTGCGGCGGCTGTCAGCCTTGCGGGGGCCATGCTGCGTAACCGCAGCATTTATGCGCGTCTGGGCAGGGTTTTGGCAGCGGTTGGCATTTTGGCGATTGGCCTTGCTGCGGGCGCGCCAAGCCTCACCTTACAAACCCCCCAATCCGCACCGCGCAGCTATGCTCTCGTGATTGATGGCTCAGCCAGTATTGCGCGTGATGAGGCGGGGTTTCAGCGGACGCGCGATCAACTCGCTGATAGAATACTGGCGCTGGATGCAGGTTTTACGTCCAATCCCGCCGAAACTGCGCAAGCCGCAAGCATTTTATTCGGCCAATCGGCACGGCTCCTTTCGGGTTTTGGTACCCTTGCTTCTGCGGCCGAAACTGTGTCGCGCTCTGATCTTGGCACGCCAGCCACCGCAAGCAATCTTGCCGCTGGTTTGGCACGCGCCCTAAATCTGATCGCCGCGCAGGGCGGCCAAGGGGCTGTTTTATTGCTCAGTGATGGTTGGCATAGCGGCGATTTACCCACCCCCCTTATTGCACTCGCCGAGGCTCAAGGCATACCGATCCATGTGCTTCCCTTCGGATCATCCACACCGGAAACAGGGTTGTTATCGGCCAATCTGGGGCCAGATCAGGCCCTCGGTCGCCCCTCAATTCTGCGGATTAACCTGTTGGGCGAAGGCACGTTGCGTGCCGCTATAAATGGAACCGCTCAACTGGCGCAAACCATCCCTGATGCTGGCGCAATCCAGTCACTGCGCGTCAATCTTGAATTTGCACAGCGCGGACTAAACTATGTTGACCTGCGCTTTACCCAGATCGAAACCAATGCCGGCCACGCGCGGCGGATATATGCCTTGGTGCGTGGCCCCACGCAAATTTTGGTCTATGGCCCCGCTGCTTGGCTGGCAGCAGAACCAACCGCCCAGCGCCAAATAACCCGCGCTGAGCCCCGCGATGAAATAGCTCTGTCCGACTATGATGCCATCGTGATCGACGGCCTAGCCCCAGACCAGTTTAACACCGATTTCCCAACCCGCCTAACAGCCGCAGCAGGCGCAGGGAGCGGGGTGTTTATTATCAACGGTCCACTTCGTGGCCTGCCCGAGGCACCGCAACGCATCGCCGATTGGGAAGCCACAGCCATCGGCCCTATTCTGCCTGTCAACAGCGATGCGCTCGACTTTGTCCAAGATCCCCCACCACGCAATGTGCTCATTGTGATTGATACGTCGGGTTCAATGGAACAAGGCGCGTTCCTCAATATTGCCAAGGCCGTTGCCCTGCGCATAATCGACGCATTGCGCCCAGTTGATACGCTGACAATCATGCCTTTTGCCAGCCAAACACTAACAGAATTCAATCGAAATTCGGTCGATGACCGCGCCAAACAGGCCGCAGAAGCCTTTGTGCGGGGGCTGCGGGTTGGCGGCGGCACTTCTACTGCGAATGCCTATCGTCGTGCCGCCGCGCTTACGGGCAATTATTGCCATATGTTCCTAATCAGCGACGCCTTTGTTGATATCCCGTCCAACTCGCTTTTATGCACGACTACGTTGGTCGGCGTGGCCGGGCAGCGTTTCCCGGCCCAAATGACCCGCAATGCTGCAGAAGAAATTATATCGCGCCTAAGCCAAGTTCCTAATCTGGTGTTTGAGGCGATCACCCCTGAACTGCGCACCACGTTTTGGCGCGCTGGTCCATTATCACCGCAACCGGTTGGCGCGTCGCCGCAATTCACCCCGCCCGACACGGTAAACGGTATCGCGCTTAGCTATGCGCGGGTTTCGGCCAATGTGCAAACGATCCCCGCCAGCCGTCCGCCCGACCCGATTTTGGCCTTTCAAGGCGACGATCAGGCACGGGGGTTTATGACGGCGGCCTATTTAGGTGACATTCCGGCCAGTTGGGCGCGCACATCCGCAGGCCAAGCGGCAGCCGAGGCGATATTTGCGCGGCTCATCGGCTGGGATGATACAGAACGCTATGACATTCGCCTTGCTCAGGGCGGTGCGCAATTTACGCTAAGCATTATGGTGTTGGGCGCTACGGATTTTCCTGAAGCACTTAGTGGCAGCCTCATTTTGGCCGATGGCACCGTTTCCGCCATCGCCTTTAGCCCAACCCGCCAACTCGGCGTGTTTTCTGCGCAATTCGCCCCCACACTGACAGCCGTTCCACAGCGTGCAAAGTTGGTCATTCAAGAACCCGGTCGCGCAGCGCAGATTATCCCCTTAATGCTGCCTTCAGGTGGTAATCCTGCTTTGAGCGACAATCGTGCCGGTGCTGAAATGCTCGATTACGGTATCAATTCACGGCTATTTGACGAAATTACCAGCCGCACGGGCGGCGTCGATTTAAGGGTTTCGCAAATCCCCATGCGATTACCTGCACTTCGCCATGTTCCCGACGCAATTTGGCCCTATCTTTTAGTAATCGGCGTGATTCTTTTTGCCATATCTTTGTTTTTAGGTGGTACCAGGCGATGAGCCTTTTTTTTAACTCATCAGATGAATTGGGCGTTGCGCAGCTTGCCGCGCTCAACGCAACGCTCCGACAGATGGCAAATCTGGGCTTGGCGCGTGTATTGCGCCAAGCCCATCGCCCTATCGCGTGCGATCCCGCAACTGTGCAGCTATTGCATCGGCTTTTTCAGCTGAATGATACGGCTGCAAGCCAATCCGCAGCAAAGCGACGCTTTGACCAACTTTTCCAAATCAATACCGCCCCAAGCTTAACCCTTGCGCAAATGGCATTGGTTGAGGCTGCGCGGCCCAAAACTGGGGTGGCACGGCTTACTGCACGCTTGCGTGCATGGCTACACCGCACATTGCGCCGACCTACCCCACTGGCGCATGATGCGGCGCATTTTACGCATATTTGGGCCGCAGATGCCTTTGGCACCTACGGATTTCAGGCCCAAACCGCGCGATCATTGCAAGATGACCTTGAAGGCCGTGTGCTATTATGGCCGCAGGAATCTCGGCCACCGCGCCTGTCGCCCATCACCTGTTGGTGGCTAGCCTCCCAGCTAGAAGCAGCTGATATTACTGGCCTTAGCCCCGGCCACACCACCCGGCTCTTGGTCGCGCTAAGCGAATATGCCGAAACCCTGGCACAGCAGAAAGGTTGGGCCGGGTTTTGGGACCAATACTTGCATCACCGCGCCGCGCAAAATGGGCTAACCACGCCCAAGCCTTTGGCCAACTTGCCACTAATCAGCCACGGCGCGCAGGCCTTGGCAACTGATCCGAAATCTGACTGCGCCCAAGCCCTGCCCGATTGGCGGAGCACTGCACCAGCCTATGCCCCGGCACTTTTTGGCGGCGGCTATTAACGAGTGGATTTGTTAGAGACCTATGTTTTATTCAGATGAATTAACCCAGCTTTACGCAGCCCATGCGCCCACTTTAGCGCGCCTAACCATAGTGTCCGACCTGCTTAATCGCCGGTTTTACCAAATGGATGACGCGATTGAAGCGATGATGTTGGCCGCCTTATCTGGCGAGGCGATGGTGATGATCGGACCACCCGGCACCGCCAAATCACGCCTTGTGCGCGCCTTTTGCCATTTGGTCGGCCTTGTTGATGACGACGCCCTAACCCAGCGCCAACCCAGCGAAGCGGCAGCCGAACGGCATCGCGATTATTTTGAATATCTGTTGACACAATTCACTGAACCCAGCGAGTTATTCGGTTTTTACGACTTGCGCGATTTGCAAAAAACCGGGCTGGTGCGCAAAAGCGAAAACATGATGCAAGAAGCGAAGGTCGTGTTTCTTGATGAGATATTCAATGCGTCCTCCGCGATCCTCAACGCGCTTTTGACATTCGTAAATGAACGTAAATTCCACGACCACGGCAAGGCCGAGGATGTTGCGCTGCAATTGCTATTTGCCGCCAGCAACCATGGCCCACAAGAACCCGGCCTCGCGGCAGTGTTTGACCGGTTTTTGATCCGCTGCCACATCAACAATGTCGCGCATCGCAACGTGCCGGTATCTGAAATTGCCGAAATGATTACGGCGGGTTGGTCCGAAACCCATGCCGCCCAACTCGACCGTTCTGCGCTGGAAGGGCCAGACCTGCTGGAAGGACTTGCCGCATTGCGCCGTGATATTGATCGGCGCACGCGTGATGGCCGCCTACGCATCAATGTCGAAGACCCGATTTATACCGAGCTAACTGATCTGGTGCGCGAAGCCGTACGGCGCGGCCTGTCATCCATGTCCAACCGGCGCTTGGTCAAGCTCACCGCGCTCATCTTGCATAAGCGCCTGCTAACCGCCGCGCGCGACGATTTACAAACCGTCGCCATCGAACCCGCTGATCTAAGTGTCATCACACGGTTCAGCCTTGATACCGAAGACCGCTCCTTTGCCGAGCGCTTTAGCCAGCATAAGGCGGCAAAATGAATATGTCGGTTGCAGCGCCTGTTGTGGTTGATGGATTGAATATCCAAATCCATCCACCCGAAGATATGGGCGGGTTTGACAAGGCGCCCAACGCAGCTATCGCTGCGCGCGCCGAACGTTTGGTAAATGTGCTGCATGACCGCCATGTGCCGCTAACCCCCGGTCTTGCAATCGCGCTGGCGCAGCTTGAACAATCCGAAAGCCCCGCCACAAGCCCCATTTGGGGCGCTGCCTTTGAATGTGCGGCTGACGCCGTTGGCATGGCGGGCCGCTTTGGGCGCAACCGGTTTTGGGCGCGCGCCGCATCTGACTTTACCCAAGTTATTGCCGAACCGCTGCTGCGCCGCGCGGCACAAGATATCGGCCAAGTGCGGTTAATCGGTATGGGCGAGTTTCCCGCCCAACCCAAGCGTTCGGCTTCAACACGGTGCGCTGAATTCACCAGCTATTGCGATGAGGTTGAACAGCGATTGGCGCAACTTATGGCTGACCCGACCCTTATGGGCCGCCCATTTTGGACAGAAGCCGCCGTGCAACTATATGCCATTGCCGCGCGCAAACCCCGCGCCCGAATAGCAACAAAACAAGCCACAATAACACCTTTTCCGTTCGACCTTGACCCAACCTTATGCGCCAGCGTGTTCCAAATTGAACCGGTCTTTGAAAACAAGGCGGCGCTTAACCGTCAAATGCCCAAACCCAACATCCGCTCGCATCGCGAACGCATGGGAATTCGCCCCAAGGAAGGCGGCGTAAACGGCATTTTACATTCGCACCGGCTGGAAGACATTTCCGACGCGCTCGCCTCAGAATTTGCCTATCCGCCCGACCTAATGATGTTGCGCCTACTAGACGAAGGGTTTTTGATAAAAAACCGCCCACCCTTACGCAAACCTGTGCGCGACCTCCTTATGCTAACAACCGCCGAAAGCAACGCGCAGGAACGCCCGGCGCTATTGATCAAGGCGGCGTGGGCAGATGCCGCGCTTCGGCTCCGCATTATCCTGAACCAACTTGACCTGCGCAGCAGCGACCTTGGTTGGTGCGATTTTCACAGCCATGGGCCACGCGCCAGCGCCTTAAATGCCAACCTGTCTAGGGCTGAATCCCTGATCCGTCCTTTTGATTTGCACGGGTCGCAACGCCAACAACAGATGCTGACTAGCACTCTTCTGCCCAGTTTGTTTTCAAATCTCCCGCTAAACTTTGCACCCCCAAAGCCAACCGCAGAGCCCGCGCGGTTAGCCCAGTCAAGCTTGGCGATTTTGGCTGCCATCGCCGACGCGCAGCGCCATAGGCCCATTAAAAACTGGGCCGAAACCCAAGGCCAAACCCCGGCCCCCGCCGGGTTAAAACGCCCGGCCACGCTTGCCGATTATACCCGTGTTGTCAGCCTTTCCGTGCAGCCACTTATTGCGCCAGATGGCGCGCGCACCGTGTTTGATTGGGCCGCGTTTCGGGTTGATACCGCGCAAAACCTTGGCCTTTCCCGCGTGGCGCGCAGCGGCGTTTCAGCACTGTTTTTCCCGCCGAAAATTGAGCCTGGCGCGCTATTTTACGGGTATCGCGGCACCAATGATGCCCCCGACGGAATTGCAATTCCCAGTGCAGATGACCCTGATGCCATCGCCAAAACCATCGGCGGGCTTTCAGCTTGGATCATCTTGCGGGTGCTTGAGGTGGCGCATGCCCGATAGTCGTGAATCATACGTTTGGCCTTGGTTGGACGATGGCGCCATGCTGCATGTGCTTTCGGGCTTTAGCCGCGAAGATTTCATAAACGCGGCTCTGGCCGATATGCGCCTTCAAATTGAGGCGGAAGATCGCAGCCGATTTATATTGCCCCATTCCAAAAATCCGACCCTACCCGCGCTCCGCAACCGGCTGGTGCATCTGGTCACCGACCTTGCAAACAAGGCTTGTGGCCGTTCCACCGAACAAACCCAAACCATGCTGTTTGATAGGCTCGCCCAACCTGTGCCTGCTGCACTGCTTTTGGCCCAGCGATTGGCTGGCAGTCCGGCCAGCACGAATGATCCCGCTGCGCCGCTTGATGGCGCGCGCCTTGCGTTGATCACGGGGTTAGATGCCGAAGCCACTTCGGGTTGGGTGGCCAACCTCGTGCAGCGCGGGCGCGATGCGCATGTTTTGGCAGCGCTTCACCCAAAAACCAAAGAAAGCCTAACTTTTATACGCGCCAGTGATGATGACGGGCTAAATGCAACGCTTACGGGCTTGCAGGCCCGGCTGCGCCCCGATTCCAAAATTCACCTTTTTACCGCCACCCAGCTAGACGGGCTTACCTTCTGGTCTGAACTTCACGCCCCCAAACTGCCCAGCACCACCATAGCCAAACTGGCTGCCATCGCCGCGCGCGCGCTGCCCAACACCGCCGCCGACCTCGCCCTGATACGCACCGATACCGGTCCTGTTTTGTTGCAAATCAGCGCACTCAACGCCGCCCCCGCTGCCGCCGATGCCTTTGCCGACCATGCGCCTTTGCAAGACATTGACCTCCGGGTCTTTACGATCGCTGAACATAAGGGCGCATTAGCCGCCTTACAGGCCCATATCGCCAAGCCCGATTTCCCCATTGGCTACCGTGTTTCGCTGCAACCGATGCGCAAGTTAGGTCCGGCAGACCATGATGTTGACCAATTGCTCGAACGGATCGAGGACCTGCAAGACATCCTTGACCAAATCCGCAATCTTGATGCGCCCAGCCTGCGCCTTTTGCGCTTTTCTGATGACCAACTTCCCGCCCTAATTGACGGGCTGCGCCGCTTGCCACCACGCCAGCTACAATCAGAACATTTGCGCTATGCGGCGGGCCACGCTGCCGGGCGCGACGGGCCCGCTCATTTCATTTTATATGACCCCAGCCACATTAACCTTGATATCCCAGAGGCGTATTGGCGTCAGCAGGGTGACCAAAAACCGATTAGCTATTGGCTTGACCCAAATATCGCCGGGGCCGAACTTTCGCGTCGCGGGCGGTTTAGCGTGTTCACGCCAATGGGTATGATGCTGGTGCCCTCATTGGCAGATTTCGGCGGCACGCTAGATGAATCGCTTAAAATCGTGCTAGGTGGGCTGTTTGTAAACACGGCTAAAATTGTTGAAACCGCTACTGCCCGGCCCATGTTCCTATTCTCGCATCCCACCGAAGATGGCTTTGCACTTGATGTTGAAGTGTTAGACGAGGTTGCTTTTGGCCCATTGCAACTCAACATCCGAATGTTGAACGACTATCTTAAATTGCGCGGCCCAAACCTTGTAAACAGCACCGATTTGGCAGAAGTCGCCGCCAATCTTTACACCGGACAACTGGCCAAAGGCCTACAAGACAGCGTTGCGAAAGTACAAGCTGATGCCGAGGAGTCCTGGGACTATGCACTCGGCGAGGTCGAGCGTGATGCAACATGGGTTCTACACGCTCTGCACCGCGAAATAGAAGACGCGCAAACACGCATCACCAGTGCAGAATCCTACCTGCACCACGCCGCAACCCGCATGGTATCGCTCGAAAAATTGGTCGAACAGGCCGAAAAGGTTTTGGGTGGCACCGAAGATGTTTCAGCACTCCTCAACGAAAAGCTCGACGGATTAACCGATCGGCGCGACGAATTCGTTGAACGCGCTTTGGGCGAGTTTACGACCGCCGACTTGGCCATGCGTGCCGCTGATGAACGCATGGAAGAGCTTTTGGCCAAACTTGCAGCATTGCTGAGCCCCGAATGACCGTAGATCGTGTCGCAAACATTCGCACCGCTGCAACCGCGCTTGACGAGGCGATGGAAACCACTGTCAAAAGTGGGGCGCAAACCAGCAGCTTGGCAGAAATTCGACAAGCCTTTGCTGCGTTTTCGACTGCGCGCGATCGGCTCAAAAAACAACAACCCGCTAGCAATACAAGGCTGGCCGCTGCCGACAAAGCGCTTACCAGCAAATTTGCAAATATACACCAACAGCTGGGGCAGCACATACGCGCGCTGGAACTGCATATTCGCCGCCTGCGTCGGGCGCGTTTAGTGCAACTTTTGGGTTTATTTCTTGCCATTCTGGTAAGCGTGGCCGCGTTCAGCCTTGCTTTGTGGTTTTTCTGGCCACAAATCATTGCAGGCTTAGACACATTGTTTACGCCAAATCCGCCAGCCCCAAGCTCGACTATTTCGACCATCACAGCACCGAGCTCGGGGGTGCCATGATAGCACAGGTCTCCACGCGTTCTGATCTGCGCCAAGCCGCACTTGGCCACCGCCCGCGCAAACGGCGTTATCTTCTGCGTTTGGCTTTGGTCATGGTTGTGATCGGCCTTGCAGCCTTGTTGGGCGCAGCTGTCGCCACGCGCTATTTTCCTACCACAGGCCTGTTTTGGCCCGTCTATTGGCTGCACGATCATTTATATCTGCCGCTCAAGGGCCGGATCTGGACTGCGCTATTCCCCTATGCCCTTGTATGGCTTGTGCCGCTGGCTGTGGTGGTGCTGATTGTGCTGGCCGAATTCCTTTTGCCTTTCAGCCCAACGGCTGCATCGCATCGGTGGGTTTTGCGCCGCCTAACGGCCCATTCTGGTGGGCGGCAACTTCTCATGCTGCTCCCACGGCGCTATACATATTTGGTGGTGGATGAACTGCAAAGCGAAAGCTGGGCGGCCTGTTCCCTTGCCCCCGATCTTCAGAAATTTGGCGATCAACGGGCGATAACGCGACTGGCGATGCACACAGCCTTACGCTGGCAACTTAGCCCGAAAACACCCGCCGACCTGCTACAGGTTTTTGAAATTACTGCCTTCTTGCAAATTATGCCGCAGGGCAAACAGGCTTACAGCGCGCATCTGCAAACTATTGTCGCGCTCCTTGCGCCCAAATCACCCTTGGCAGGGCATTTTGCCCGGCTTTTGGCCGAAAACCCCCAACACGTGGCCGAGGCTGAGGCGCTGGAGTTGGTCGCTTGGCTTGAAAGCGCTGTCGGTGCTGACACGATTGATGCGCCGCCAGATCTTGCACTTGCCGCATTGGCTATCCGCATGGGCCTATTGGGGTTGCAGCGCAACTTGCCAACAGTGGGCATATTCTTTGGGGCCTGGGCACGCGCGATAGGCCGCGCGCAATCCGGCGACATCGCGGCGCGTTTGGAACGGGCTCAGGCCAGTATTGCCTTTGAATTCTGGGCGCAAACCGCCGATCACGCCATATCTGACCGATCCGACCTTTTAGCCCAGCAACTTGGCCACCCGCGCACCCGGCTTGATCGTGGCGAAGCCTTCGCTTGGGGAGGGCTTGGCTAATGGCATTATGGGGAACAGGCCGCGCCAAGGCCACACTTGGCCGCCATCAACGCAAACGCGCCGCGCAGGGCGATGCCACGCCGCGCCAGCGGTTTGACGCGCCTGCCCTAGGCCTAATCATAGTGGCAATTCTTAGTCTACTTGGCGGCGGTTATGGCATCGCGCTGTGGATGGATCGGGGGGGTATCGGGGATCCGCCAGCCCTGCGCCCGGCCCCCGATGAACGCATTTTGCACAATATACGCGACCATACTGCCCCGATTGTTGATGCGACTTTGCGCGAAGACAGCCCTATAGCGCTGATCGGTCGGGCTGATGGCACAATCCACACCTACAATCTGCAAACAGGTCTTTTTAGCGATGCGGCCCTGCCCAGCCACCCTTTGCTAAACAGCGATCTTACAGCGCTATCGGCAGGGTGTTCAGGCTTTGTAGGCGGCGCAGCCGCCAATTGTCCTCTGGCCAACCAAGCTTTTGCCACGACCATTGATGGTGGGCTGGCCCGCCAAATTGCAGGTGGCAATTGGCGGGTGCTTTTGTCCGATTCCACATGGCGCGATTCTGCGGGCAACCCGGTCGAACACGCCGACCTCACCCAATGGAGCGCCAGCGCCGATGGCCGGTGGTTGCTGGTTTTAGCTGGGGAAAAGGGCGCCGCCCTGCTAAACCAATCCAACGGACAATGGCTCATCCCAAATGCCCAAGATCGGCTTATCACCGGCCAAGCCGCCGGGCCGATTGCGCTTGTCGCACAGGGACGCGATTTCTGGATAGGCAGCGCCGAAGGCTTGGCGCGCCTACAACCCGCGCGCGCAGAATTGGCTTTTGAATGGTCAAATGAGGATGGCCTCATCATCACCGATCTATCGCTTGCCGCCGATGGCGAATTGCTGGCGCTGGCGCGGGGTCGTTGCGCCGGGGTCACAACTGGCCCATCCGATTGCCTGTCATTGCGCCGTGTCACCAGCCCCGCGACGCTGCCCATCCTTATCGGGGAAACTGCGCTATACCCGGCGCTCAACGGGCTCAGCATTGACCATGCAGCGCTTCAAGCAGGCCAAATCGTTACGCTTGGGCAGGCCGGTGTGCATGTCTATTCGCCCGATCTTCACAGTTGGCAGCAGCTTGATGACACTGCCGTTGATGCTTTCGCCGCGCTCCAGAATGGCGCCGAGATTTACTATGCTGCGGGTGACCATGTGGGCGCAATTACTGGCGCGCGCATCACCACGCATTGGGAACCTGAAGGCGCGCCGTTTTCGCAGCTTTTGGTCCTCAATTCCGGCCGCCTATTGGCGCTTAGCCAATCAGGCAGCATTGTCGATATTCGCACCAACACATGGGTCAGCCCACCGAATGCAACCGTTCCAGAAAATACAACCTTCATATCCGGGGCGGCGCGCGCTGATCTGCTTATCATCAACGCCGATACCGGGGTTATGGTCCATGATGTGGCGCAGCGCCGGGTGTCGTGGCTGCCCATGGCACCCGAACTATTGGCATTCGCACAACCCGAGGCACGGCTGCATGCTCGCGGTGGCGCCGTTTGGTTGGTTAACCATCTCAGCGGCGCGGTTGATAGGGTCCTGCTTGCGGGGGATTTTCCCAACCATAGCGTAAGCCTAATGCCCGTAGGCCAACTGCCCGGGCCCTTGCGCAGCGTTACGGCTGGTGATGATCAACTGCATTTGATCGACCAATTGGGCCGCGCCCACACGCTTCGCCCTATGGGTGCCAATCAGTCGCTGCTCGCGCCCCTATTGGGGGCAACACGCGACACGGCCAGTGCGTTTACATCGGCCGCCGCGCTTGGCAGCCAACTTATTTTTGCCGATGAGACACAGTTTCAATCTTATGACCTTGCCGCGCGCAGTTGGTCCAGACCGGCGCCCTTCCCAACCGCGGCCCCTACACGCGATATTGCTGTTCTTGGCCAAACTCTGGTCTATCGCACCGACGATGGGCGCGTGCATATGCTGGGCAATCAGCCCGCCACCTTGCTTGGTGCTGGCCCATCGGCTGAAATTGGTTTGGCCGCGCTTACAGATGCCGCCCAATATGGCGATGCGCTGTTTTTTGGCGGTGCGGGCCAAGTTCAGGCCTATGATGCGGCGCAACGCCAGTTTGTGGGCAGTTGGGGTGGTGGCGCAGGCGATGTTAGGCTGCTGGGATTGCGCGATGGCAGCCCGGCTTGGCTGTCGGATGGGGCGCTGTTTTTTGGTGCGTTGCGCCAAGCGGATCACTTATTAACAGGCGCATGGCAGGCCCCTGACGGTATTGTCGCCCAAGCGCAGGGTTCACAAGGCCCCTATGCCGTTTTTTGGCCCGAAGGTAGCACCGCGCCAACCTGCTATTTCCAATCTGCCGCCGCCCCAGTGGGGGACATAATTGACGCCACATCTCTGCCCGATGGTGATATCATCGTGGCAACAAATCAGGGTGGCGGGCTGTATTCCCCGCGCCTGCACCGCTGGGTGGCGCTTAACGGCCTGCCGCGAGACGCCAGCCTGCGGCTATATCAGTTCAACGGCCATCTGGTGGCCACAACTGACGCCAGCCTCACAAGCCTGCCAATCATCGAGATCCCCGCCCCACCAAGCTGTTCCACCGCCCCGATCACACTTGACTGGGCACTCCAGCTTGGCGCGCAAAGCGTCGAGGCCGCACCCGATGAACAGCGCGTCGCCCTGCTCGCTGCCGATGGCCGCGCCAGCATTTGGCAAGACGGCGCTTTGCAAACCCTACTGCCGCCCTTAACCACCGCCCCGCGCAGCGCTAATCTGCGTCGCGTCTATCTCACCGAAAATACCGTCGTATTCACCACCCCCACCGCAATTTGGCGCTATGAGATTGCAACGCGCCAATGGCACGAAACCAGCCTCCAAAATGCTGAAGACTGGGCAGAGATTGACCTTACCGAAGTCACCGATCGCGGCGGCATAGTTACGGGCTGGTCGGCGGGTGGCCGTTCATTTGGGGCAAGGTGGTCGGCCACGGCCAAATCCCTAGCCCTGCAACCGCTTTCTGCCGTCATCACCCCGATCATCCAAACCCAGCCCGACCAAATTCGTGACATGGCCCAGCAAGGCAGTATCTGGGCCATTGGCAGCAGCGCCGGGCTTGAACTGGCCGAATCGCGCAGCGCTGAACCCTCTTGGTTGCTGACATTTCCAAACGATACTGTGCAGCCTACCCCCTATCAGCTTGGCCTCTCTACTGTGTTTATCGCTGGCGATGTCGCCGCGCCCAGCGATTATTGGATCGTGCCGCAAGGGACACCGCTTGGCGCGCTGTCCGGTGCGCTGGCCGATATCGCCTATCATTACCGCCCTACCGATGACCGTGGGTTTTTTCTGGCGGATGACGGGCGCGCCGTATTGCGCATCGCGGCTGATGGCACCGCATACCAATGCGCTGTTACGCCCGGCGGTGCCGGGTCGGCGGGTTGCACGTTGTTGCTGGCCGCACCCACCGCGCTACAAGACAGCCCCACCGCGGCTGTTGCACTGGGTGATGGTCATCTACTGGCGCTCGGCAATCAATATATCTGGTTTGATACTGACTGGCGCGCGCCCAAACCCGTTATTGGCCCGCAACCCAGCGCGGATGTGCAAATCTTTCTCGGCCCTGATGGTGGGCTTTACATCTGGCAGGGGCCGGGCGCGGCGCTTTGGGCCGTTTCGGCAACCCTAGAGGCCAGCGAAGTCGCCGCCGCAATTGACTATTTAGCCGCTGTAAATGACCGCATTTTTACCGTAACCGCCACGCAAATCGCCGAACTTCGTGGCCAAACCCTTCACCCGCTCGGCCAGGGTGGCTGGGGACAAGGCGGTGTGGTGGGGCTGGCGGCAGGGCCAAACCCGGCGGCACTATATGTCAACGCTCAAGGCGATGTGGTCGATGCGCTGAATACCGACGCAACTTCACCCCAGAACCTCACCCTGCCAAGCCAAGCGCAGGTTATTTTGCCGGGTCGCTTTGGCTGGCCAAATGGGCAGGTCAATGACGGGTTCTGGATTCAAACAAGCGATGGCGCTGTCAACTTTCACTACGTCAACACCTGCACGGTGGCCGCATTGGAACTCGCTGCGTGGCTAGCGCAAGGCGGCAATCCCTCGGGTTTACAAGCCACGGCCACTTTATTGACCCAAAGCCTGATCGCGCCTTTTGCAATTTTGACGGGGGCCACACCGCCCCCCGCCGCATCATGGCCACAGCCTGTTACAACCCCGCCAAGCCAGCCAGCCGCAACAACCGCTGCACAGCCCTGCCA
>Ga0105053_10005203_pt1 | contig 18623 bp, 17 predicted proteins | sample BON01_FD_78093 | JGI IMG/M metagenome (GOLD analysis project Ga0105053, IMG submission 78093) | Freshwater microbial communities from Lake Bonney liftoff mats and glacier meltwater in Antarctica - BON-01 | ecosystem: Environmental > Aquatic > Freshwater > Ice > Glacier meltwater | place: Lake...
ATTCGCATCGCCCGCGCCTGCGGGGTGAAGCTCAAGGTGGCCGCCAAGATCGGCGAGGAAGACCTGCCCTTCCACGAGGAAGTCGTCGCCCCCCTGCTCGACGGGCCCGACATCGAATTCATCGGCGAGATCGACGACAGCCACAAACCCGCCTTCCTCTCCGGCGCCCGCGCCCTGCTGTTCCCCATCGCCTGGCCCGAACCCTTCGGCCTGGTGATGATCGAGGCAATGGCCTGCGGCTGCCCCGTCGTCGCCTTCCGCCGCGGCTCCGTCCCCGAAGTCATCGAGCACGGCCTCACCGGATTCATCGTCGACACGGTGGACCAGGCCGTCGCCGCCTGCGCCCGCCTGCCCGAACTCGACCGCACCGCTGTGCGCCGCCGCTTCGAACAGCGCTGGACCGCGCACCGCATGGCCGACGATTACCTAAAATTGTACGCGGACCTGATCGCCGGGCATGGCCCCCGCCGCGATTTCGCCAACATAACAGCCTAATCGCCGAGTCCCTCCCGGAAGGTCCCCCGTGCCATGCGTATCGCCCAGATCGCCCCGCTCTTCGAAGCCGTCCCGCCCAAGCTCTACGGCGGAACCGAGCGCGTCGTGCACTGGATCACCGAGGCCCTGGTCGAACAGGGCCACGACGTCACCCTGTTCGCCTCGGGCGACTCCGTCACCTCGGCCAAGCTCGATGCCGTATGGCCGCAAGCCCTGCGCCTCGCCCCCGTCACCGACTGGATCGCCACCTATGTCCTGATGGTCGAGCGCGTCGCCCAGCGCGCCCATGAGTTCGACGTGCTGCACTTCCACATCGACTACTGGCCCAACTCGGTGTTCACCCGCCTCGGCATCCCCTTCGTCACCACCCTGCACGGCCGCCTCGACCTGCCCGAGTTCAAGGTCGTCTACTCCAAGTTCCCCACCGTCCCGATCGTTTCCATCTCCGACAACCAGCGCAAACCCGTCCCCGACCTCGGCTGGGCCGGCACCGTCCACCACGGCATGCCCGCCAACCTCCTCACCCCCCAGCCCACCGGCGCGGACAAATACTTCGCCTTCCTCGGCCGCATCTCGCCGGAAAAACGCGTCGACCGCGCCATCGAAATCGCCGGCGCCTGCCAAACCGAACTGCGCGTCGCCGCCAAGATCGACCGCGCCGACGATGAATACTTCGCCCGCGAGATCAAGCACCTCTTCGAGCTGCCCCACGTCAACTACATCGGCGAAATCAACGACGCCCAGAAAGTCGGCTTCCTGTCCGACGCCCGCGCCCTGCTGCTGCCGATTGACTGGGAAGAACCCTTCGGCCTCGTCATGATCGAAGCCATGGCCTGCGGCACCCCGGTCATCGCCTACCGCCGCGGCTCCGTGTCCGAAGTCATCGAAGACGGCATCACCGGCTTCATCGTCGACGACATGGCAGGCGCCATCGCCGCCGCCAAAAAGATCGACACCATCGACCGCGCCGGCGTCCGCAAACGCTTCGAACAACGCTTCACCAACCTGCGCATGGCCGACGACTACATGGCCATCTACCAGAAACTCATCGCCGCGAACAGGAAGTAGCCGTGCTTACTTCCCTCGCCCTGCGAAGCGGGGGAAGCCGGAGGGGGGCGTCAAACAAAAGGCAAGCCTTCTTTTTGTGAACAAAAAGAAGCAAAAAAACTTCATCCGTTTGCTGGGGCCAGCCCCCGCGCTTTCACCACACCCCCGCCCTTTCACCACACCCCCACCCATGCCACCCTCGGCCCAAAGCCGAGGAAACCCACCCATGCGCGACCCGAACGCCCTCATCACCACCGAACAACTCGCTGAAATCCTGAACGACCCCACGCTACGCATCTACGACTGCACCACCTCCACCGTCCCGCCCCCGCCCGGAATCGACGCCCCCTACGTCGCCGTGTCCGGCCGCCCCGCCTTCGAACAGGCCCATATCCAAGGCGCCGACTACCTCGACATCCAGGCCGAGTTCTCCGACAACGCCACGCCGCTCCGCTTCATGCTCGCCGACCTCCCCACGCTGGAAGCCGCCTTCTCCCGCCATGGCCTCGCACCCGGCAGCAAGATCGTCCTCTACAGCGCCAACACCATGTGGATGAGCACCCGCTTCTGGTGGATGCTCCGCAGCCTCGGCGTGGATGCCGCGGTCCTCGACGGCGGCTTCGATAAATGGCGCGCCGAGAACCGCCAAACCGAATCCGGCCCCCCGAAGGGCTATCCGCAAACTACCTTCCGAGCCGCCCCCCGCCCCGGCCTCTTCACCGACCGCCCCGGCTTCTTCACCGACCGCCACGGCGTCCTGGCCGCCATGGCCGCGCCCAACACCGTCATCGTCAACGCCCTCAACGACGAACTCTTCCGCGGCAGCGCCCCCAGCCGCTACGGCCGCCCCGGCCGCATCCCCGGCAGCGTCCAGGTCTCCGCCGCCACCCTCATCGACCCCGCCACGAAAACCTTCACCACCCTCGCCGACGCCCAGGCCAAGTTCGAATCCCAGGGCGTCACGCCGGACAAGCACGTCGTCTGCTACTGCGGCGGCGGCATCTCGGCCAACATCGACCTCTTCCTCCTCCACCAACTCGGCTACGACAACCTCACCCTCTACGACGCCTCGATGGGCGAATGGGCCCGCGACCCCACCCTGCCCATCGAAACCGGCTGACCGCCTCCCCGCCTGCACCAGAAAAAATTCCCAAACAAAGAAAATATCGTTGGCGCGAGGGTGACACCTGGGGAGAATACCCCCAATGCCACCTCACCCCACCCCCCTGGCCGAAGGCGTCTCCGCCTTGCGCCGCGCCGCCGAAACGGCGCCTGCCCATGGCTGGATTCCCGCGCCCATTCACCAGCTCCTCATGGCCCTCCTCACCCGCCTCTTCGGTCGCCTGGAAACCATGATCGCCCTCTGGCAGGCCGGCCAACTCCCCCCGCAAGCCCCGGGGTCCCCCCGCACCCAAACCGCCCGCACCCAAACCACCCGTCCCCCTCACGCCCGATACGCGTACCCGTACGCCGCCGACGTCCATGGCGAGGACCCGTACGAACAGCATCCGTACCCCCACGCCCCCCGCTCGAATCCCGATCGGACCGCGCGCGCCCATCCCCCCGCGCGCCACCAGCGCCCTGGGTCCCGAGCCGCCCGCCGCCCGTCCGATCGGCGCGCGCCCTCCATGCGCATCCGGCGCCCCGTCGCGCGCGCCTCCCGCCGCCGGCTCGTCTCCCCCCGCGGCCCGCCATCGCCAAGAAAAATACCCCATCCGTCGCAAAACACCCCCACCAGGGGTCGCCCATGCATGCCCTAATTCAATAACAAATCAAAACGAAATCGCCACGCTCCACGGTTCCCGCGTCCTTTGTGCCTTCGTGCCTTTGTGGCCGCTTGCTTTCTTTCTGTCCTACTCTTCCACCTCACCGCCGCCCAACGCCCCAGCCTCCCCCACCCGATGCCCTTGCTGCCGCGCCTGCCACGCGCGATGCTCCCCGCCACGCCGAAGCCAGGGCAAAAGCCAGGACGAACCCCGCCATGACCGCCAGCACCCTTCTCTTCCTCCCCGGCGCCAGCGGCTCGGCCAGCTTCTGGCAACCCGTGGCCGACCTCCTCCCGGAGGAATGGCCCCGCGTCCTCCTCTCCTGGCCCGGTCTCGGCAACGAACCCCCCGACCCCGACATCAAGGGCCTCGACGACCTGGTGAACATCGTCAGCGCCTGCATCGCCATGTCGCCGACCCGGGTGGACCTCATCGCCCAATCCATGGGCGGTCTCGTCGCCATCCGCGCCGCCCTGCGCCACACCTACCGCATCCGCCGCATTGTCCTCACCGGAACCTCCGGCGGCGTCGACGTGGCCGGCCTCGGCGGCAGCAATTGGCGCGACGCCTACCGCGCCAGCTACCCCCGCGCCGCTCCCTGGATCACCGAGATCCACGCCGACCACGCCCCGGACCTTACCCGCCTCGCCAACCGAACCCTGCTGCTCTGGGGCGATCGCGACGAAATCAGCCCCCCCGCGGTCGGCGAGCACCTGCTCGGCCTGCTGCCGAACGCTCGCCTGGAGATCATCGCGGGTGGCGACCACGGCTTCCCCAACACGATGCCGGTCGAGACGGCGACCGCGATCACCCGCCATCTGCGATAGCGTCCTGATGTGACGGGTTTCCAAAGCCTCCCGGCCTTTGGCGTGCCCAGGGCAAGGCCTTGCCGCTTGCCGTCATCCCGCCGGTGACCAACCCTGCTGGCCGCCGCGCCCCCGCTATCGCAGGTTGATCACCACCAGCGCGCCCAGCAGAACCAGGCAGACCAGCCCGGCCATCCCGGCGGCGCCGAGCGTCTCGATCACCCACCCCACGCTGGCCCATACCCCGCCGACGCTGACCTCCACCAACACCAAGGCCAGCGCGATCCCGCCAACCCACGTCAGGATTTTTCGCCAAGTCGCCGCACCAGGTGGCCGCAACAGCTGTTCCAGGGGATCGAGCAGGGCCATCCCGTGCCTCAGGCGACCACGTGTTCCGCCGACCCGACTCCGGCCAGCGCCAACTCCTTCGCCCGATGGCACGCCACCAGCCGCCCCGGCTCCGCCTCCTGCAGTTCCGGCAGCACGTTCCGGCAAATATCGATCGCATACCGGCACCTTGGATGGAACGCACATCCCGGCGGCGGATTGGCCGGATCGGCGATCTCGCGCTCCAGCACGATCCGGTTGCTCACCGCTCCCGGCACCGGCGTCGGCGCGGCAGACAGCAGCGCCTCGGTGTAGGGATGCAGCGGCCGGTCGAACAGCGCCTCGGTCTCGGCCAGTTCCACGATGCGGCCGACATACATCACCGCCACCCGGTCGCTCACATGCTTCACCACCGAAAGGTCGTGCGCCACGAACAGATAGGTCAGCCCCAGCTGGTCCTGCAAATCCAGCATCAGGTTCAAAATTTGCGCCTGCACCGAAACATCCAAGGCACTCACCGGCTCGTCGGCCACGATCAGCGACGGGTTCAGCGACAGCGCCCGCGCAATCCCGATGCGCTGCCGTTGCCCGCCCGAAAACGCATGCGGAAACCGGTTGTAGTACGCCGCCGGAAGCTGCACGAGTTCCATCAACTCCGCCACCCGCCGCCGCCGCGCCGCAGCGTCGGACATGCCGTTGATCAGCAGCGGCTCGCCGATGATGTCCCCCACCACCATGCGCGGGTTCAGCGACGAATACGGGTCCTGGAACACCATCTGGATATGCCGCCGCAACGGCCGCAACTCGCGCCGCCGCAGCCCGGCGAGGTCCACCTCGCGCCCCTCCACCTTGAAGCGGATCGCCCCCGCGGTGGGCACATAGGCGCGTAGGATGCAGCGCGCCGCCGTCGTCTTGCCGCAGCCGCTCTCGCCCACCAGCGCCAAGGTTTCGCCGCGGCGGATGGAGAACGACACCCCGTCCACCGCCTTCACCTGGCCGACCACGCGGCGCAACAGGCCGCGGCGGATCGGGAAGTATTTCTTGAGGTCCCGAACCTCCAGGATGGTTTCGCTCACGCCGTCGCTCACGCCTTCGCCCCCGCCATCTCGGCCTCCGCCGCTTCCCTCCCGCCATGCAGGAAGCAGCGCACCTGCCGCCCGTCCGGCGTGTCCACCGGCGGCGGCTCGGCGCCCGCGCACACCGCCCCGATCATCTCGGCGCAACGCGGGTGGTAGGCGCAGCCGCGCGGCCGGTTGAACGGGTGCGGGATGGACCCGGCGATGGTCGGCAGCCGCGTGCGCGGCTTGGCCAGCACCGTCGGGATCGATTTCAACAGGGCGCGGGTATAGGGGTGTTGCGGCCGGTTGAAGATCTCCTGCACCGACCCCGACTCCACCGCCCGGCCCAGGTACATCACCGAAACATCATGCGCCATCTCGGCGATCACCCCCATGTCGTGGGTGATCAGGATGATCGCCAGCCCCCGCTGCGCCTGCAGGCTGCGCAACAGGTCGAGGATCTGCGCCTGGGTGGTCACGTCCAGCGCCGTCGTCGGTTCGTCGGCGATCAGCACCCGCGGATCGCAACTCAGCGCCATGGCGATCATCACCCGCTGGCGCAGCCCGCCGGAAAGCTGGAACGGATAGTCGTCCACCCGCCGCGCCGGCTGCGGCACCCCCACCATGTCGAGCAGTTCGATCGCGCGCTTCTTCGCCGCGCGCTCATCCAGCCCCATGTGCAGCTTGATGCCTTCGCTGATCTGGTTGCCGATCGTGTAGTGCTGGCTGAACGAGGCCATCGGCTCCTGGAACACCAGTGCGATCTCCGGCCCGCGATAGCGCCGCATCTCCTCGTTCGAAAGCTTCGCCAGGTCCACCGCCGGCCCGCCCTTGGCCGGCCGCAGCATGATGCTGCCGCCCACCACCCGCCCCGGCCGGTCGACGATGCCAAGCACCGAGCGCGCCGTCACCGACTTGCCGCAGCCACTCTCGCCGACCACGCCCAGCGTGCGGCCCTCGAACACGTCGAAATCCACGCCGTCCACGGCGCGCACCACCCCCTCGGGCCCGAAGAACTGGGTCTTGAGGTCGCGTACCGACAGGATGGGTTCAGCCATAGGGGTCCGCCGCATCACGCAGGCCGTCGCCCAGGAAGTTGAAGGCCAGGATCACCACCACCACGGGAATGGCCGAGACCAGCAGCCACGGCGCCAAAGCCAGGGTCTGGATGTTCTGGGCATCCTGCAACAGGATCCCCCACGAGATCGCCGGCGGCCGCAGCCCCAGCCCGAGGAAGCTCAGCGACGTCTCGCTGATGATCATGGCGGGCAGGGCGAGGCTCACTGCGGCGATGATGTGGCTGGCGAAGCTGGGCAGCATGTGGCGGAAGATGATCCGCCCCTGCGACGCCCCGGCTAGCTCGGCGGCCATCACGAAATCCTCCTCCTTCAGGGCGAGGAACTTGCCGCGTACCACCCGGGCCAGGTCGGTCCAGGCGAGAAGGGAAATGATGATGGTGATGGCGAAATAGATCTGCAGCACGCTCCAGTCGTTCGGCAATGCCGCGGCCAGCCCCAGCCACAGCGGGATGGTCGGCATGGAGCGGACCACCTCGATGATCCGCTGGATCACCGTGTCCACCAACCCCCCGTACACTGCCGACACCCCGCCCAGCAGCACGCCGAGGAACAGGCTGATCGTCACCCCCACCAGCCCGATCGTCAGCGACACCCGGGTTGCCACCATCAGCCGCGACCACAGGTCGCGCCCCAGCAGGTCAGTGCCCATGATAAAGATGCCGTCGCCCCGCTCGGGGTTCTTCAGCGTCATCAGGTGGCGGTCGGTCTCGAACAGGCCGAACAGGTTGTACGAATAGCCGCGGCCGAAGAAGTCGATATACACCTTGCGCGACGGGTCTACCGTATAGACCAGCTTGAAGGTCCGCATGTCGCGCACGCCCTTGATGCCGGACACGTGCGGGCGGAAGCTGCCGTCGTCGTCGAACAGGTGGATCGGCTGCGGCGCGATATAGCTGGTGCGCGCATCCGTCGCATGCGGGTCGGTGGTGGCCAGGAAATCGGCGAACACCGCCAGCAGGTAGAACAACAGCACCAGCACCATGCTGACCATCGCCAGCCGGTGCCGCCGGAAGCGCCACCAGGTGAGCTGGAGCTGGGTGGCGACGGCGTATTTCTCGGAATCGATCTGTGCCATCGGCTCAATCCATCTGGTGGCGGATGCGCGGGTCCACCCACATCAGCACCAGGTCGGAGATGAAGGTGCCCACCACGGTCATCACCCCCAGCAGCAGCACGATGGTGCCGGCCAGGAACATGTCTTGCGCCACCAGCGCCTTCACCAGCAGTGGCCCGACCGTCGGCAGACCGAGCACGATAGAGACGATGATCGAGCCGGAGACGAGGTAGGGGAACAGATAGGCGATGTTGCTGGCGAACGGGTTCAGCGCCGCGCGCACCGGGTATTTCACGATCACCCGTGTCTCCGACAGGCCTTTGGCCCGTGCCGTCACCACATAGGGCCGGCGCAACTCGTCCAGCAGGTTGGCGCGCATGATGCGGATCAACTGCGCCGTGCCGCCCAGCGCCAGTATCAGCGCCGGCAGCGGCAGGTGCTTCATCAGGTCCCACACCTTGGCCAGGCTCCACGGCGCCAGCGTCATCTCGGCTGAGAACAGCCCGCCCACGCTGGTGCCGAACCAGACGAAGGAGAAATACATGATCACCAGCGCCAGAAGGAAGTTCGGCACCGCGATGCCGATGAAGCCGATCAGGGTGAAGGCGTAGTCGGCGAAGGAATACTGTCGCACCGCCGAGAAGATGCCGATCGGCAGGGCAAGGCTCCAGGTGAGCAGCAGGGCGGCGAAGCTCAGCAGCAGCGTCAGCCAGATGCGGTCGCCGATCACCTCGGTCACCGGCCGGCGCCACTCCATCGACTCCCCGAAATCGCCGGTGATGATGCGCGCCAGCCATTTGCCGTACTGCACGTAGAACGGCTCGCCCAGCCCGTACAGATGGCGCAGGCTGTCGGCCTCCGCCGCCGAGACCTGGCTGCCGGAGGCGGAGAGCTGGGCGATGTAGGCGTCGACGAAATCACCCGGCGGCAGCTGGATGATCACGAACGAGAGCACCGAGATCAGCCACACGGTGAGCACGCCCAGCAGCAGCCGCCGGGTTATGAAGGCGATCATGGTGCGTGCGGCGCCTCTACGACTTGTAGTACCAGGTCGACGGGTGCGACGAGCCCGGCGTGCGGCAATGCTGGGCGATGCACACGCGCCCGGGAATGTTGCCCAGGCGGCGGGAGGCCAGCCGCACCCCCATCAGCGCCGGCGACTGCCCGCACACGCCGATATGGAACTGCTGGTCCACCATGATCTTCCAGATCTCCTGCGCCGTCTTGTTGCGCTCTTCCTCCTTCTGGGCGGCGGCCGAGCGGAACAGCTCCAGCGCGCGCAGCATGTGCGGATCGCTGGGCTTGGTGCCTTGCGCGCCGTTGGAGGCGTACCAGCGCGCGGTCTCCGGCCCGTAGGAGCCGTTCGCAGTGCTCACCGGCAATGCCCATAGCGGGTAGAGGTACAGCAACTCGGTGCCGCCATTGGTCCACACCAGGATGTGGTGGTCCCCCGCGCTCGCGCGCTGGAAGGCAAGGCCGCGCTCCTGCTCCTTCACGTCGCCGTAGATGCCGATCTTGCGCCACTGCTGGGCGATCATCTGGGCATGCGCCGGCCAGTCCATGAACGCCTTCACCGCGGTCAGCTGGATCACCAGGCGCTGGCCGTTGTCGGTGCGCACGCGGTAGCCCTCGCTGTCCTTCTTCGTCAGGCCCAGCCCGTCCAGCATCCGGTTGGCCTGTGCGATGTCCAGCACCGACCATTTCTTGCGCCATTCGGGGCCGGGACTCTCCGGCATCACCTCGGCCGGCGCCGTCGAGCCCGGAGTGGCGAGACCCAGCCAGAAGGTCTCGTTCAGCTGGTCGCGGTCGATGCCCAGCGACAGCGCCCGGCGGAAATCAGCGGTGCCGAGCCACTTGCCCACCTCCGCATCGGCGGTGTGGTTCATGTTGATGTGCAGCGTGGTGTCCGCGCCGTTATAGGCGAGGTCGAGATGCACGTCGTACTTGCCGCGGTCGCGGTTCTCCAGGATCACCGGCAGCTTCGCCAGGTCGATGTGGCGCTCCTGCAGGTCGAACTCGCCGGCCATCGCCTTGAGGTTCACCACCTCGATGTTCTCGGCAAGCGACATGATCACTTTGTCGATGTAGGGCAGCTGATTGCCTTCGGTATCGACGACGTAATAGTAGGGGTTGCGATCCATCGCCCAGGTGGGCGTGTTGATCGGCCGCACCGTCTTCCATGGCCCCAGCGTCGGCAGTTCCGGGTTCAGCTGCCAGTCCTTGCGTACATGCAGCATGCGCACCCAGTTGTCGAAACCGGCCTCACGGGCGCGCCGGTTCACCTCCGCCTCCGACGAATATTTCGGCAGGAACTGCTTGAGGTAGTGCGCCGGCGCATAGGCGGCATAGGTGTTGCCGTTGGACTGGCGCACCGCCTGGCCGCCGCCGATCAGCGTGTCGCCGGCCAGCAGCGAGGGGAACAGGTAGTTCGGATTGTCGAACTGGAACTGCACCGTCGTCTCGTCGATCTTGACCAGCCGGCCCGGCTTGCCGCCAGCCGACATGTCAGGGATGGGCGAGGGTACGATGTCCTTGTTGCCGTACAGGTCCTCGAACCAGAACACGAAGTCGTCGGCGGTGAAGGGCGCACCGTCGGACCATTTCATCCCCTTGCGCAGGAACAGCGTGGTGGTCTTGCCGTCGGCCGAAAGCTCATGGCTCTTGGCCACCGAGGGCACGATCTTGCTGCCCGTCGGGTCCCAGAACAGCAGCTTGTCGCTGGCCATGATGCGGTTGCCGTTCTCGCCGTCCGACGGGCCGATGAAGGCGCGCCGCCAGGTGCCGCCGTAGCGCCCGATGCTCTCCAGGGGCTTGAGTACCAGCGGCTCCGCCGGCAGGCGGCTTGCCACCGGCGGCAGCTTGCCGGCCTTCACCAGTTCGCCAAGCTGCGGCGCTTCCTTGAACGAGGACGGGATGGTGGTGACCTGCGTCGGCCCTTCCAGCTTGCCGACCAGGCCGGACTGGTCGAACGCGCTTTTGGCGGTGACCGCCTGGGCCAGTGCGTCCACGGTGGGGGCGGTCACGGCGGCCAGTGCGGCGCTGGCGCCAAGGAATTTCCTGCGGGTCGTCATTGATCGTGCCTCCGGGCGTTGGTGTTCCCGCTGCCTCGTTGGGCTGGGCGCGGTGTGTGAAGGGGCTGGGCGCGGTGTGTGAAGATGACGGTAGAGCAAGAGCGGAGGGGTGGCCAGTGGCGTTTGCCGCGGGCTCCGGCAGGCCCGCGGCCGGTGATCGGCGCCTTGCTCAGGCCTTGAAGAACCAGGTTGGCGGGTGCGAACTGGCGGGCGTGCGGCAATGCTGGGCGATGCAGACGCGCTCGGGGATGTTGCCCAGTCGGCGGCTGACCATGCGCACCCCGGCAAAGGCCGGCGACTGGCCGCAGATGCCGATGCTGAACTGCTGGTCGATGACGATCCGCCATATCTCCTGGGCCAGCCGGTTGCGCTCGTCTTCCTTCAGGGTGGTGGCCGAGCGGAACATCTCCATCACCCGCAGCACGTGGGGATCGGCCGGCTTGGTGCCCATGGCGCCGTTCGATGCGTACCAGCGCGCCAAGTCCATCCCCAGGATGCCGTTGCCGATATCCACCGGCAGCACGAAATGCGGATAAAGGAACAACAGCTCGGAGCCGGTGTTGCCGAAGACGAAGATGTGGTGCTCGCCCGCCCGCACGCGCTGGAAGGCGAGTGCGCGCTCCTGGTCGCGCACATCGGCGAAGATGCCGATCTTGCGCCATTGCTGGGCGATCATCTGCGAATGCGCCGGCCAGTCTAGGAAGGCCTTGGTGGTGGTCAGCTGGATCACCAGGCGCTGGCCGTTGTCGCTGCGCAGGCGGTAACCCTCGCGGTCCTTCTTGGCCAGGCCCAGCCCGTCGAGCATTTTGTTGGCCTGAGCGATATCCAGCACCGACCACTTCTTGCGCCACTCCGGCCCTGGGCTCTCCGGCAGGCTTTCGGCCGGCGCGGTGGAACCCGGCGTGGCCACGCCCAGCCAGAATGTTTCGTTGAGCTGGTCGCGGTCGATGCCCAGCGACAGGGCGCGGCGGAAATCGGCGGTGGCGAGCAGGCGGCCGATCTCGGCATCGGCGGTGTGCGACAGGTTGAAATGCAGCGCCGTGTCCGCCCCGTTGAAGGCGAGATCGAGATGCACGTCGTAGCCGCCGCGGTCGCGGTTCTCCAGGATCACCGGCAGCTTGGCCAGGTCGATGTGCCGCTCCTGCATGTCGTATTCGCCCGCGATCGCGCGCAGGTTGACGATTTCGGTGTTGTCGGCGAGCGTCATCACCACGTTGTCGATATAGGGCAACTGGTTGCCGTCCGTGTCGACGGCATAATAATAGGGATTGCGCTCCATCGCCCAGGTTGGCGTGTTGATGGCGCGGGTCGTCTTCCACGGACCCAGCGTCGGCAACTCGGTGTTGATGGCCCAGTTCTGCCGCACCAGCAGCATGCGCGCCCAGGTATCGAAGCCGGCCTCCTTGGCGCGTCGCATCGCCTCGGCGTCCGAGGAGTATTTCGGCAGGAACTGCTTGAGGTAGTGCGCCGGCGCATAGGCGCCGAAGGTGCCGCTGCCCGACTGGCGCGCCGCCTGGCCGCCGCCGATCAGGGTGTCGCCGGCCAGCATCGAGGGAAACAGCAGGTGCGGGTTGTCGAACTGGAACTGGATGGTGGTCTCGTCGATCTTGACCATCCGCCCGGGCTTGCCGCCGGCCGACATTTCCGGGATCGGCGCGGGCACCACGTCCTTGTTGCCGTACAGGTCCTCGAACCAGAACATGAAATCGTCGGCGGTGAAGGGCGCGCCGTCCGACCACTTCATCCCCTTGCGCAGGAACAGCGTGGTGGTCTTGCCGTCGGCCGACAGCTCGAAGCCCTTGGCCACTGCGGGGGAGATGGTGTTGCCGGTGTAGTCCCAGAACAGCGGCTTATCGGATGCCACCAGGCGATTGCCGTTCTCGCCGTCGCCCGGGCCGATGAAGGCGCGCCGCCAGGTGCCGCCGTAGCGGCCGATGCCGTCCAGCGGCTTGATCACCATCGGCTCGGCCGGCACGCGCTCGGCCACCGGCGGCAGCTTGCCGGCCTTCACCAGGGCGGCGAGCTGCGGTGCCTCCTTGAAGCTGGCAGGGATGGCGGTTGCGAGCACCGGGCCCTGGAGCTTGCCGACCAGGCCCGACTGGGCGAACTGGCTGGCTGCACCCTGCGCCATCGCTCTGAGTGGTGGGATCGTGGCCGCGGCTGCGACGATGCTGCCGCCGATAAGCTGCCTGCGCGTGGTCATGGATGTCATCCTCCATGGTCCGGCCTTGTATCCGGCCGGTACCGCCCACGAGCCTAAAGGTGGGGCGGTGCGGCTGTCCAGGAGGTCTGTTGCCGGCTGTGTATCATTGCAGCGCGCTGCCGGATTTTAGCCGGTGAAGGCGCGCCAGGCGAGCGCCATCAGCAACAGCGCGTTGCCGGCCAGCACGTAGGGTGCGGCACGGTTCGCCGCCTGCTGCCAGCGATGCGCGAAGGCATGGCCGAGCAGCCCGACCACGACCAGAGCCGGCACCGTGCCGAGGCCGAAGGCGAGCATGCCGGCGCCACCCACCACGGGGCCGCCGGCAGCGGCCGCGGCCAGGGCGGCATAGACCATGCCGCACGGCAGCAGCCCGAGAGCGAGGCCGATGGCAACTCCACCTGGCCGCCCGGCGGACGACAGGCGGGCGGCGATGCCGCCGATGCCGCTGCCCCATCCCGCCATGCCGGTGAAGGCGAATTTCGTGGCCCGCGGCCCGCGCCCCTGTGCCAGGGCAGGCTGCAGGCGCTGCAGGGCCAGCACCATGAAGACCGAAGCGGCCAGTGCGAGCAACAGCCCCGGCACCACCTGCGGCAGCCGCAACGCGCCCAGCCATCCCGCCGCCACGCCCATGCCCGTGTAGGTGGCAAGCCGGCCCGCATGGTAGGGCAGCAGCAGCGAGCCGCGCAGCCGGGCGGCCTGGCACATGCGCGCCGCCGGCATGCGGGCCAGCCCGTCCGCCACCTGCCCCAGCACGAACGGGCCGCACATGGCGGTGCAGTGCACGGCGCTGCCGGCAAGCCCGGCCAGCAGCAGCGCCGGCAGCAGCCACGCGCCACGCGCGACCTGATCGGGGCCGCAGATCACCATCAGTGCGTCGAGCAGGAAGTCCATCCGCATTCGGCCATTTGCATCCGGCGGGAACCATTTCGTGCGCAGCTTCGGACGGCATTGATCTGCGTCAATGCCGCGGCGCAACGCAACGCGCAGCGTCCGATCCTGCCGGCAAGCTGGTCCGGACCATCGTGACGGGGAATCGATTCGAAATGCATGAGCAAACAGGAGACTTGGCGGTCGGCCTGCTGGTGCTGGTCCTGGGCTTGGTGGGCCTGGTGATGGCCTCGGGCGCGCTGGATGACGGGATCTACGTATTCGGCCTGTCGCTGGCCGTCTTTGCGGTGATCTTCAATTTCGGCCTGGTCCGCCGCCATTACGACCGGCAGGACGCGCGGCGCACCCAGGAGGCCGGCCATGTCTGACGTCGCCTTCAGCCCGGGCACCGCGGCCACGCTGGCGCCGGCCAGATCCCGTGCCGCCGCTGCCGCAGTGACGGAATACAACGAGGACGTCGTCAAGAAATTCCTCATCGCCGCCATGTTCTGGGCGGTGGTAGCGTTCCTGCTCGGCGTGGTGCTGGCGCTGCAGCTGAGCTGGCCGGTGTTCAACCTCGGCTTCGAATACACCGCCTTCGGTCGGCTGCGCCCGGTGCACACCTCGGCGGCGATCTTCGCCTTCGGCGGCTCGGCGCTGTTCGCCACCTCCTTCTACGTGGTCCAACGCACCTGCCAGGCGCGCCTGTTCGGCGGCGAGGCGTTGGCCAACTTCATATTCTGGGGCTACCAGTTCTTCATCGTCATGGCCGCACTCAGCTACGTGATGGGCTTCAGCCAGAGCCTGGAATACGCCGAGCCCGAATGGCACATCGACCTTTTCCTCACCATCGTCTGGGTCTGCTACGCGGTGGTATTCATCGGCACCCTGGCCAAGCGCCGCGAGCCGCACATCTACGTGGCGAACTGGTTCTACCTCGCCTACATCCTGACCGTCGCCGTGCTGCATTTGGGCAACGCCGCCGCCCTGCCGGTGTCGTTCTTCGAGGCGAAGAGCTTCTCGCTGTATTCCGGCGTGCAGGCCGCGCTGATCCAGTGGTGGTACGGCCATAATGCCGTCGGCTTCTTCCTGACCGCGGCGTTCCTGGGCATGATGTATTACTTCATCCCCAAGCAGGCGAACCGGCCCATCTACTCCTACCGCCTGTCGGTGGTGCATTTCTGGTCGCTGATATTCATGTATATCTGGGCCGGCCCGCACCACCTTCACTACACCTCGCTGCCCGACTGGGCGCAGACCCTGGGCGTGGTGTTCTCGGTGATCCTGTGGATGCCCTCGTGGGGCGGCATGATCAACGGGCTGATGACCCTGTCCGGCGCCTGGGACAAGCTGCGCACCGACCCCGCGTTGCGCTTCACCGTCACCGCCGTCGGCTTCTACGGCATGTCGACCTTCGAAGGGCCGATGATGTCCATCAAGGAAGTGAACGGCTTGGCGCACTACACCGACTGGGTGGTGGGCCACGTGCATTCCGGCGCGCTCGGCTGGGTCGCCTTCGTCAGCTTCGGTGCGATCTACTACCTCACCCCCGTGCTGTGGCGCCGCAGCGGCGCGTATTCGGTGAAGCTGATTGCCTGGCACTACTGGATCGCGACCCTGGGCATCGTGCTCTACATCACCTCGATGTGGGTGGCCGGCATCATGCAGGGCCTGATGTGGCGGGCATACGACCAGTTCGGCTTCCTGCAGTACTCCTTCGCGGAGTCGGTGAACGCCATGCATCCATATTACGTCATCCGCATGCTGGGCGGCGTGATGTTCCTCATCGGCGCGCTGATCATGGTGTTCAACCTGATCATGACCGTCCGCTCGTCGACCACCCAGGCAAGCCCCATGCGCGTGCCTGCCAACGCCGCGATCGCGGGAGAATAGTGCCATGCGCATCAGTCACGAAAAGATCGAGAAGAACGCGGTCCTGCTGGTGGTGCTCACGCTGATCACCGTATCGGTCGGCGGCCTGGTCGAGGTGGTGCCGCTGTTCACCATCGAGACCACAGTGGAGAAGGTGGAGGGCGTGCGGCCGTACTCGCCGCTGGAACTGGCCGGGCGCAACGTCTATGTCCGCGAGGGCTGCTACACCTGCCACAGCCAGCAGGTGCGCGCGCTGAAGGACGAGGTGGAGCGCTACGGCCACTACAGCCTGGCGGCCGAGAGCATGTATGACCGGCCGTTCCAGTGGGGCAGCAAGCGCAACGGCCCCGACCTCGCGCGCGTCGGCGGCAAATACTCCAACGACTGGCACTACGCCCACATGACCAACCCGCAGGCGATGGTGCCGGAGAGCCTGATGCCGCGCTACGCGTTCCTGGCCACGCGCGAGGTGGACCCGGTGAAGATCGCCCGGCACATGCGCACCAACCGAACCCTCGGCGCCCCCTATACCGATGAGCAGATGGCCAGCGTGGCACAGGACATCCGCGACCAGGCCGACCCGCAGGCCGACCCCGAGGCGCTGGTCAAGCGCTGGCCCAAGGCCGTGCAGGCCAGCGGCAACGGCCGCGCGGTCACCGAGCTGGATGCGCTGGTCGCCTATCTGCAGGTGCTCGGCACCATGGTCGACTTCACCAACCCCGCCGTCGAATCGCTGCGGCAATAGGCGGAGGGGCATCATGTTCATGACAATTCTGCAATGGATGCTGACCTGGTCGGTGGTCATCGTCGGCGGCGTGTACCTGTTGCTCGTGGTCACCACCTACTGGCCCGGCCGCAAGGAGCGGCTGCAACAGAACGCCATGATCCCCTTTCTGGACGACAAGTAGGAGCACGCCCATGGCGAACAACGACGCACCGGGCGGCGAGCACGATCCGGTCACCGGCCGGACCACCACCGGGCACGAGTGGGACGGGCTGAAGGAGCTGAACACGCCGCTGCCGAAATGGTGGTTCTGGACCTTCGTGGCCACCGTGGTGTGGGGTGCGGGCTATGCCCTGCTGTATCCCTCGGTGCCCTGGTTTAACACCCATTTCCCCGGCCTGCTCGGCTTCTCCCAGCGCGACGTCGTCCAGGCCGATATCCGCGAGTTGCAGGCGCGGCGCGGCGAGGTGATGGAGCGGCTCAAGACCGTGCCGCTGGCCGAGGTGCGCCAGGACGACGCACTTTACGCCGTGGCCATGGCCGCCGGGCGCATCGCCTATGCCGAGAACTGCCAGTCCTGCCACGGCGCGGGCGGCGCGGGGCGGCCGGGCTATCCGGCGCTGGCCGGCGATGCCTGGATATGGGGCGGCGGGTTGGAGGCGATCATGACCACCGTTACCTATGGCATCCGCAGCGCCCATCCGGAGACGCGCGTGTCGATGATGCCGCGCTTCGGCGTGGACGCCATGTTGCAGCCGGCCGAGATCGACCAGGTGACCGACTTTGTCATGACCCTCTACAATCCCGCCGCGCCGGCGGGTGACGTGTCGAAGGGCCAGGCGTTGTATGCTGACAACTGCGCCTCCTGCCACGGCGATCGTGGCCAGGGCAATCGCGAGCTGGGCGCCCCGACGCTGCGCTCCGGCGTGCATCTCTACGGTGATACCCGTGCCGCGGTGCGCGCCCAGGTCGCCAACCCGCGCCAGGGCGTGATGCCGAACTGGAACGCCCGCCTCGACGAAGCCACCATCCGCGCGGTGACGCTCTACGTCCACGGCCTGGGTGGCGGCGAGTAGCGGCGGGGCGAGGGGATCGCAGCCAATGACCAAGATCGGCAAGCCGCCGCGCCCGGCCATCGGGCAGGACGCGCCGGCCTCCGAGGTGGAGCTTTATGCCGACCGCGTGCGGGTCTATCCGCGCGCGGTCCACGGCATTGCGCGCAACGTCAAATGGGCGGTGCTGATCCTCTGCCTCGTCGTGTACTACGTCACGCCCTGGATCCGCTGGGACCGTGGCCAGGGCCGCCCGGACCAGGCGGTGCTGCTGGATATCGCCCATGAGCGGTTCTACTTCTTCAATGTCACCTTCTGGCCGGAGGACATCTACTACCTCACCGGCGCGCTGATCCTGGGTGCGGTCAGCCTTTTCCTGGTGACCTCGCTGGCCGGGCGCGTGTGGTGCGGCTATTCCTGCCCGCAGACCGTGTGGACCGATTTGTTCATGTGGGTGGAACGCCTGGTCGAGGGCGACCGCAACGCGCGCATGCGCCGCGACCGCGGGCCGAACAGCTTCGACAAGCTGTGGCGAAAGGTGGCCAAGCACGGCATCTGGGTGGCCGTGGCGTTCTGGACCGGCGGCGCCTGGATCATGTACTACGTCGACGCGCCCACCGTGACGGTGCAGTTCTGGACTGGGCAGGCGAGCACCGAGGTCTATTTCTTCACCGGCCTGTTCACCGTGCTCACCTACCTGCTGGCCGGCTGGGCGCGCGAGCAGGTGTGCACCTACATGTGCCCGTGGCCGCGCTTCCAGGCCTCCATGCTCGACGAGCAGAGCTTCATCGTCACCTACGAGAAGTGGCGTGGCGAGCCGCGCGGCCATGGCAAGCGCGACGAGAACTCCAAGCTGGGCGACTGCATCGACTGCAAGGCCTGCGTACATGTCTGCCCGACCGGCATCGACATCCGCGACGGCGTGCAGCTCAGCTGCATCAATTGCGGCCTGTGCGTGGATGCCTGCAACGAGGTGATGACCAGGACCGGCCGGCCGAAATGGCTGATCCAGTGGGACACGCTGGCCCGCCAGGATGCCAAGGCGCAAGGCCGCCACGAGGCCATCCACCTGCTGCGCCCGCGCACGCTGATCTACGTCACTGCCTTGGTTCTGGCCACCGCGGTGATGGGTACGGCGCTGGCCATGCGCTCCCATATCGGCCTGTCGGTGCAGCACGACCGCGCGCCGCTGTTCGTCAAGG
>Ga0105053_10005209_pt1 | contig 18612 bp, 8 predicted proteins | sample BON01_FD_78093 | JGI IMG/M metagenome (GOLD analysis project Ga0105053, IMG submission 78093) | Freshwater microbial communities from Lake Bonney liftoff mats and glacier meltwater in Antarctica - BON-01 | ecosystem: Environmental > Aquatic > Freshwater > Ice > Glacier meltwater | place: Lake...
CATTGACCAAATAAAGAAATACGAGAATGCATATCCTCTCTTCGGTCTCGAATATTGTAAACCACCACCACATACTTGACAGGATTGGAAATCGAGTCGATGGATTCCAAATCTTGACGCATTTTAACGATTTGATCGTAAAACTCACGCATCTCGCCCTGTAAAACATTCGCAAATTTCAGCAGCATCTCTTTTTGCCATGCGTCGTAACGCAAACTAATTTGTGCTTGCACTTGCTGATAATCCACCTTTACAGATCCAAATTGTTTCGAATGTTGAGAGGATTCAAAAGTCGCTCGAGCGCCTTGCAGATCCTGCAGTAAACGATACCATACGTCTAACGTACTTATCTTACCATCAACTACACTAGCATCCATATCCCAGAGCACTTGATATTGCAACCATGTGTTGACATATTTTCGAACCTCTAACAATCTGGATTCAACTCTGCCGTATAATTGTGACAACGCAGCGTTATTCTTCACCACTGCAGTGCCATACGTTGAAACGGTCTCTTGTTTGTCATATCGGCTGCTCTGCAAACGAGATAAATTCGAAATGGATTCGATAAACTTGTGAATACTTGCAAAGAACAAACATCTGGCCTCCTCCAATGGGGGTTCCAAATCAAGCTTGTGCTTTTGCAAGATAATTTCATGCGTCGTTTGAAATTCTCCGATCTGAAAATCTTCAAGCCACTTTTCAAGTCCTTCATCAAGACGTTTCTTCAAAATGTGTTCAATCGTCTTCTCCAAATTCGAAGTGAAGACGGACAGAGAGGAATATGATGCAAGATTCATTTCATCGAGGATTTTTTGGATGGCATCCAAATTGAATTCCAGTTGAGTTGTCTCACAAGATTTCATCTTGGCGAGTAACTCTTTAATCTGATCATTTTTATCAGATGCATCCATCACCTTTGCCTGCAAATCGTAAACCCTTTGGCATAGATCATTACAAAAATCACCAAGCCCGTCCGAGTCCCAGTTGGGTGACTTTTGGAACGTGGATTGTATCAACTTTTGTACCTGACGAACATTACCAGAAAGAACCACTTGAAGTTGGCTATCCATTTGTTCCATTGTATTAATAAACGTTTGAATGGTAGAAGATAATGTCATGGCATATGGATACTTTTCTCGAGCTTCATCAGCAATGACTTTCAAAGTGTAAGGTATTCGAAATCCTAGCCATTGCAAATTTCGTACTTCTTTAAACAGCTCCACTATCTGAGAATCGAAGTTCACAACCAACTTTCGATGTTCATTGACATCTAGAAGTCTTCCAGTAACTTCAAAGCTAGGAACCGCTTGAATACTTTTGATCCAATGTTCAAAAATAGCTTGAGTGTTGAGTTTCTTCTTGAATGCCATACCAGTTTCTTTCAACCGACGACCTTCAAGATGTTGTTCCCAGTTGGATCCGAGTACCGTTGCCACACGATCTAAATAGGTGTCCAATTGTAGTTCAATCTGCCTAGCCCAAATAATTGCACCTGCTACAGGAGGCACGTCTAACTCTCTACTCATCAGACTCGCTTGCGACTGTCCATAACTCTTCTTGAACGTTTTTTGTAGCTCCTCAATATCAGTTTCAACTCTCTTGATTAAGCTTGCTTGAAATTGCTGAATAGCTCCCCGAATACGATGACGAAAGAACAGTGGATTAAAACGAGAGAATACTCGAAACATTTCATCAGCGGTATCTGCAGCTCCCAGTTTGTCTGTAAGTCTCTCTATGATCCGTCGTTCTATCCTATCAATGCGTCGTTCGTACTGTTTTTTAACTTCATCCCACGCAGCAGTTGTAGTAACGTCCAGAATATCCACATTTGATACCAGTTTATAGGCGCTATTCACTTCATTAAGTGTTTCGTCATTTTCTTCTGGGCCTATAACAACTTCAATCACTGATCTGAAACGCTCGTGAGACTTTCTGAATTCTCGAAACTCAGACAAACGTTCTTGCAAGGGTGTGTGCTCAAGCAACATTTTCTGGGGTAGACGAGCCCCTCCTCGTTTCTTAGCAAGTTCTCGTAACAGTTCTTTGAACAATCTGACATGTTCTTCCCAATCACTGAACAGACTTTGGCAGTCACAAGTCGCGATGTCGAATTTTTCATACGTCTCAAGAACTAAACGATGGGAGTCTAGGATGGAAAGCAATTGAGAACTGGTGTCACGCGATAGCGATTCTATTAATCGAAATGCATGAAGCAACGGATACTCATCAGCAGACTTCAATTTTTTAAGGTGATTGAAGACGTTGACAAGCGATTCCCGCAGTTGTTCGATATTTCCAGCTGCAAGAAGTTGCCCAATCGGAATATCCTGAAATAAAATCATGCAACTTTTAACTCGTTTAATAGCACTTGCCAATCCTGTGTCATTTTCAAACAGAATCGTTGGTAATGCCCTTCGACTCTGTTTCAACACATCAAGAGTAAGTTTCACAGCATTACTGTCAACTTGACGTTGAATCTGAGCCAATGCTTGCTCCATATTCACCCAAAAGGCTACTTCCTGACCAACACTGGGAGCAGTTTCATGCTCTATCTTGGTCACTTTCTGAATCTCTTTCGTCCATCGACCTACCCCTTGTTGAAGACGATTAAGCATCTGTGTGTCTCGAACATCTTCCCCAAGACCAAGTTCATCAAGAGATTGAGTCGATTCTAACATGTTTTCGCTAGCAGTTACTATTGTCGGGTCAATAGCTAAACGAACTTCAGGGATTTCTAATCGATTTAGAATGCCTCTTAATGCATATTCCAACTCATGCACTTTTTTGCCTACAGAAGGGATGGCTTTTCCTAAAGTAGCTGCTTCTTCAGACCCACCACATAGAGACGGAATAGATTTGATAACAGCACTGCAACTGAGATTCAAATTCAGGTATATTTGGTTGAGAGCTGCTGCTGGATCTTCGCATCCCGGGGCAACTTGAACTTGAATTTGTTGATTGACTGGCATGCTTTCCACAACGGAATCGACAGTGCAAATAAACACAGCATATGCTTTACTCGACACTGTCACTTCTGTCGACACCAAAAGGTCTTGATGAATACACAATACTTTCGCATCGGTGGCGAACGAGTCTAGAATATCATCCGTTAAAGATTCATTCAGTGCATCCGGATCCACATCAAGAAGCACACTAGTGGATTGAACCACGAAGGTGCGTAATCTGCTCATGACTCAAACTGAATGAGTTTGGGTGAATGAATGTATGGAACGAATGAAAGACGAGTTCAAAAAAATTATCTTTATATGCGAAACGCCCCCCTCATTGCATTCGAGTCGACTGATTTCGTGGAGAATTCAAATACTATCAATTTTTATATTGAACGTTTTGTTTATCATTACCATATACGCCGGCTCGCTAGGACACATCCTGATTTCTCTCTTTGTTCCTTAAAAAGGTAGGTACAGTAATACACTTATCACATTTTGAATAACCTTATGTCTCTGAAGCATAGTTGCCAGATGTCTCTGATGATGGAGTCGTTTGATATTTCATCGATGAAATCTATGAATTCGATCTTTATTTTAGATGCACGCGGGTCATCAAAATCGTACAAGAAATGGATCCATTTTTAAATCAGTTGCAGGAATAGACCTTTTGTATCATATCACTTAGACGCATTCTTCTGTCTAATTTGTCATATTATTGACGACACATTCAAAACTTCGCACTACACCAATGGGACATTTGTGACTGTAATTGACGCATTGGTAGATTGTAGAGCCGTCGTTCAGCAATGAACGGAATCTGACAAAATCAACACGGGCAAGTGCCATTTTAGGGTCTACCATGGGTCCACTTTGTGCTAAATCTCGAATGGATTCTTTCTTCAAGTGGAGGTGCTCCAAGTGCGACCATCAGAAAAATCCACCGAAAGAAAAAGTCTGCAAACAATGTGGGAATTTGCGTTATAAAAGGCCTGCAGATGATGGATGGAGTTGGATTGATGCCACCGTCTTAACACGAACGTACCTCGAGCCATCACTGTCCCCCAGAGTAGCAGCTTTTGACTTTGATAATTGTGTTTTTGAAAAGAAAGGATTTCACGGAAGTCCGTCTGATTCTATTATGTTTAAACCTCGTCTTATTGCAGCTTTTAAAAGTCTTGTTCAACAGGATTTTCGAATTGTACTATTTTCCAACGAGGGCCTCTACAAGTTTAAAGACCCAGATGTCTTGGAAAGAAAAACCCAAGCAAAAAAAGATCGACTCGAGAAATTCGCTACTTTTATTCCAGATATTCCTTTTGAAATTTTTGTGGCCACTGGAAAGGATAAGCACCGCAAACCAGGTAGAGGCATGTGGGATTTGCTTAAAAACGGATCGGTAGACCCTCCTAGTTTCTTTGTAGGCGATGCTGCTGGTCGAAAGCGTGATCATAGTGACAGCGATCTTAAGTTTGCTCAGCTCCTGAATTTGCAGTTTTATCTACCGGAGGTTTTTTTCTTGGAGGATCCTCTCAACCTCATCGTGTTTCGTGAAGAATTTTATACACCGCCGTTAAGAATTCCGGATTTAGATTTTCAAAAAATAGTTGTATTGATGATGGGATTTCCTGGAGCTGGTAAAACTCAAACGGCAGAAGCACTTTTCAAACTCGACCCGACCTCTGTCATTCGCCTGAGTCAGGATGTCCTTGGTTCAAAAGAGAAAGTGGCTTGCAGCTTCGAGACGTGTTTACTCGACCCTCGAGTTAAGATCATTATCATAGATCGAACCAATATTAATCAGGAGCAAAGAAACAACTGGACGTGTACCCACTATCCGTCTTTACTAGTGCAGTTCACTGCCGATGTCTCTACGTGCCTTCACAGATGCAAGCACCGAATAAATCACGAAGGAAAGGATTTCCCGACTGATCCTGAAAGAATAGTTCCTATTTTGAATAGGTTCAAAAATATGCTGGATACCCAAGAGTCAACTGATCGCCATATTCAAATTGATGCCGATATTCCAACGAATAACGCAGTAGCAATGATCATTACGGCATTGTCTGAAATGAAAAAACGTCGTTTCGTCTTTGCTCCGATTTCTCAGCATGATTTTGGTATTTCAAATTCCTCTTTGATTGCTACATCTGTGATGAAGGAGTGGCAACTAAACCATCGTTTGGCTGAATTGGTTCTATTGGAAGAAAACGACTCTATTGTTGAAAAGATGGAAGGGGCATTTGGTGTGGGTGTTGGATGCGGAAAGTATTTGTCACGACCTGGTGAAAATGTATTCAATGTGGACCTCCATAACGAGTTTCAAGGCAAAAACATTTTCAAAGACGATGGAACCGTTGCGCAACTGGGGCAAGTTGCGCTTTTGAACAATAATGTGCCATTTATATTTACGGTATTAGGACCCAATACAAACCCTAGATTGCCTGACTGTATCGCTGACACACATCGAGCTGAAAGCCTATTGCGAGATTGTTACATCCATTTGTTCGACGCCTTTTACAACAAGAAAATCTATGAATTTCCCATGTACCAGCCACCCCCCAAGGATTCAATTCAATCAGGAGGGTTTTCTGTTGACATTCTGAAGCGATACAGTGAACCTACTTTACAGGCTGAACTTGAAACATCGGTGTTTTGGAGAAATGATAGCATGGTGGTGATTTATGATAAATATCCCAAATCGAAAATACACCTGCTTGTGATCCCAACAAAATCCAATCCGCTTTATAATGTTAATGGCATTTCTCAACTTGATTCAAGCCACCAGGGTGCATTGAATGCATTTCACCAGTTAGGGGCAGATATCCAGAACCATCTTGGAGGGACAAATGTTATTCGCATGGGATACCACGCAATTCCTTCGCTCCAACCACTTCATTTACATATAATATCCAATGATTTCCAAGGCGAGTATATGAAGAAAAAGCAGCACTGGAATAGTTTTACACATCCAGACTTCTTCATCCATCCCTGGAATAGTATCGGCAAAACAGTCGATCTCGATCTGGCAACCGCCGCGAAAGTAGCACCGATAAAATGTTGTGAAACTAGCTTTTCAAACATGGTTAAGTTGAAAGCCCATCTTGAAGAAAGTCATGCGATTATAAATTGATTCAATTATAACTTATTAGAGTATTGAAGGTATTGAACTGGATAAAGTGGATGAGACGCTCGGAATTTGTTGATTCTGGCGGCGCTCGAATCATTACCGTATTCAAGAGCAGCCACGTGGCTGGATCCAAATAGTCCCACCACTAGCTTTCGACGTGAAGGACCTCCAACATGCTTTTCAAAAAAGGAAACTAAATCTAAGTGGGAAATAGCCACAATTTCACTGGCAACTTGATGCATTCGCGAGAAATTGTAGAAGCGAGAGTTTATTTCGACGATCCATCGTCTAGCCTCTTCGAGCAACGAGTTATCTGGTTTCATCAATGTACCAAGAAGCGCATCTACATGCTGGTTCAAAGCACTCGTTGAAAGCTTCAAGACAATATCACGCAATGATTCTACAAAGGAATCAATACGATCGCTCAAGATGAACGGATCTGCAACACTAGATTGAACCAGAATACGAAGTGCACATATTCCCTCGTCCAATCGGATCCCGCAACTAACTATGTATCCAAGTTGTTGCTCGGTGCGTAGAATATTGAAGCAAGGTTCCTGTGCCACTTGTACGAGGAGTTTCAAGAGCGCCATTGTTTTAGCTGTATCTGGTCCGACTTGATATACAACTTCAATAGCCGAATTCGAATTCCCTGGATCCCCAGCAGCATAAAAATACTCATCTCCAGTCATTTGAACAATTCTTCTTGGAAATACTTCCGTATAGTTTGAGGTAATTCCAAGTGTGGTGCTTAAAGTGGAAACCAGCGCAATAGCATTTTCAGCTGTTATATTTCCAGTGACCAAGGATTCCAGATAGGCATTGGAAAACAAATTAAGACTCGTGATATCCTCTAATGTGATACTTTCAACAGCCTCCAGTTTTTCTGCAACATGCCACAGAGAGGTTTTCAGTAAAAGCGACACGTTGTACAAAACCTGCTGATAAGGTTGTTCTTTTTCAAAGTTCTTGTAATTACCAATACATTTCTCCTTCAACCTTTGAAACTCATGTTGAGAGAATTCTTCTGGATGTGCCAATACTCGGGAAATATGGTCTAGCAAGAGAGGCAGCTTTTCAGAGAAACCGCCTAAACTAATAGATATACCAGTAGAATTGGAATCAATAGAATATAAAAGGCCTGCAACTCCTGCAGCATATGCTACTTTTGTTAGAACGCTTTCTGCCATCGCCACAAATAAATAATTCACCACCGAGTTTTTTGGGCTTTCCTGCGACACAGGCAAATTTACCAAAATGGTAAGCGATACTTTCGGCAGTTTGAAAGTGGTGTCTTGCTTGAACCATAATGTCCCACCTACTGATGCACTAGATGCAATAATACATGGAGGGCGCCAGGTGTCGAGGTCACCCCATTCTTCTGTATTGAGCCGATGATTAGAAGATGCAAGTCTTTGCCTATACGTGTCCTGCTTTCGTCCACCTAGAACCACAACTTTATCACAAGTACAGCACATTGATTTTGGGCTAGAAAACTTAAGAATATCAAATTTGGTGGGTAGAAACTCATTAGGAGTAGGAAGATGCAACTTTGGGTTGGGAAGAGGAGAATTCCATGTATCGATGGAAGGAATGGAATTGCAAACATATCTAGTACCGTACCACTTTTCCTCCTGAAGTACCCTGTGTTCCGCAATTTTCGAAGTGGTCATCAATTGAAGATTTGATGGTTTCAATAATTCAAGAAAATCCACTATTGCTTGTCGATCGAATTCCCGGAGCAACGAGTGGGACAACACATGCTGAACAGGATACTTTTGCATGTTGATTGCAATCGAAGAGACTTCATAAAAAGGATCTCTTGATGATTGAAAACGAAATGAGTTGGAGCTCTGTGTTGCAACTTCATCGAACAACACCTGATTGATTCCTGCATAATCATTCAGCGACAATAGTTGGATATACTGAAAAATAACAGCACATATTTCGTATACTTTGGTAATACCAACAGCAGTACAATCAACATGAACTTTGAAGAATCCAAAGGTCGAATTATCTAAAGTCAGCCCAGCACTTAGTTCATTCGCCCATCCGAGTTCCTTCAGCAATGCCAATACTGAGCCAGGGCCTTCATGCCCGAGTAAATTAGATATATATCTATCAGGTCCTTTCCAATACTGGGCAAGCATACATGGAGTTGGCCAGGTTAATTCAACAATACGGAGTTCCTTAACAGGTATATATTGAATATGACGTCCAAGTTCAGTGAGAGGAAGATCAGATCCAAATCCATATGAAGGTGAATCAATTCTGTAATTAGGAATCTCTGAAAAGTATTCTCGAGCCATCAATTCCAATTGATCCACTGATTGGCGTCCCACTATAACTAACTTCATCTGGTTTGACGAATAATAAGTTTTGTGAAATTCGAGAAGACGCTGACGCACATCTATACCATTTTGCAATGGAATATCTCGCAGGGTTCTACTATCACCAGTGGCAAATTTGGAATACGGGTGACTTTGAGAGCTAGTGGATTTCTCAAGCTGAAATGCTCTCCAAGAATCATCCTGGATATTTTTGCTGTGCTCACTATCAACTGCAGCTAATTCACGACCAGTTGCTCCAGCAGAAAACAATGGGCATATAAAAAATTGAGCAAATCTGTCAAGTGCCCCGGATAATCCTGAATGAGAGACATCAAAGTAATAATTTGTGTTTTCCATGCTGGTGTATGCATTTGATTTTCCTCCATTCTCATTCAAATAAATACTGTAACTGTTTTCATCAGGATATTTAGTGGTACCAAGAAAGAGCATGTGCTCTAGGAAATGGGCTAACCCAGGTATATCAGCTGGATCACTGAAATGTCCTACCTGCACATCCATCGCAGCAGCTGCTTTCTCAGCAGTTTCATCATTGACAAGAAGTACTTGAAGCTGGTTTTTCAAAACTACTTGTTTGTATTGACGTTTATCCGAGAGGCTCTTTTCAATACCATTAGACATCGTTGTCGCATTCATTGTAAGGAAGATTGTAGGGAAGCTTCCGATTCCGTTTTTTTATTCTCGTTGGCATACACCGAGTCTGGTATATAGCTATCGAGATAATATAAAGAAGGAATGCTTGAATTTTTCCAAAAGCACTTTGATGAGAACCATTCCCTAGAGTTTCATTACAATGTCACGTATCATATACTTGGATTCGAACATTGATACGATTTAATAAAACCATTTCCTACAAAACCAGGAGGAAGTGGCATCATAAACTATAGCTTAGAATGTTGATTGGGTCACGAGTGAAGAATGGTTTATCATTCTTAGCTCGTGGCTCCCAAAAGTTAAAATTATAGTTGAGAGTTCGAACGAAGGTTTGCCTAGGTCATTTCTCCCAATTACACGCCTGAGTGCTGAAACTATTCGGTCCGGCAGAACCACCGTTTCAGTGTCAATCTATCCTTCGCTGAGCACTAGGTCAGCCTCGTTTTTAGTTTACATCTCGGTAGGATATCTAATCGTGAATTCAAATGTTTTTTACTCCGCCCCTTAAAAAATTCAATGGCACCACTAATAGTAGTATTTTATTTGAAAATTTAGTTTAAAAAATCTAATCTACCTCTTCAACAGTTGGACCAGCATCCGGAGCTCCTCCTGGTGGTGCTCCTCCAGGGAATCCTCCAGGCATTCCACCTGGCATACCTCCAGGTGCTCCACCAGCTGCTTGGTACGCAGCCATCAAAATTGGGTTAGCAATTCCTTCGAGCTCCTTTTGTCTCTCTTCATACGATTCTTTTTCTTCACTTGGATGAGATTCAAGCCATTCCATGATTTCGGTAATCTTGTCTTCGACAGTCTTCTTGTCTTCAGCAGAGATTTTATCCTTGAGCTTCTCTTCATCCATGGAGTTTCGAAGTGAAAAGGAATAATTTTCGAGTCCATTCTTTGCTTCAATCTTTCCTTTTTGAGCTTCATCTTCTGCTTTGTATTTTTCAGCTTCCCGAATCATTTCTTCTACTTGTTCCTTGGACAATCGACCCTTGTCGTTGGTAATAGTAATCTTGTTCTCCTTTCCAGTAGATTTCTCAATAGCAGAAACATTCAAAATTCCATTTGCATCTAAATCATATGTGACTTCAATTTGAGGAACTCCGCGAGGCATTGGTGGAATTCCATCTAAATGAAATTTGCCAAGAAGGTTGTTATCCTTGGTCATGGAGCGTTCACCCTCAAACACTTGGATAAGAACTCCAGGTTGGTTGTCAGCATAGGTGGAGAAAGTCTGTGTCTTCTTGCAAGGAATAGTGGTATTTCTTGAAATCAACGTAGTCATGACACCTCCTGCGGTTTCAAGACCAAGAGAAAGTGCGGTAACATCCAAAAGAAGAAGATCATTGAGCTTTGCTGAATCTGATCCAGTGGTCAAAATAGCAGCTTGAACAGTGGCTCCAAAAGCTACGGCCTCATCAGGATTGATGGAACGACAAGGTTCCTTTCCGTTGAAGAATTCCTTCAACAAAGATTGAACCTTTGGAATACGAGTAGATCCTCCAACAAGTACAATCTCGTGAACACTTCCCTTAGACATCTTTGCGTCACGGAGTACCTTCTCAACAGGCTCCATGCACGCCTTGAAGTAGTCCATGTTTAAGTCCTCAAATCGAGCACGGGTGATCTTGGATGAAAAATCTACACCATCAAAGAGCCCATCAATTTCAATTTGAGCAATAGTGGTGGAAGAGAGAGTTCTCTTAGCACGTTCGCACGCAGTACGAAGGCGTCTCTTGGACCTTTCGTTCGTGTTGATGTCCTTGTCTCCCTTGTATTTACGCTTGAACTCTTGAAGGAAGTGATCTACAAGTCTGTTATCAAAATCCTCTCCTCCCAAATGAGTATCTCCAGCAGTAGCCTTCACTTCAAAGATACCTTCCTCAATGGTAAGAAGGGATACATCAAAAGTTCCTCCACCAAGATCAAAGATAAGAACATTGCGTTCTCCTTCTTTCTTGTCAAGACCATATGCAATGGCTGCAGCAGTTGGTTCATTGATGATTCGAAGAACATTCAATCCAGCAATAACTCCAGCATCCTTGGTAGCTTGACGTTGGGAATCGTTAAAGTACGCTGGAACAGTAATAACAGCGTTCTTAATTTCACCTCCCAAGTAAGACTCAGCGATTTCTTTCATCTTGATTAAAACCATTGATGAAATCTCCTCAGCAGCAAACTCCTTTTGTTCGCCCTTGTACTCTACACACATGATTGGTTTATCATTAGGGCCAGCCTTTACCTTGAAAGGAAAATGTTTCAAGTCTGATTGAACTGAAGCATCACTGAACTTGCGTCCAATAAGACGCTTCGCATCAAAGATGGTGTTGTACGGGTTGCTAGACACCTGCAACTTCGCAGCATCTCCAATCAATCGCTCAGTTTCGTTGAAAGCAACATAACTAGGAGTAGTTCTGTTACCTTGATCATTTGCGATAATCTCAACGGCGTCGTTTTGCCAGCATCCAACGCAGGAATAAGTGGTTCCAAGATCGATACCGATACCGACTCCTTCAGCTTGTCCAGACATTCTGTTCTTTTCTTTGTTATACTACCGAACAAATAAGTTTTGGTTTTGGTTTTGATTTCATCTCCACCAAACAAAACAAATGACAATTCCCTTCGAGAAGAATCAAGACTTCTACCTGTTTTGTGTAGGTAATATGCTACCTTCCTTTTTTGATCATACTAAAACACGTGTATTTTAATAACTACTACTATAGTAGTACACTGGGTCGGATAACATGGAATGGATCCTTCTACTGTTATTCCAGAAGGAATTCGAATCCCCTTAGGTTAGCCCCCCTGTTTTTATTTTTTAAAAACCAATTGTTTGTTTTTGTGGTTGGGAAAATGTTTCGACGAGGTGTTGTCTGCGCTGAGCGTTTTGGTCTTAAAAGAGGAATAGAAGAATTTTTTGATGGATCAGCCAATGCAAATCCTGGAGAAAGAAGAACCGGAAGGTCCTGGAAGCCGGCAGAGTTGAGGCTAAAGAGTTTTGATGACTTGCATAAACTGTGGTATGTTTTACTCAAGGAGAAAAACATGCTTCTTTCGGAGAAACAACTAGCTAGATCACAAAGTTCCACACTCCCAAATCCTGAACGTTTGTGGAAAGTGAAGAAATCGATGGCAAGGTTAAAGACCATTGTAAATGAGAGAAGTCGAGAATATAAAAATATGAGAGCGTTAGAACAGGAACTGAAAGAAAAAGCGCTTGATTAGAAAGTTCCTCTGTTATTATTAGCATCTATCTATTGAATCAAATTCCTATTGTTTTACTGAAGCTACCTTGTAACCGGGAGACTATGGGTTGATGTAGCTACAAAGAAACGTGCGGCAGTGAGTTCGTTCCATTCGCTAGGGTGAGATCTCTCTTCAGATGATACATCTATTTGCTTCGGAAATGATCGGAATATTAGTACAATTTGATGTGAAATGACTTCCACAACAACTCCTGCAACATCAGCAGGAATCGTGTATTTGTCAGAATCGCTAATCCCTTCAACAGGATTTCTAATAAAGGCATGTGCTTTGACACAAGCCTTTAGTGTATCAATCACCCTAGTAGAGGGCCCATCAAGAACATATGCGTGCATTCTGAGCGCGGTGATTAAATTTCGAATATAATTCTCAATATCTAGAGACATGTGCACATTCGACGATCCTCTATGATATCTTGGAAATTCCTGTTTAGAAATTCGTTGTATGTAGTATTGGTGGTCTTCATGAACTTTGATCGGACTCCACAGATAAGGAGCCTCGATGCGACCCTGATCTTTTACTCGTTCAACAGCTGCATAATGAAAGTCAAGAAACTTTGACCATTCATTAGTTGGGAGTTTTAAAGGAATACGCATGCAAAAGGATTGTAAGAAGGATCGACTTAAGGGACTCGGTTGGAGACTGGGTACTATCAACTTTGTAGAGAGAGCTACAATAATAAAAGGCACTTGAATATCAAAGTGACCCCTATACAGAAGGGGAGGATCTCTACTACCATATGGATTTTGAATGAAGGAAACTGGCATGCTTCGTTTCTCAATAATATCTACAATGGTCATCTGTGTCTGCGGGGGAAGCAATTCAACATCTTGTAAGATGAACACAACGGGCTCTTCACCAACAGGCTTGGAAGCAAACGGGTCCTTCTTTCTTGTACGCTGACCCTTCGAGTGTTTCTTACTTTGCGAATCATCTGTAACCTTTGATTGTTTCGTTTTCAAATTGGCAGTGAAACAATAAAATATATGGTCCGAGGAAACTTCCTCGCCACATCGTAGAGTAATAACTTTACTGGTATTCAAGAACTCCTTGACGGCAACTTCAAACCGATGAGAAAGTATTTCAGGGTCATCATCTGTAAATTGCATCATCTGCTTGCTCTGAGGTAAAAGGTCAACGTATAAATGGCCTTTTACTGCAGTGCATAAACAGAGAGCCCATGAAAAATACGCGTCTGGATCCTCCTTAAAAAAACCACGATCAGCTCCAGCAAGCATCCCAATAAAGGTAACAGTAAAGAAGGATAGCCCCCCCCGAAATCGAGTCAATTTCAAAGAACCAATTAGATTCTGTCCACAATTACTTTTATCACAACAATATAACTTTCATGAGGGCTTTAGTAAGACCCATAAAGTTCATTCAGATTTCCAATAATGATGATTAATTTTACCGCATAAAAGGAATGAAAAATCTACGAGATAACACAGGATTTAGAATCCTTGGTGACTTCCTGCTTATCAAGTTCTTCGTTAAGTTTCCTGAAGGACAATTCTCTAAAACTTGGCTCCCCTTGAAGCATCTTAACTTGATTTTCATGCCACACTTTCCATAAAGCATCTGGTTTCGCAATTTCAAATTTCATAACAGCCAAAACAGGTTTATGAGTGGAGCTTTTCTCATTCATACATGAATTGTACTCTATTATTTCACTTTTGCTATTATCGCAACAGAATATGCGATCAGTCCAAGCAGGAATTTTTGAAACATCCTGTTTATCGCTCCCTCGCAAATACTTGAATGACGGCATAAAAGATATATCACCTTCCTTGTAGCCTGGCATCACTTGTTTTAAATGGTCGAACTCAATAAGTTTTGATTGTGCTCCATTTTGAAGAAAAGCTTCTACCTCATGATGCATCGCATCCAATCTTGAGTTGAAGTCCCCCATCCACAAGACGAAATCAGCTCGATCCGCGAGCGGCACAGTTGCTTGAATTTTTCCATGTGGCAGCATCAAACGAGCAGAAATTTCTTTAATATTGGCCAAGCGTGACGCCATGTTGTTGTTTGCATTGAAGTGACAATTAACTAGGATAAAGGAACAATTTGCAATTTGAAAACTGATAGCTACAGCTCCACGGGTTTTAATGGATTCGTTTTCCATGCCCAACGAGATGCTATCATGACATTGCTGGTGTATTAGAGGCAGTAATACATGATGAACAAAAACCACAAGATGCAGCCGACCTATTGCATGGTAACAACTGGGATAGTACTCGAGTCCTAGGGCCTCACCCACTAAATATTCAACTTGAGATTTAGATGCTTGGTAATTCTGAAAAGCAAATATAAAGATATGATGCTTTAATTCCCCACGTAAGCAGTTCGTAATAACCTCAGTGCTAATAATAGACTTGGCTGCGTTGAATGTTAGTGAAAATGTTCGGACTTTACCACTAGAGCCAATCTCTTCAGCTAAACGCTCAGATTCGCTTACTGCGCCAGCGACTCCTATCGGTTCATTGACATCTATTTGTTCTGGAATACCAAGTTTAGGCGACTTTTTATAGATGGCTTCCGTTGGAGTATCTTTACTAGACTTATCTTCAATTTTAGTTTCTTCAGTTGTTCGTGAATTTACTCCTGAGTTATCATTTGCATGGGTTGAAGCTTGATTTTCAGGATTTTCATTTTTCAAAGGAGATGAAAGAAGAGTGACTCTTGGAAGTTCCTCGATATTTGAATCTATAAGAGGCATGGATTCATCGCCAGGATTTATTTCTCCGAAATCATGTTTCCCTTCATAGCTTGATGGTGAGGAAACGCCGGAACTTGACCCACATTCCGACAACGCAAGATGCATGAACTCATCACCGTCATGTTGTTTTTCTCCGAAATCATGTTTCCCTTCATAGATTGATGGCGAGGAAATACCGGAACTTGGCTCACATTCAGACGACACATACGAACTAAAGTCACCACTTGACGTCGTTAAGCTATCGTTACAGGAACAGTCAGAGTCTGAGCACGAACAATCTATGAAATCAAATGCCTCGCTCACCACTTGGACTGTTTTTTCAATTTTGAATTTAGATTCGACGTATTGAACAATCTTTTTCTTTTGAGCTTGAGCTTTGTCTTCTATCCATTCCATCATTTGATCCTTTTGTTCTTCTATTTTATCCTTTACTACAACAATAACTTCGTCTCTTTTCTTTTTCAACCATTTACCTATTTTCTCGCCAAGATATCTCCTAAAGGTTGTTTGAATCTTGGTTGCTGCTTCATGTTGGATGTGCACTTCATCTGTCGGGGTTGAAACCGATCTTCCGTACATTCCAGGCCTAAATCTACCAAGAATTCGAATTCTATGAGTCTCAACGCCTCTCTCTCTGGTTCCATCAACAAAATGGATGTTGACTCTGCCATTCGAACATGGACGAGATATCTTACCAAGACTCCATTGTTTGTCACACTTGATGTTCGTTTTCACTCCTCTGGTAAGTGTTAATTCAAGAGGAGACCCTGCTTTAAAATATACATATGGCTGAGTTTTTTCTACAGGTTCAAAATAACCTATTTGAAGTTGGTTGGCGATATCTCGTCCACGCTGTTTAGTGCACTCAAATGAATCCGCGAAAAAGACGCTGATCTCTCCTAGCGATTTTGAATGTACACGAATGTTAAATTCGAATGGGAATTGGTCATGAATATAAACGGAAACATTTCTTCCATGATCTGTTTCATCGAAAACCGATCGCCACGCCATCATGCAAATAAAAACGGCTCAATAATGTAAATTTTCACTTCATTTTTTATTGGGCCTTTTTAGGCGCCCCTAAAGCCTTTTTGAACACATCTATGTAAATATTGCGTAACATACCACCTCGAATAAATTGCAATGTCAGAAAACTGATACAAAATTGCAAAAAGAGAGTCTGGAAATAATAATAATTGGCATTTCCAGATCCAGCGTGAAGCCACATGGTTCTCATCACGGGAAGGAGGAAACAAGTTCCAACACAAATTAGCATAGCAGGAACTAATAAACTCATTCGTTTGACTGCATAGGGATGCATGAATATAAGAGACGACAGCAAGCCGACACCGAAAAAGTCAGGATAGGGTCCTTGTGTATGGATTATTATGAGCATCACGTGGCCCAGGAACATGGGTCGATCATAGAGAGAACTAGCCAATGGTAACATGTACACCAAAGGAGCAAGCAAGAAGAGAAATAAGAACATTTTGGAAAATTGAGGGAACATCTCAATGAAAAAGTACCACCAAAGCCCTATGTTCGGACTCAGGTCCTCCAATTGCATTACTTTGAAGTATCCCTGGTACGTACAAGTTCGAATATCCTCACATGATTTCAACAACAACAATGAATAAAACGCAGTGGTAAGCAAGATAAAAAATAACGCCTTTGTGGATCTATCCTGAAGCAACTGGAAACTGAGAGGCAATATCAAAAATATATAATGAATATCCAAATAGACAGCCAAACTAAATGCCAGAGCACTAGTCACGTAATCACCTGATGACAATGTTCTATTTAGTGCAAATATTCCGAGCACAAAGGCCAACGAGTTTAGGTTCATCACGCCACAACATAGTAAGATAAATGGATTGAACAGGAAAGCAACTGCTACAAGACTGGGGGCATCCTGAGGATTAACATCAAAAGTACCAAGGTAATCAATATAACCCCATTGATTAGCACCAGTGACGGAATTAATCTTTACTTTCGAGATCATTTGCCTTTCGAAAGGGTTGTTTTCCTCACCCCCAGATCTGCTCATCATGATACTACACGTTGAAAACAGTATCATAGCAGAAATACAATCTACCAAAATAAAGACGAATGGATACCATTGAGATGGTATTAGATTAAACATATCGAGGATCAATGGCATTCTATGGAAATATTCGCCTTCATACGGGGAATGTCCATTACTTTGCAGAAACATAGCTTCGTGAACATTTTCGAAACTTGAAAACGTGGTCACTATTTCAGGTTGGGCATTTAAAAGTTTGATTGTATCACATAATACTAAAAAGACCCTTACTGCAGCGCCAGCCGCAACTAAAACTGTCGACATGCGTGACAATAAAATAAAAGTGAAAAGATTTTTTTCAAGGGAAAAAAGATTGGTGAGCGCAACAGCAGTATGTCTAAACCAGAAACTGTTGATAAAACAGCTTTGATGGATATTGTATTGGAGGAGGCGACGGTGACACTTAATAGATACATCGAAGATGTTGAATCAGGTACGGTTCAATTGCTTCATGAAAATTGATTATACTGAAATTCTGATTTTGTCTAGAGGCTTTTAGAACGCCAGTGTTATGGGAAGAATGGGGACTTGATGATTATCCCCTTAAAGTTAAAGAGCCTATGGATCTAGGAACCATTAAGACAAATCTAGAGAAAAAGATATATACAGATCTAGAAGTATTTCTAAAAGATATGAAACTTGTTTGGTCCAATTGCATGGTTTACAATGCTGTAAGTATCATAATAATATCATGCACCCTATTTTATATTGTATGAAATCTAGAGTAAGTCAGATCTATATAAAATTGCTTCCAAGTTCAAACGAAGGTTCGAAAGAGATCAACTAAGACTCCAACGAATAGTAGATCCTGATTTCAAAAAAGAAGAAACTTTAGCAGAAAGGCCAAAAGCTTCTCCAGTATCCTCTCAGCGAGCAACTGCAATGCAAAAAGCCGAATTTTGCAAAAATTTATATGAAATTAGTCAGGTGGAATTGGGTAAAGTTATCCAAGATATTGATGCAACTTGTAAACGAGCATTAGAGAAAAAAACAGAAGAGGATCTGGAGATAAACGTCGATAATATTGACTTGGAGGTGTTTTTGAAGCTTGATGAATTTGTTCGCGGTTGTATCAAAGCAAAGAAAGCAAAAGATGCATCCATAAAAGCTGCGCTTCCTGTAGTGAATGAGAAGATTGAGACTGAAAAACGGCCTCTTGAAATCGCTGATAAAAATGGCACAGCAACAACCATTGAAGAGCCAGCCGAGAAAAAAACGAAGTTGGAAGACGAGGTCACCGACTCTTAATTTTATAATATGAAATTCTTATTAAATTCATTTCTGAAAGGCTTGGCTTTGCTTCAAAAACAAATCGCGTGAAGAACATGAATTATCTGAACACATTCCATTTAATAATGTAGATGCTTCTGAATTGATTGAAGAGGCGAAAGAGAAGGCAAAAAAGGTCCCCCAGGGTTCGGTGCAACAGCGTATTTGTGTGGAAGAATTAGATTTAATTC
>Ga0105053_10005217_pt1 | contig 18601 bp, 10 predicted proteins | sample BON01_FD_78093 | JGI IMG/M metagenome (GOLD analysis project Ga0105053, IMG submission 78093) | Freshwater microbial communities from Lake Bonney liftoff mats and glacier meltwater in Antarctica - BON-01 | ecosystem: Environmental > Aquatic > Freshwater > Ice > Glacier meltwater | place: Lake...
AACTCATCACTCATAACTCATAACTCATAACTCATCACTCATAACTCATCACTCATAACTATATAATGGGCAAACCTACAATTCTTGCCTTATAAATCATAGCTTTTATTCTACTCCGAAATATGGCGACACCTTTTCCCACCAAACCTTGTCGGTAAAAGCTTTTATTTTGAGTACATCGTCCACGCTTGCATAAGGTCCGTGCTGGGCGCGGTAGGCAAGGATCAGGTCGGCTTGCTTCCAGGTCAGGTAAGGGTGTTTGCGCAACGCTTCGGGGGTGATGATGTTGAGGTTTATTTTGTGCAATTCCGTCTTTGCCATGCTGAGTTGGGGCTTTATCCGTTGGTAAACACTGTCGGGGAACATATACACCTCGGCCACCTGTTCAATAGAGCGGAATCCGCCCAGCTTTTCCCGGTAGTTGACAATTTGTTTGGCCCTACCCTGCCCTATCATCGGCAAGGTGGCCCAGGCTTCTACGTCTGATCGATTGATGTCGATAGCGCCAGTTGTTTTGGATGACTTGTACGGACTGCCACCGCCTGCGTACATGCTTGGGCGCAAGTCATTATGATAGGCTGTTGGTTTTGAGATGTTTATGTAGGGTTCCAGCCGCACATAATCGGCTTCGCTCAGGCTATAAATTTTTGCCAGATCTTCTTTTTTTCGGAAAACGCCACCTTTCGAGCGGTAGTTCAGGATGCCTTTTATCGTGTTGCTCGGCAATCCCAATTTGATAAAATCCTGCTCCGTGGCGGTGTTCGGATCAAATGGAAAATACTCGGGATCGCGGGAGGAAGCATGTTTACTTGCGGACTTATTTCCCATACTTATGTGGATGTAAGGCAGCAAACGGGCGTAATCAGCAGGCGGCAGGCTCCAGATTTTCTGGAAATCCTCGGGCTTGCGAAAGGAGCCTCCCTTTTCCCGGAACCGACAAATATTTTGCGCTACTTTTTCGGACAATCCCAGGTTTTTGAAATCTGTTTCTGTGGCGAGATTGGGGTCAAAATCGAAGTTTTGCCCCGGGATGGCGGCCATTGCGGCAGTTGATTGCCGAAATGCTTGAATGGTCGCTTCAAATTCGGAAAAATCGGTGGAAGCGCGTGGTCGCAGCCATTGCAGGATGCTTGGGATGGCAAAGGCTGCCACGCAGAAAATCAGCAACACGAAGGTGCCGAGCCGCTCGTTGCGGCTAAAATGGAGGTAATTAACAAAGCGTGTTTTCATGGTGATAAAGTGTTTTGATGAACCCGCCTAAGTTGAAGCGTGAGCGGGTAGGTGAAAAAATTATAGAGAAAAAAGAAATTACGGCTGATTGCGCGTGCCGCAACCAGATTCAAAGTTTATTCGGTGGATGCGGCACGAATCCAGGCTCCTTGCGTGCGTACATCATGGCAGACCCAGCCATTTTCCGTGCATTCCTGTTGCCAGCGCGCCACTTTCCGCCTGGAATTGGAGGTGTCAAAAACAATAATCCCGAAGGGAAACTTCTCCCGGCAAGCGGCAACGCTCAGCTCCGGACCTTTGGAAAGCAACACAACATCCACCGATATTGGCGCTGCATCGAAGGCTGTTACCCAGCGGGCATCATCGATCAGGGCCATTTTTTGTTGAAAAAACTGCACAAAAGGTTTATCGAACAGGAGGTTGTCGCTGCGGAACGCCTGTGGTTCGTCCAGCATGACCTGCGTTTTTTGTTGAATACCCGAAGCGACCCGATTGGGTTTTGCGGTAAAGTTTTCCTGCTTTGTCGTCAGGGTATCGGAGAGGGCGTACACGTGGCGACCATCAAAAAAATCGATCAGCCGCTTTTGTTTCGGCATGTTGTACACGACCACCGTGCGTTGGATTTGTTTTACCGAAAGGGTACTGATGCGGTAAACACCCAGCAGGCCCATCAACCCGAAAAAAGCAGCCAGCCACTTCCCGCGCCGCAGCACCATCAAAGCGCCCAAAAAGGCAATGGCCATGTACAGCGCCGCATCTACCCATCCTGGTATCCATACATCCGAAATCACGCTTCCGGGCAGACTTTGAATGCCAACAATGGCTTTATTCAAGTATAACACCATGAAATACAAGGCATTCCCGAGCCAGCCAGTGAGGGTTTGAAATACATCCGCATTCCACAGGATTATTGAAGGTAAATTATCCAGCAGGACCAGCACCGTTCCACCCCAAAGAATGGCCGCCCCGCCCAGCACCACAATCCAACCAGCCAGCCAAAAATAAATGGGGAACTGGCTGAAATAGTACAACGCAAAAGGCAAGGTGCCCAACTGCGCCGCTGCGCCCACCAACAGTACTTTCAAGCCCTCATCGGCCCAGCGTGGCCCGGGGGGAAAGAGTTTGTACAGTCGTGGGTAAAAAAACACCATACCCGCCACGGCCGTGTAGGAAAGCTGAAATCCGACATCGAACAAAAAGTAAGGGTTGTATAGCAAAAGCCCAAACGCCGAAGCAGGCAACACATTCCAGGCCGATGCATTGCGCCAAATGGCCTTGCCAAGCATGTAGGTGCTAAACATTACCGATGCCCGCAACACCGATGCCGTGGCACCCGTCAAAAATGTAAAGCCCCAAATGGCCAGCAGGATGAAAACAGATTCCAACAAGCGCCATTTTCCCCGCAAGCGCAGGCGCTTTGTAAGGAAATACAAACCCATGTACACCATGCCCACATGCGTGCCCGAAACCGCGAGCGCGTGCATGGAGCCCGTTTCGGCGTAGGCCGTTCGCAGCTCGTCGGAAAGGTCGTCCTTGTAGCCCACCATCAGCGCCGAAGCCACCGCGTATTCGTTTTGGGTTGGGAAATGTTTTTGAAGGATGGTCAAGAGTCGGTCGCGGTAAGTATAGGCCTGCGCCCAGAGCTTGAACCCATGCCCGCTGGAAAGCACCACGACTGAATCTGGCTTTACAAAACTCTGGTAATGCATGTTTTGAAAATGCAAATACCGTTTGTAATCAAACACATGCGGGTTTTTCGGCGGCTCCGTGGGCAGCACCCCAGCGTGAATCCCCAACCGATCGCCATATCGAATGCTGTCAACCATATCCGATGGATCCAGGAACAGCATCAGGTTGCCCGTCACAAAAGTCAAAGAATCTGGCGAGGTACCCGTGGCTTCTACCCGTACCGGAATTTTTGTCTTTGCCCCATGCGACGGCGCTTCGTACACGGTACAAACCATGTAATTACCGCTCCGTTTTTGTCCCGAAAAATGATCGGGCTGCCGCAGTTCATTGTGTTGCACGATCAAAATGTAGCCCGCCAACAGAAGACAGGTATTCAGCGTAGCGCCAAAAAACCAGCGGTTGCGGTATTTATAGCGGCGGATTGCCAAGAAAAGGGAAAAGAAAATGGTGGCGTTAAAGAGCCAATACAGAAATTCAGGCGCTTGATCAAGCCAGCCGCCAAGGGCGGTTCCGAGCGCAAAAGGCACCAGGAGGCGGAGAAAGGGGGTGTTTCGTTGGTTCACTTGGTATTTGGGTTTGAAAGGTGACTGTTAATCTTCCTTCTACAAAATTTGCGGTTTTTGTACCATAGTTGCAAGTTTTTGGGGAAATATATTTTTGAGCGCATGTTCGCACCGGGCCAAAAACAGGGTTTGCCGGAAGGGTTGGGCAGGAGGCGAAAAGATAAGAAAGTTTGTAAATGTGAATTCTTCCGTTATATTTGTGGTTCAAAAAATCGCACTTTGAAACTGAATTCCCTGCATTATTTGTTTGGCTTGTGGTTGCGTATATCCTGCTTGAGGAGGTGGATATACCCATTGGGGTTTTGGGAGAAGCGCACTTAACCGCAACGAACGACTAAAATAATTGAAAATATACGGTGGTTTGTTAATGGCGTTAACAATTTACCGTACTTGGGTTAGTTGATTAGTCGTTAGTTGTCGGCTAACGAAAAGTTATCGCCAAAAATATACCAAAACAATAACAGAACACAAAGCCACCTATCGAAAATAAAAAAAATGAAGTTATCAGACCCATTTAAAATATTGACACCGAATGAAAGGTGGGCACCGACACAAAGCCAAATGGACGCTTTTCAAAATACCTATGAAAAGCTATTGCCACCATTGGTTTATAAAATCAGACTTGCAGTTGAAAAGTGGAGAGAAGAAGACTATAAAGGTGCTTCTGAAACTTCTAAATCTTTGTTGAACTTTTGGTTTAATCAAGAACATTTAATCGGGCAGACCAAATTTAGTTTTTTCTTTTCGCAACGTGAGGCAATTGAATCAATTATTTACTTGTATGAAGTTGCTAAAGCCAAAGACAAATATGAGTTAATGAAGTTCGACTCTTCTCAACGTGTCAGCACAGGAATGTTTGACGAAAACTGGACACGCTATGTTGTAAAAATGGCGACTGGTGCTGGTAAAACAAAAGTAATGGGCTTGACAATTGTTTGGTCTTACTTCCATAAACTCTACGAAGCAGGCAGCACACTATCAAAAGACTTTTTAGTTATTGCTCCAAACATTATTGTATTAAACCGTTTACGCAAAGACTTTGACGGATTGAAAATGTTTTTTGATGAACCATTTTTCCCCGACAATGGCTATGACGACAAAGACTGGAAAAATGATTTTCAGTTAACGCTTCATATTCAAGACGACTTAAAACCAATAACAGAATCGGGAAATATTTTCCTTACAAATATTCATCGTGTATTTTTCAACGAAGAACCCGAACAAAATTTTGAAACAACATTTTTAGGAGTAAAACCCAAACCCGATGCGGACACTTCAAAAGGTTTAGACCTTGGTAAAGTAATGCGAAGCGACAAGATTAAAGATTTGGTTGTGCTGAATGATGAAGCACATCACATACACGATAGTTCTTTGGCTTGGTTTAAAAATATAGAAGATATTAGCAACAAGTTGAAATTGAAAAACGGAAACGGAATAAGTTTGCAAGCAGACTACTCCGCTACTCCGAAACATAACAATGGTGCTATTTTTGTTCAAACTATTTGCGACTATCCTTTAGTTGAAGCTATCAAACAAAATGTGGTGAAGTCGCCAGTATTGCCTGACGAAGCATCAAGACAGAAAATTCACGAAAAAGACTCTTCCGACTTTGTAGAACGTTACAGAGATTATATTCATTTGGGTTATTTGGAATGGGAACAGCAATACGAAGAACTCAAAAACCATAAAACGCCTATCTTATTCATTATGACAATGAGCACCAAAGAAGCAGACCAAGCGGCTGCATTTTTGGAAAGCAATTACCCTTCAATGAAAAATTCGGTATTGACTATTCATACCAATACTTCTGGTGAAATAAAAGAAACTACATCAAGTAAAAAAGACAAGGAAGAATTAGAGGCTTTAAGAAAAGCCGCAGATGAAATTGACAAAGACCATTCGCCATACAAAGCTGTAGTTTCGGTTTTAATGCTTCGTGAAGGTTGGGATGTTAGAAATGTAACCACCATTGTGGGGCTTCGCCCTTTTGGTGCGGATTCTAAAATCCTTCCCGAGCAAACAATCGGTAGAGGTTTGCGAAAAATGTTTTCATTAGATATGCCCGAAAAATTAGTTGTAGTTGGAACACCAGCGTTTTTAGAATTTGTTGAAAGTCTTAAAACTGAAGGAGTAGAATTTCAATACAGTCCAATGGGCAAAGGTTCAAAAGGCAAGTCGCCAGTAATTGTTGAAGTGGACAAAGAAAATCCGAATAAAGATTTAGATGCTTTGGATATTCCTATTCCTCAAATGAGTCCAAGAATTTACCGTGAGTTTAAAAACCTTGAATTGATTGATGTAAGCAAGTTCAAAAACGAAAAGGTAACACAGAAAAAATTCAGCACTGATGAATTAAAAGAAATTGTATTTAATGATATTGATGGAGACTTTTCTCATAAAACAGTTTTTAAAGACACAACACCAGATTACAGAAATGTAATTGGCTTTTTCACTTCTGCCATTTTAAAAGACAGCCGTTTGGTTAGTGGTTTTAATATCCTTTATCCAAAAGTGGAGAGCTTTATCAAATATCAACTCTTCACAAAAGAGGTTGAGTTAAGCGACGCTCAAACAATGCGAAACCTTTCAGAAATTCATCCAAAGGAAATACTGAAAACTACTTTCAAAAAAGCCATTGACGAATTAACAATAACTGACAAGGGAACAGCAGAAGTAAAAAGCTTCATTTCTTTAAAACTAACCAAGCCAAAGATTGTAGAAAACCAACCCTTTCTTGTTCCAAAGAAATCTGTATTCAATAAAATCATTGGCGACAATCCATTTGAATTAGAATTTTCTTCTTTTTGCGAAAGTAGGTTTGATGATGTTATTTCATTTGCTAAAAATACTTTTGGTGAAGGTGGCGTAAACTTTAGTATTGAATACCAAAAGGAAAACGGAAATATTGCTTCATTCTTTCCCGATTTTTTTATTAAAACATCTGCTAATACCTTTTACATTTTAGAAACAAAAGGGCGTGAAGATTTAGATGATATCAGAAAAATAAAACGGCTTGCCATTTGGTGCAAAGACATTAATAAAGCACAAAGCGAATACACCTACAGTCCGGTTTATGTGAAGCAAGAAAAATGGGAAGAAGTAAAGAATGATTTAAAGTCATTCAAAGATGTAGTCAAAATTTTTAAAGCAACTGAAAAACAAGAAGCGTAATGAATTTAAACGATACCGATAAAAACAAAATAATTGAACTCATAAAGGCAGGCGAAAAACTGCCTAAAGAATTTATCTATAAACTTTTTGCCGATGAAGAAGATGTATTTCTTTTTTGGAACGGAAGAAAAGAAGATACAACAAATATTGCATTGCCATTTCACAGCATTGAACATATTGACGAGCCACGTCAAGAAAAGGACAAGGCACAAGCCAGTATGTTTGAAATGGATTATAGAGGAAGACAATTAAAAGGCTGGACAAACAAACTTATTTGGGGCGACAATAAACTCATTCTTTCATCATTGGGCAATGGTCCAATGAGAGAAGAAATTGAAAAGGAAGGCGGCTTAAAACTTATTTATATTGACCCTCCATTTGCAGTTGGTGCTGACTTTGGTTTTGATATTCAAATTGGAGGCGAAACAGCAGAAAAGAAGCAAAGTATCATTGAAGAAATTGCTTATCGTGACACTTGGGGCAAGGGGATTTCCTCTTACTTATCAATGATGTATGAAAGGCTGAAATTGATGCATAATTTATTGGCAGAGGATGGAAGTATTTATGTGCATTGTGATTGGCATATAAGTCATTATTTAAAAATTATCTTGGATGATATTTTTAGTCAACATTTTCTTAACGAGCTAATCTGGAAAAGAAAAACAGGAACAGCAAATTCAACTACTGTATTTGGTGTTCAAACAGACACAATATTGTGGTATTCAAAATCCTCAAAATACAATTACGAAAGGCAATTTAGAAGAGAGGCCATTAGCGAGGAAGAAGTTGAAAAAAAATTCAATCTCATTGATGAAAAAGGTAGGCGATATTGGAGCGGTGATTTGGGAAGCCCGAATCCAAGACCAAATTTGAAGTATGATTACAAGGGTTATTCTCCTCCAAGTAATGGATGGGCGGTAAATATTGAATTAATGAAAAAATGGGATGAGGAAGGAAAATTAATATTACCAGCTTCAAAAACAGGAAGAATTAGAAGAAAAATGTTTCTTGAAGACTGGCAAGGTTTTGAAGTGCAAAATTTATGGGATGATATCTCACCAGTTCAACCTCAAGCTCTAGAAAAAGTTGGTTATGCAACACAAAAGCCAGAGGCTTTGTTAGAAAGAATAATAAAAGCCAGCAGCAATGAAGGTGATTTAATAGCCGATTTCTTTTGTGGTAGTGGCACCACTGCAGCAGTGGCAGAAAAGTTAGGACGTAAATGGATAACTACGGATTTAGGTAGATTTTCTATTCACACAGCAAGGAAACGTTTAATTGGTGTTCAAAGAGCATTGCAAGCTAATGGCAAAGATTTCAGAGCTTTTGAATTGCTCAACCTTGGTAAATACGAACGCCAGTTTTTTATGGACGACCTTACCAATGGTAAAAGAAAAGCAAAAGAAGATTTGTATGTAGATTTAATTTTAGAAGCTTACAAAGCAAAACGCATAGACGGACACAGCACTTTACACGGAAGCAAAGCAGGGCGTTTTGTAAATGTTGGGCCTTTAGATGTTCCAGTAACACAAAGTCGTTTGACGGATATTTTTGAAGAATGTAAACAGAAACTCTATACACAAGTAGATGTTTTGGGCTTTGAGTTTGAAATGGGCTTAACACCACAATTCATTCAAGAACTAAAAGAAAAAGGTGTTTCGGTTACGCTTAAATACATTCCAAAAGATGTGTTTGATAAACGTGCAGTGGCAAAGGGACAAGTAAAATTCTTTGATGTTGCTTATCTAGATACGAAAGAAAAAATAAACGGCAAAACCATTACCATAGAACTCACAGACTTTGTAACGCACTACACACAAGACGACATTGAAGAACTGCAACAATCAATGATAGCAGGAAGCAAAGTAGTTATTGAGGACGGACAAATTTTTAAAATTGAAAAAGATAAAAATGGCATCATTACAAGAACGGTTTTAACAAAAAACTGGTTCGACTGGATAGACTATTGGGCAATTGATTTCAACTACGAAGACAAAAAAGAAATCATCAAAATTAAAAACGAAAATGGTGAAATAGAAGAAAAATGGAGTGGCAACTATTTGTTTGAAAACGAATGGCAAAGTTTCCGCACCAAAAAGACACCGACACTTGAATTTACAAGCATTGCACACGAATACAAAACAGCAGGCAAATACCAAGTAATGGTAAAAGTGGTTGACATTTTGGGAATTGATACGAGTAAAATAATTGAAGTGATGATAGATTGAAATTTCCAGCATGTAAAAGGCGATAACAATCCACTACCTCTCATGCCTCCTAAACGTCGGCACATCGGCAGTGGTAAAGTTCCATACAACTAAAGAAAAAATGATAATATGATAAATTTTGCTCATTCTACTTTTAACAGAATAATCATTCATCGAGTAAACGCGAAGTTAAGGCATGAGGAACACTCATCGGTTGAACATGAGGACGAATTGATTTCTGCTGATGACGAGGCTCAAGAAATAATAAAATCTCGTATCACTGAAGCATGTGGCCGACAATCAAAGTCGTTTAAACTCCAGATTGCACAAATCCAAAACGGCCACTTCTTCAGTTTAGCTAAGGATACTTACAATTTAACTGAGGCTGATTTTGTAGAGCGTAGTAAAACAATTGCTTCCTTATTGGCTAGCTCACAAAAACGCTCAAACATCCCTGGCGGTATCCTTATCGTTATTGATGGTGTGACAGACGATAATATGAATTTTGTTTTGGTTGTTAAAGCAGAATTGCAGCAGGCCTTTAAAACAAATTTGAATGCAGCAACACGGAGGCAACAAATCGAAGTCTTAAAAGACATTTTTCTCTCACCCGCTGAAAAATTCTTCAAAATTGGTATTCTACGGCAAGCCATCAACCTCGATGAAACTTATCCCAATAGTGATTATGCATGTATGATTTATGATGATCAGTTCAGACCAGGAGGGGAACCTGCCGAATTTTTCTATAAGGATTTTTTAGGTTTTAGCATTGATAAAAATGAAAAATGGCTAACTAAAGGCTTCTTTGATGATGCAAAATCCATAATTGAAACCCACGCAACGAGTTATGAAGACAAAAAGGAGTGCATCGCAGCTTTACGAACCATTTACAAACAAGATCAGACGGGAATAATTGACCCTATTGATTTTGGAGACAGATTTTTGCCTGATAACATCCGAGGGCATTATGCTTCAAATGTGTTGACTCTCCCAAAGTATAGCCGCCCCTTTGTAAAAGATTTATCGCTAATGGGTAGAGAGTTAGATAGGAGAGTGATGACATTCCGAAACAAAGTGAATGTTATTGCGCCCGAGGAAACCTTTGATGAAAGTGTAACGGTAATAAAAACAATTGAGGAGGCAATCTTGTCCTTGGAGGACGGCGGAGCATCCACCTTGCTAAAAATCAACGGCGCACCTTACGAAAATGCATGATTTTTATGAAAAAGAGCGGCAACTAATTGTCGAATATGACAAATTAAAGCCATTACTCATTCATTGGGCTGAATTTGTTGATGGAGTTGCGGTTGAAACAATACTTTCCAACGGATTTGATTTGTCACATATACAAATCCACCCCAAATGCCGGCTTAAATCAGATATTGCAGTTATTAGACGAGCGTTTTACAGAGATATTGAAAGTTCGTCAGATCCATTAAGAAGAATTGAAGATAAAGTAGGCACAAGGGTGGTGGTTACAACTTTAGACGATGTAAAGCAGATTAGGGGAATAATAATGGCCTCATCCAAGTTTTGGACGCCTAGGGAAAGTAGAGGTATTGAGAAACACCTTTCTAAACCTAGAGAGTTTGATTATCAATCCTTACACATCAATTTGACTCCAACTAGCGAAGTTCCTGGTTTTGAAAACATCTCAAAAAAGGAAAGGGAGTATTATATTTGTGAGTTGCAAGTGCGGACATTGCTTCAGCACGCCTTTGCAGAAGTTGCGCACGATACAATATACAAAGGAGCATTTGGAGCAGATAGTCAGTTAGTTAGAATATTAAGCAGAGGAGTTGCATTGATGGAAGTGACTGATGAATCCTTTTGCCAAGCATATGAAATAATGAATAAGGAAGAGACATATGAAAAGAGTTTTCTAAATCGACTCATCATTTTATCAAAAGAAAAACTTGGAATTGAATTTCAAGCGAAGAAAGTTGATAATATGTTGACGAATGACCTATTTGATATATTTGATGTAAAAAGTGTGGACATTGGAGAAGTAGAGCGTACATTAATAGTAAATAGGGATATAATAATAAAAACAATAAATAAGTCCAATTCATACTTAATCACACAACCTGTACTACTATTAATCATTCATTTGATCTTTGCAAATTCATATAAGGTAAAAGAAGAATGGCATTTGGAGGAGGATATTTTAAGAGACCTGTTCTACAAATTGGGGTTTTCACAACGAAAATAAATTACAACAAGAAGGCTAATCAGGGTAGTTGTCCCTGCCGTTGAATATCAAACCATCAAGGTAAAAGTGTTGCGATATCCGGACAGGTATTCTAGAATTAAAAAAAATGAAGAGATGAGTGACCCAATTTTAATTGCAATAATAGCTGGTGTTTTTGCCTTAATCCAAGGAGTAATTTCTGCAGGGGCAAGAATAAAAGCGGCAGAAGTTCACAAAGGCAGCGAAAATAATCAAAAAGAACCAGCAGCCAAATCAGAGGGATTAAGACCTTTTTATTTAATCATAATAGGAATATTGATTTTAGGAATTGCAATATTTTTTGCGATTAGAAACGAAAAAAGCCATGTTCGAGATTATTGGACTGGTATGTGGATTTCAAACGAAGAATGGGAAAATGGTTCTAACAGCATCGGAGCTATTACCTTGAAACAAAATGATGGTAAGGTAGAAGGTGCCTCGTTTAACAGCAATTTGCAAAAATCTGATATAAATGGTGTTGTCGTTGGAGGGGTGCTCAAGGGTACTTGGAAAAACCAAATTACAAAAAAATCAGGTAATCTTGAATTTAAAGTAAAAGAGGAGAATGAGTTTAGTGGATTTTATGAGCTTGATGGAATAATAAAAAATTGGATTGGCGAGCGATTTGAAGATCATTTTACACACAAAATTGATGCTAGACTAAGCCCTAATAAAAAATTTGGGTTTAGGAATATTAGTTTTACGTCAGATTCAAATAATGGGACATTAATTGGCGAAATTGAAGATGGCTCCCCATTAATGCTAATTGAATAAAATACAACGTCGTACAAAATAATTTCACCATTTGAGAATGAACTACGCATTGGATTTATTGCAAGAAAGTACAAACAAATCAATACAATTAAATAATCATATGGAACTCTGCGTGGCTGTCAACCGCCCGCTAAACGCAGCGGTTTGACAGTCACGATCACCTTCTCCTATAAAACGACAATAACACCACACCAGCCCACTACCGCTCCATTTCCTCAATCCGCACCCTATACAAATACTGCGGTGTCCGCGCATACAAACTCTTGTACAGCGATAACGCCTTCAAATGGTGCGGCGTAGGGTTGTCTGCCACGCGGCGCAGTTCAAAATGCACGGCGGCTTCTTCGCGTTCGGTACGCGCTAGGGAGAGCAGTTGTTGCAGCTGTCGGATGGCATCATGGTGCTGGCCTTCTGCAATGATGACCTGGGAGCGCAGTATGTTGGCGCTAAAGGTGAGTTCGGCATTGCCGAGCGATAGCGCGACTTCGCGGCCTTCATCGAGCACTTGCCGGGCAGCCGCTATTTCGTCGGCGTACACGTGTACCAGCCCTTTTTCGATGAGCGAATAGCCGAGCACGAGCCGGTTGCCTATGTCACGGGCGTATTCGATGGCTTCGTTGTAGTAGGTAATGCTGCGGCGGTAATCACCTTTGTAGAACCAGGTGTCGCCAAGGGTATTCAGGGCTTTGGCGATGCCCTTTTTGTAGTTGAGTTCGCGGCTCAGGGCAAGGTTTTTAACGAGGAATTCAATGGCGCGGTCAAACTCGCCCGTGACGGAAAGCAAGTCGCCAATAAGCCCGCAAGCGATGGCAATGCCTTGCTTGTCGCCGAGTTCTTGTACCAATTGCAAGTCGCGTTCGAAGTTCTGCATGGCCTTGGCGTAGTCGCCTTTTTTCTCCCAAACAGAACCTATGGAGCCGATGCAGATGGTCATGAAGAGTTTGTTGCCGAGCTCTTCGGACAAGGCCAGGCCTTTTTCCAAACAAAGCAGCGCAGAATCCAGGGAACCTTTTTCCAGGTAAATAATGCCCAAATTGGTGTACAAAATGGTCAATCCCTGCTTGTCAGCCGCTTTTTCGGCGGTTTCCAGTTGCTCTTCTATCCAGCGTATGCCTTCGTCGTAGTGGCCCTGATTCATAAATATCAGGCCGAGGTTGGCTACGATGGGCGTATTTTCTATGTCCCGGTGCAGGCTCCTGTTGATTTCAATTGCTTTGGCGAACCAGCTTTTGGCCGCTTCGTAGCCGCCTTGGCGGAAGTGGAAGGTACCGTGATTACCGTAAGTTTTGGCGATGCCCACCTGGTCGGCTGCCAGGTCGAAACAGGTGACGGCCACATCGAGGTGTTTTTTGGCTTCATTATAGTTGCCGCGCAACATCAGCAACTGACCGAGCCGGCGGTTGCTGCGCCCGATCAGGTACCAATCGTCAATGCCTTTGGAGCGCTCCAAAGCATCGCGGTAGTCCTGCTCGCCTTCGTCCCATTGCCCCACCAATTCGTGCACCGTACCCTTGCGCAGCAGCAATTTGATCACTTTTTTGCCCTTTTTATCCTTTTTCAGGATATTATCGATCAGTTTTTGGAAGAATTTTATGGCCTGCCGGTTGAGGTAGTTGCGCTGTGAAAAACGCGCTGCTTTTTCGAGGTACTTGTTGGTTTTCTTTTCGTCCTCTGCTTGTTCGTAGTGGAAAGCAAGGTCCACGTATCGCTCTTCTGAACCCGGGTACAGTTGCTCAATGGCCTCAGCAATGGAATGGTGGAGTTCCCGCAAACGCGTGCGCAACTGCATGTCGTAGGCCGCTTCGCGCAGCAAAGAGTGGCGGAATATGTAGCGCAGTTCATTCATCGCGTACCATACCTGCCATTTTTCCGCGGTCTGTATTTGTTCCCGCAACACCATTTCGAGGTCGCCATTTTTCAGGACAAAATCCTCTTGCTTGGCCATCACTGCCGACAATACGGGCAATTCAAACTCCCGCCCGATCACCGCTGCAGCTTTCACCGTTTCCTTTACCAGACTGCTCAAACGGTCGATGCGCGCCATCATGATTTCTTTCACGGAATCATTGATTAGCACATCCTGATTTTTGAGTTGCAATACGCCGTCGGTATTTTTCAGCAGGTTTGATTCCAGGAAATACTCGGCCATTTGCTCCACATAAAAGGGGTTGCCCTGGGTCATGCGCTGCATCAATTCCAAAAGATCGGTGTGAATCGGGCCACCCATTTTGGACTCTGCAAATGCCTTTAAATCTTCCGGTTGCAAAAAATTCAGGTCAATTTCACAAGTCGGGCAATTTAGCTCTTCCAGCACTGCTTGCTTGAAAACAAACGCCTTGCTACCATCATCTTCAAAGCGGCTGGTGGCCAAAAACAGCAGCGGATAGCCCTGCGCCCTGCGGATGAATTGCGCCAGAAACTCCCGGCTCATATCGTCGTACCAATGCGCGTCCTCCAGCTCAATGACCAAGGGTTGCAGCAGCGATTCGGCGACAAACAAGTTGGCCATGGCGGCCAGACCATTTTGGTAACGGCCCCGGGCATCCAGTTGATCCCAGAGGGAACCGGGATAGTGGATGCCGACCATGGCCGCCAGCACACTTTGCGTCCGCGCTATTTCGCGGCGAACAGCATCAGCTTCCGGGTGGCCGCTTTCGGTGAGCTCATATTGAAGCTCCAGGAAATTTTGCTCAAAAAGCTCTTTGTTTCGCTCCTTGGAGTTCTCCGGGCTTTGATCAAAATAGTTTTTCAGCAGGTAAATAAAGGGGTTGAATTGCTTGCGCAAAATCTGGTCGCTCTGGCAGCTCAGCCAGGTAACGGCCATGCTGTCGCGGATGGCCCGCCGCAGTTCGTAAATGAAGCGGCTTTTTCCAATGCCCGCCTCCCCAAAAATGTAGGCCACGCCAGCAAAATTATTCCCATGCAAGGGCCGGGCGAAATCGAAAAGCTTGTTCAATTCGGTTTGGCGCCCAAAATAATCGCCGGAAAAACTGGCGCGTCCGGCCAGGTTTCTGCCCGTAAGCGTGTACGTTGGAATGGGTTTGTCAAAACCTTTGTAATGCCCGTCGCCGCTGTAGCTGAATTTGAAATTTCGGTTGCGCGACACGTTCTCGTCGGCCATTACCTGTCCCCAATCAGCTTTCATCATGAGGCGTGCGCCGAGGTTCACCCGGGCACCTACCGCCGCATATTGACAACGCTCATCGCTGCCGATCACCCCAGTAAATGCCTGCCCTGAAGCCATGCCAATGCGGAAGCGCGCACCTGTGAGGGATTCCAGGTTGCGTAAATCCTCTTGTATAGCGCCTATATACTCCAGCGCCCGTTCTGTATTGTTTTCAAAAGAAACGGGTGCGCCAAAAAGGCAAAACATCACGCCACCCTTGTCGCCAAAATCAATTTCTTTGAAATAACCGCCAAAGCTTTCACTTTGGTCCAGCACAATAGAAGCAAAGTGGTTGAGTGATTCGTGGCTATCCACGCCTTCGAAGGAGAGAAATACGCTGACCACATTTCTAAATTCACCAAGGCCCTGATTTTCAAAAACTTCGGGTTGAAAAAACTGGGATACGATGCTCGGGTCGGGCGCAGGCAGCGTCGGCGCTGTCTCCGTCAGGGCGAATTCTGTTGGGAAATCTTTCCCCATTTTAAGCTTGAAATAACGGCCATCTATGGGTTCGCTGTCTACAAAATCGGGGTGGAGGTAGCGCAGCAGTTGGCCATCGCCCACCATTTCGAGGTGCGCTGCTTTTGTTTGGGCTTCGGCGCACAAGTCGATGGGCATGCCCCGGAAATAGTAAGATTTGCGATGGTCGCCCACAATGCCCCAATCGATATCCCCTTCGGAAAGGCCCACTTTGAGGCCGATTTGGTGTTCTGACAAAATGGATGTTTCGTCGGCTTGTTCGCGCTCAAAACGGGTAAGCATGGCCTGTGCCGTTTGCAAGACCTTCCGCGCAATGGTCGGCGCTTCAGCGGTATCTTTTACGGGAAAAATTGCCGTGAAGCTATCCCCGGCGAAATAGGGAATAAACCCACCCTGCGCGTAAACGAGGGCCACGGTGGGTTGAAATATCTGGTTGAGCACATCGGAAAGCTCCTCTGCTCCTTCCGGGCCGCGCTGCATCAATTTGTCGGTCAGCTGGGTGAACCCGCTCAAATCGGCGAACATGGTACATGCCCGCAAACGGCCCTGGTATATGCCGTTCCGGAAATGTTCCTGGATAAAATGTGGGAGAAAATGTCTCAATTAAGGGTGTGTTTAATCGAATAAGCGGTGAAGATACGATGGGCGGCGCGGATTCAAAATGCCTTGCCCTTGCGAAATGTCAAAAACGCACGCTTATAACGTTGGAACGCGGCAAAAAATGCTTGCCCGCGCATTCTTATCGGGTGACTGGTGGACGGTAGACGGCGCACATCGGTTGTGCTTTGGCTTGGGATTGTGTTTCAGCAGCTTGGGCCGATTTTTTTGAAATGATCTTGGTAATGCCGAGCATGTATCAAATCAAAAAATGGGTAATGTCCAACAAGGAATGTCAAATGCCCAGTGGGCCGAACGCTTGGTCATATTGATGCGCAAGCCAAATACAAGGTTTTCTTAGGCTTATCGGGTGAATGAGGTGTACGGCTAACACTTGGAAAATGGACATTCCTTGTTGGGCATTGATTTTTTGTTGCGCAGGGAATAAAGGGTGGTGCCGTCTTCAAAATCGCGCAGTCAAGGGCATTGGGCGTGCGGGTGGGTGTTACGCGTGCGGGACTCAAATGGAAGACGGATTGAACGGATTTGACGGATTAAAACGGATTAAGGGTTCTTTCTTATAAATCTGTTTACATCCGGTTGATCCTTTCAATCCGTGCTCCATCAAGCATCGGCGCAGTTTTTTTATTACTCTTTCCGCAGCTTCCCCACGTACACTTGTCCAGCTTCTGTGGTGGCCGATAGCAGGTAAAGGCCGGTGGGCAGGGCGGCAATGTCTATTTGGCCGCCGTTTGTTATTGTTCGTTGGCTGAGCGTTCGGCCCAGAAGGTCGTTGATGCTGACGTGGAGCGTGCTTTCTGGGGCTGGGATTTGGAGGGTGGTGGTGGTTTGGGCGGGGTTGGGGAAGATGGAGAGTGGGGTGAGGGGGGACTGGGTGCTGGAGATGGTTTCGGGGGAGAGTTTGACGATCCAGAAGTCGTTGTAGCCGTGGATGGTTTGGCCAGTGAGGTCGCCGTCGTTTGACCAGGCGTATCCGGCGAGGATGAAGCCGTTGTCGGAGGTGTTGTTGATGGCAAAACCATGTTCTGCCTTAGTCCCCCCGATTGATTTCTGCCAAGTAATTTCACCCGTTTCACTCAATCCAACCAGCCAAGAATCAGCACCTCCATCATTATCTAATACGTCACCATCAATTGAATCAGTACCGCCAAAAACTACATATCCACCATCGTTTTTTTCTACAATGCCTCGGCCCCATTCGGTATCTGATCCACCTAACGCTTTTTGCCATTGAATCTCTCCATTGCCATACAGCTTAACTACCCAATAATCAAGCATACCATGGTGCCCTGTCACATCTCCTGAATTATAAGAGCCTGAAAAACCAACGACTATATATCCACCATCTCTTGTCTGCTGAATTTCGCTGGCAATATCCCCATTAACGCCACCAAGCGTTTTTTCCCATTCTAGGTCTCCCTCGTTGGTTAATTTGACCACCCAATAATCAAAGTTGCCATTCATCCATGAAATATCACCATCATACGAAGCTGTCTGGCCTGCAACTATATAGCCGCCATCAGAAGTTTGCTTTATACTGTAAGCTATATCCTGATTGGAGCCACCGAGCGACTTTTGCCATTCAATCATGCCAGTATTATTGAGCTTTATAATCCAAAAATCCTGATCACCCTGATTGCTCGACACATCACCGTCTATTGAGCTTGAACTGCCTGCGATTATATACCCTCCGTCATCCGTTTGTTGGAAAGAGAATGCATCATCCTCAGCACTACCGCCAAGGGCTCTTTGCCATTCGAGGGCACCTGAACTACTCAGTTTTACGATCCAGGCATCAAAATCGCCATGATTGCCTGAAACATCAAAATTATTTGACATTGTTGAGCCTGCCACAATATAACCGCCATCGCTTGTTTGATGGATTGATTGAGCTCTTTCATTATTTGAACCACCAAGCACCTTCTTCCATTGTATAGTCCCGACAGTGCTTAATTTTAGTACCCAAAAATCATAGCCACCATGGTTTCCAAATACATTGCCATCCGTAGATGCAGTACTACCTGCTACAATATAGCCTCCGTCGGTAGTTTGCTCAATGCTATAGGCTTGGTCGAAGTAGCTGCCGCCGTATGTTTTTTGCCATTCGATGGTGGGTTGAGCGGAGAGTGATGCCATTTGCAGGCTCCAAAAGAGGAAAATAAATTTGTATTGCATAATTATTCCAGGCTTTTAAAAGTCCATACCACCCACAAAACTACACCCAAATGGAACACGGATTGAACGGATTAAGGGTTCGTGCTTATAAATCTGTTTATATCCGGTTGATCCGTTCAATCCGCGTTCCATCAAGCAGCGGCGCAGTTTTTTTGTTACTCTTTCCGCAGCTTCCCTACGTACACTTGTCCAGCTTCTGTGGTGGCCGATAGCAGGTAAAGGCCGGTGGGCAGGGCGGCAATGTCTGCCTGGCCGCCGTTGGTTATCGTTTGGCGGCTGAGCGTTCTGCCAAGAAGAT
>Ga0105053_10005225_pt1 | contig 18588 bp, 11 predicted proteins | sample BON01_FD_78093 | JGI IMG/M metagenome (GOLD analysis project Ga0105053, IMG submission 78093) | Freshwater microbial communities from Lake Bonney liftoff mats and glacier meltwater in Antarctica - BON-01 | ecosystem: Environmental > Aquatic > Freshwater > Ice > Glacier meltwater | place: Lake...
GCCCTCACGTAAATGCCAGCGTCGAATTACACTCAATAATGCCACGTCTATCACTCCTCAATACCCCTGCTTAGTGTTTCGCAGGAAGGGGTTATACGTGGGTCAAAATTCGATGCAAATCCGGGGGGGGGGGGCTAATGGGTCAATTTTGGATGCAATTCAACACCTCAAGGAAGGTGCGTTTGAAGAAGGGGGGCAGGGCGGTGGCTTAAACCGAGTAGATCGTAAATTTTTCGTAGCTGACTTTCAATTGGCCAATACCCAAGTTCAACATACGCCCTGTCCCAGCCAACTACCCACTTTCTACCTCTAGCGTCCGATGATCCCGGGTAAGCGTCCACCCGATTTTATCAATGCCGGCAAGTTTATTTGGCAATACCTTCCAATATCGGCCAACATCCCAGACGATATGCTGCCAATTATGTTCATAATTGACCATAGAGCGGGGGGAGCAAGTTTATCAATACTGATGTGCGTTACATTATCTGGCTGCTGGATTTTTTATCCAGCCTGGGATTGGATGCCGATACCATCGCCGCTAACAATGGCATTAGCCACATTGCGTTGCAGGAACCCAATGCGTTGGTGAGCGCCAGACAACACCGTGGCCTACTCAGTGATGCCCAGCAATGCTATCAGGGTAGTGATCTCGGGCTAGTGTTGGGGCTGCAGCGCTCCATCGCCACCCTCGACCAACACGCCTATTTGATGATGAGCAGCGCCACGCTGCGCCAAGCCACTAACGCTGGACTTAAGTACCAGAATTATTCAGGAAGATTTTCTGGCGACCTGGTCGTCACCTCCTTCAGTGAGATTCAGTCAGAGGGCTGCTATCAAATTGATGCTGCAGAAGATCTGGGAGACCTGCGGCTACTTGCGATTGAAGATATCCTAGCCAATATCGTTACCACCTGTCGCTGGGTGCTTGGTCAAGCTTTGCCGATAACGAAACTACGCTGCAATTATCCAGCGCCCTCGCATGCCGCACGCTACCAGACAATTTTTCAGTGTCCGGTCGAGTTTGACGCGCCAGTGACGCAACTGTTTTTCGATGCCGCTATTCTCGATCTACCATTGCCACAGTCCAGCCCACAAAGTGCCGCGCTGTATACAAAGCTCTGCGAGCAGCAAAGTATAGCCCGTAGTCAAGGAGATATCGCGTGGAGACTTTGGCAGATGATCGTAGAAGACCCCGCCCACCCACCCTCTTTCCATGACGCCGCGGAGCAGCTGCACTGTAGCAGTCGCACCTTGAGTCGCAAGCTTTTAGCGCAGGGTTGGCAGTATCAGCAGTTAGTCGATCAAGTGAGGAAGATTCACGCTTGCCGCTATTTAAGTGACCCCACGTTGTCTATTACCCGGATAGGCCAGCAGTTAGGTTATGCCGATAGCTCTGGCTTTCATCGGGCTTTCAAGAAATGGACCGGACTGTCGCCGCGCGCCTTTCGCGAAGCACTATTTGCGGTCAGGTAATTGCTGGCGGGTGGCCATATCAGGTAGCAATTTGGCTACATTGGACAAGCTTTCTGTCCCGTGCCTGTCTACTATTTTGCGCAAGCTAACACATCTAGCGAATCAATAGCCGAGGATGATAATTATGAAAAAGTTTGATGGCCTTGATCAAGCAATGGTCGAGCGTTATGCCCCCCGGCCCGGACACAAAGCACTGCTACCTGAACTGAGCAAAAAAGCCCAGGTGGCGCTGATGTGCCGGATGTTGTTTCGTGAAGGCTGGAACGAGCATATCGCTGGCCACATTACCTATCGTCTGGATAACGGCAATATTCTCAGCAATCCCTGGGAACTGGCCTGGGATGAGCTAACCGCCAGCGATATAGTGACCCTCGACTCTAGTGGCAATATCATCGATAGTGACTGGAATGTCACTCCCGCCATAGGCCTGCATTTACAACTGCATGCACTGCGGCCGGATGTCCATGTGGTTATCCATAACCATGCTCACTGGAGTGGTATCTGGGCCAACATGCAACGTGTGCCACCGGTGTACGACCAAACCGGCGCTCACTGTGGTGTCGCACTTCCCCTGTATAACGAATATCAGGGCACTTTTGAAAATGAAGCCACCTCGATGTCTGTTGCTGAGGCACTGGGAGACGCAAAATGGGCTCTGCTTGCCAACCACGGCTCGCTGGTAGTGGGTAAGGATTTACGCCAGGCCCATCTTCGCGCCATCACTCTGGAGTGGCGCTGTAAGCGGGCCTATGAAGTAGAGCTCATCGGTGGCGGTGTACCTCTGAGCGATCAAGAGGTTGAAAAAGTCAGCATTACCGATGCCTTTGGTTTTCCCTTTTGTTGGGAAGCTATGGCAAGACGCGAGTTGCGTGCCGACCCTTCGATTGTTCAATAATTTGTATAGGGAAATAGTATGAGCCTACAAATAACTCCGCTTAGTAATGTCGGCATCGAAGTCGCTGGTTTCGATATCAATGCACCCATTAGCAGCGAAATTCAGGCCCAGCTGAAAGAGCTCTGGTACGAGCATGCCATCATGGTATTTCGCGATCAAAATATTAGCCCTGACAAGCAGATTGAGTTCAGCCGCATCTTCGGGCCGTTGGAAATGCATCCCTTGAAGACCAGCACCTCAGAGGAACATCCCGAGCTATTCGTACTGGAAAATGGTGGTGATAAGGACAATTTTTTCACCGCCTTCTATGAGGGTCAAGAAATTGTCGGGCGCCTGGATTGGCATATGGATCTGCACTACACCGGCAGGCCCAATCACGGTGCACTACTGCGCGCGGTGGTAGTCGCAAAAGAAGATGGCCTGACGGGTTTTGGTGATTTGGCCAAGGCCTATGATGCACTGGATGACGACACTAAAGCCCTAATTGAAAAACTGGAAGTGGCCTATAGTTTTAGCATGCAGCGTCGCCATATGCGGTATGTCAATCTGACGGGATATCAACCTGGCCCACATAGCCCCCGAAAGCCCACTGATGTGGGTTTTCCGGATTTTTCTGACGCTGTTTATCCCGCTGTTGTCACGCACCCTGTCAGTGGCCGTAAAGTCCTCGAAGTTGTAGAGCAGTTTCTGGATCGGGTTGTTACCCCGCAGCAGTTTGGTTTATCTAATGACGAATCCATCGAACTACTGGAACGATTAGTGGCGCATGGCAAAAAGCCGGAGTTCACCTATTTTCATCAGTGGCGGGAAGGCGACATGGTGCTCTGGGATAACTGGCGTGCGATGCATTGCACCACTGGCACCAAGCCCGGTATTAGGCGAGTCATCAACCGCACCACCATAGAAGGTGATATTACCTTAGGGCGTGTACTGACAGCAGAATGAATAAACGAGAGCTTAATCACCAACTAGCGCCACATGAAGCGCATCTAGCTGCAACTGACAATAAATACTCCTGAGCCCTTAATGAATAAACTCGATCTCTCCAATACCGCCGACAGGATATTTCCACATCTCCTCAGACAACAGGCGCAACAAAACGGTGACACCGAATTTCTGATAACCGATGACACGCGCGTTAGCTTTGCCCAGGCCGATGCGATAACTGATTGCCTGGCAGCCGGTCTGCAGGGGCTTGGTATCGGTAAAGGTGATATTGTGTCGCTGTTCCTGGGCAATCGCCCGGAGATGGTATTACTCAGTCTGGCTATCAACAAACTGGGGGCGATATGGACCCCGATCAATGGCGACTACAAAGGGTCATGGTTGCTAGATAACCTGCAGATGTCACGTTGCAAACTACTAATCACGGATGATCAATACCAAGACCGAATCGCCCAGATAGAAGATCAACTCAAAATCGAGACTATCGTGTACGTGGGTGACATGGAGACTAGCGCATTAAGGAATCCGGTAGACTATCAACAGTTACTCGATCACCCACCCGCGGTACTGGACTATGCCGAACAGTACTATGGTGATAACTGCGCAATTCTCTGGACCTCAGGCACGACAGGAAAATCAAAAGGCGTGTTACAGAGCTATAACAGCTGGATACGCGCGATTGTTGACGGCTGTAGTCCACAATATAACTCACAGCCCGGTGACAGTATTTACTGTGTGCTGCCGTTATTTCATACTGCTGCCTGGATTACCTCAATCTATCGCGCGCTGATCGAGGGTATTCCCTGTGTCATTGAACCGCGTTTTTCTGTCACCACGTTCTGGGAGCGGATTAAGCATTTTGGCGCCACACAAACGTTCCTCTTAGGCGCAATGGGGGCATTCCTGCTTTCCGCAGCCGAGCGCGATGACGATAGCGACACGCCCTTGCGGCTTGCCCAGATTGTGCCACTGGCACCTGATCAATGGCCGATCTTCGAACAGCGCTTTAGTCTGCAACTGATCCGGACCGGTCTGGGGCAGAGTGAATGCATGCTGGTTATGACGCAAGTGGAAAACCGCGAAGATGTACCCGTCTATGCTCTCGGGTTTCCAGCTGACGATACTACTATTCATTTACTCGATGATGATGGCAATGAAGTGGCCAGCGGTGAGGTTGGCGAGATTTGCATCAAACCATTACAACCCCACGTGCTTTTTAATGGATATTTTGACAATCCCAAAGCCACTGCTGAAGCCTACTTTGGTGACTACTACCGCACTGGTGATCTCGCTCGACAAGACCCTGCGAGCGGCGCGTATTTTTTTGCCGACCGCAAAAAGGATGCCCTGCGTTTTGCCGGTCGCAATATCTCCACCCTCGAAGTGGAAGGTATTGTGCGCCGCTACCCTGCGGTTCAGGATGTTGCTGCCTTTGGTATTCCCTCCGAGGAAGTCGAGAGCGAGCAGGAATTGAAGCTGAATATTATTTTGAAGAAAGGCGCTAGAGATTCTGCCGAGTCAATCTGCGACTTCATTAACGACAATGCACCGCATTATTTCGTACCCCGTTATCTGGAGTTCGTCGAATCACTGCCGTACACCCCAACCAATAAGGTTCAAAAATTCAAATTGCGAGAGCAGGGTGTTAACGAGCACACCTGGGATCTGAAGAATTCTGATTATGTAGTGCGAAAGTAATCGAGTTTCCATGCGCACACCAGTGCAGTCTTGACGGAGTAACGTAATGTTTTACGGATGGCGCATTGTCGGTGGTGGTTTTCTCTCGCAGGCCTTTGTGATCGGCTTCTTCACTTATGCCGTCAGCCTCCTTACGCAGCCGGTGCAGGAGAGTTTCGGTGTCGGCGTCGAAATGGTGATGTATAGCCTGACCTGCGGTACTTTTATCGGCCTTTTCACCATGCCCATAGTTGGCATTCTGCTTGATAAATTGTCTGTACGAATACTCTTTGCTGCAGGCATTGTGCTGTTTGCACTCGGTCTGTGGGTGTTGGGACAGAGCACTACGATTATTCAATATATCGTAGTCTTCGGCATTACCATGGCCCTGGCCAATGCGCTGGCCGGCTCCATGATTTCCTCTGCTGTGGTTTCCAGGTGGTTTACTGAAAACAGGGGCAAGGCACTCGGGGTTGCTGCAACGGGGACGTCGGTAGGTGGCGTTCTGATCCCCGGATTGATCACCTACTGGCTGCCAGATTATGGTTGGCGCGGCACCCTTGAGAACCTGGCAATAGTGTTGATTGTGATTGTGCTGCCGGTCGTTCTCTGGACGATTCGCAGTTGGCCTGCAGAAGTTGTAATACAGGGGGCAGAGGAAGGGGAGGCGGGCGGTGCCATCAGCGCTGCGGCCCAGCTCGGCCTCAAAGATATCCTGCGCAACTCCAATTTCTGGTGGCTCGGTGCGTCGCTCGGTATCCTGTTCAGCACTTATACCGCGATCCTTTCCAATATGACGCCTTACGCCACACAGCTGGGCCACCAGGATGAGGCCGCGTCCGGGCTTATTATGGTAGTCGCAATCTGTGGTTTGCTAGGCAAGCTGCTATTTGGTATGGCTGCTGACATGCTCGGTCAAAAATTGGCGCTGTGGAGTGCGCAGCTGCTTGTAGCCATCGGTTTTGTGATGCTTGCTATGGAGCCTTCCTATCCGCTGATTGTGCTGGCCTGTGTCTCGATAGGGTTGGCGGCGGGCGGGATGTTACCCGTGTGGGGCGCCTTTATCGCGGATATTTTTGGCCTGCAAAGCTACGGTCGTGCGTTCGGGCTGATGGCACCCATCATAACCCTGTTTGTTATGATGGGGTTTCCCCTGGCCGGTCGGTTGTACGATGCCACTGGTAGCTTCAGTCTTGTTCTGTGGATATTTTCCGGCCTGATGGTCGTGGCCGCCCTGCTGGTTGTTCCGCTTCGTCTGCCACGAAAATCCTGATCATATGCTTCTTGCTACAACTCGATGCTCTACAACTGAACCGATTTGTTCATAAATCTGGTCTGCTTTGTCGTGTCCACCAAGTTCCGATCTCAGCATACTTCGGTCCGTTGTTCATCCAGCTGTAACTGGAAGTTTAGTTAAAGTTAGTAAGTATCCTTTCAGTTCAATAAATATATAAAGAAGGAGATGGCTATGTCATTAAGAAAGGTATCACCGGTACATCCAATGGCGCTGGCAGTTTCTGCGCTGGTCTCAGCAATGATTTTGCCAGTACAAGCTCAAGCACCCTCTCCGTCGGGCACAATGCTGGAAGAAATTGTCGTAACAGCAGAAAAGCGCACAGAAAACCTGCAGGAAGTCCCCATTTCCATCACCGCATTCAGCCGCAAAGATATTGAACAGCGCGGCATCTCAAATATTGCAGACCTGCTTGGCCAGATTCCCAGCGTGGGCGGCTTCACGGCTCCTGGCAGCCGAGGGAGTACGAGCTTGTCAATTCGCGGTGTTTCGGGCGGTTCCCCCTCGAATTTGTCACTAGACCCTGCTGTCGGCATTTACATGGATGGTGTTTACCTCGGGAAAATGACCGGCGTGTCTGCTGACGTGGCAGAACTGGAGAGGATTGAAGTGCTGCGCGGCCCACAGGGCACGCTGTATGGGCGCAACTCCACCGGGGGCGCGGTAAATTATATTACCCGCAAGCCCAGTGGCGAGTTCGGTGTGCGGGCTGTCGGCTCGGTAGGCAACCACGAGTATTACGGTGCCCAAATCAATGTTGATACGCCATCCATCGGTCAGATCGGTGTTGGCGCGGGTCAGCTCGCGGCAAACTTCGGGGTGCAAACTCGAGACCGTGACGGCTTCTACACAAATACAACGAACGGCGATGATTTTAATGATCTCGATCGTCAAGCGTGGCGTGTCGGGCTGGCTTGGGATATTACCGAGAATCTGCGGGTGGATTACGCGTATGACGGCTCCCAACTAGACGAGGTCAATAACCTGGACGCCGTTGTTGGCCTCAATCCGCTAGGTGCCGCAGGCTCGAATAGAATCAGCGCTCTTCAGGGAACGCTGGCACGGGCACAGGGCTGGGCTGCAGCGCCCGGCACTGATCCGCGTATCGGCGAGCGTTGGGTTCCATCCCTGCAAAAGACTATCAGTGTCTACGAGGACAGCGTTGCGGCAGGTGAGGGGCGACGCAATCGCGGCGGCATCGATGTCACGCCGCGCTCTAATGTCGACAATGAGGGGCACGGGTTAACGCTGGCCTGGGATAAGGACGACATTACGCTCAAGTCAATCACCGGGTACCGCAGCAGTAAAACCACCGCTCGTGGTGACATAGACTCTATCGACAGCAGAAATGATGCCAACGGAGTTGCCGCCTGGAATGATTTAGCGCACCTGACCCTTGGCAGCATTTACGGTGCAACCGGTGGTGTCGACATAATGAATCCGGCGATTCCCCTGGATGCTTTTTGGAACCAGATTGATGCACAGGGAGGCGCACTGCACTTCTCGCAGGACAGCGTGTCGGATTATGACCAGTTTTCGCAGGAATTTCAGATAATAGGCTCCATCGATCAGTTTGAATATGTCGGTGGCCTGTATTACTTCGACGACACGGCAAAATACAAGCGCACATCCACCGCCCTGGTGCCGCTGGCGCCGCTCGGAGAGATCCGCTATAAGATGACCACTGAGGCATGGGCGGCCTACGGTCAAACCACCTGGACTCCCGGCTGGTTGGATGATCGCCTGTCGTTTACTGGGGGTCTTCGCTACACGGAAGAAGATAAAGATATCAACTGGCAGAACGACGAAATGATTGGTGCGTTGACGGCGCCGACTCCGGCAATGGACGCCAGTAACGACAAGTCCTTCGACAATGTGAGCGGCAGCTTTACCGTGGCGTACCAAGCGACGGAGGAAGTCAATACCTACTTCCGTTATGGCAATGGTTACCGCAGTGGCGGTTTCAACGGCGAAGCATTCGACAGTGCTCCGTTCGAAGAGGAGACTATAGACCAGTATGAGATCGGCGTTAAGAGTGAGTTGTGGGACAGCCGTCTGCGTGTTAATGCCGCAGTGTATACCTATACCTACGATGATCTGCAGGTCAGCCTGATTGAAACGGTAGATGGCACGCCGACAACCAAAGTGAGCAATGCGGGTAAGGCAGAGCGCTGGGGCGGTGAATTAGAAGTGCTGGTGGCGCCGATTGACGATCTGGTAATAGGCGTCAGCTATGCTTATATTCACGGTGATTTCGATGAATTTCCCGATGTGTGCGGTACTCTTGATCCGACCAACTGCCTCATAGGTAAGGATTTCGCGAAGCGCGGTGGCTCGCCCGACAACCAGTTCAATTTGTATGCCGACTATATATTCGCACGCACTTCCTGGGGTGAAGTAACCGGTTACATCAATCTGAACTGGCAGGATGAGTGGTTTGCATCCGCGGCCTATCCCGCGCTAGTCGCCGTCAGCCGAGGCGGCCCAACTGTGCCGGTGTTGTATGAAAACCGGGAAATGGATGCTCGCACCGTGGTTGATGCGCGCCTGAGTCTCGAGAACGTAGAAGTGGGCGATGGCATGATGCGCTTCACCTTATGGGGGAAGAACCTGACGGATGAGGATTATTCAAACTACGGTATCAACTTCGGTAATGATCTTGGTCTGATCACGCAAAACTATGGCGATCCACGTACCTACGGTATCGAAGTGGCCTACGAGTACTGATCTGGCGGGGGGGGACATGCTGATCGTGGTGTTTGGGGTCAGAGTAAAAACCAATCATAGGCATCATGCGATCTCCAGAGGGCGAATCGCGTCATAGAGTTTCTACAAGGCTGCAGTGCGTTTGCGCGTTTTACTTTAGGTGTAGATCTCATTCCCGGGCAGAGCGCTCGCATTGATTCTCTCGCGGAGGTAGAGGTAGAGCGGGAGACCGCTGGAAATACCGACAATGGTGATGGCTAGTATCGGTAGCCCTGTTTTTATACCGAGTTCACGACCCTCGGTATGCATTAAGATCGCCAGCGTGATGCAGCCTATGATCACATTAATGCCAACCATGGCAGACACTGCCGAACTGAATATGGCGGGCAGAAGGTGCGCAGGGTTGTATCCATGCTCCAGGAGATAAGGCGCACCTACTATTACGGGCGCCAGGGTGCCGATAATGGTCATAACGAGATAGATGGTTTGCCGGTTCTTGGTTTGCTTATTCAAAGTTTGGATTCCTCAATCAGTTGCCAGCATGGTTTCAACACCGGTGCCTTTGAGCAATGCGTCGACACTTAGGCGCTCCGCCTCGCTGAGGGTCCGGTAGCGTTCATTAGTCCACCGCAGGCACTTGGCCTGATAGGGGAAGGTCTGTTGGGTCCAGGGCGCGCCATCTATCTCGGCATCCCAGGTCTTGCCTTGCGCCTGAACGGCGCGGGCGTTAGCCAGTTGCGCGGGCGCATACATACGGCCGATTTCTTTCAGCAGGCCGCGCAAGCTCTCGGGTTGATCCGCTAGGCTAACCCAATCTTGCTCTGTTGGCTCAAGTCCACTCTGGTCGCACATGAGATCGACCCAAGCGACTGTGCGCGGAGAAACGTCATGGGCAATCGCCCTGGGCGTGGGATCAAACCCCACCAATTGGCTCAACTGGCCATAGAGGCCGAAGTCTCCAGCTGCGGGACGGTTGCCCAGCATGTACTTTTGATTGCCCAGATGGTTTTCCATGGCGGTAAGAAAGCGCCGATAGCTGGCATCGATCACCGCTGCCGTGGTGTCATTGGAGCCCACCACGTAAAGGCGGCTGATCTGGCGGTCTTCCACCCAGTGTTTGAATTCTTTATGGGCGCCCTTCGGCATGCTGACGTTCATGCTCAGCGGTAACAGGGTGCCGGCATTGCCTGCGTCCAACTGCGCGTGCCAGCGATAATGGAACATGTACTTGGTGCACCACTCGTCAGCAAAGTCTTCGATCAGGTAGTCGATAAAGGCCAGCGCCGGGTCACCGGGCAGTACCGAGCGGCCGGTATAGCTATCCTCCAGACGCCGGATAATAGGGGTGGAGTCGCACACCGCGTGCGTGTCTCCCGCCTCTTCGAAAAAAAACGTAGGCTCGAAAATCGGCTTGGGTGTCTCCACACCCAGCGCCTCACAAACCTCTGCCGGTGCGCCCCAGTTCACAACATAGGGCAACCGCCGGTAGCGCAGCAGAGCTACCATTTTTTGTGTATAGGGTGATCCTGTTCCACCAACCAGTCGAATGGGTTTGCGAGACGCCACTAGCGAAACTCCAATTCGTCATCATTCAAGCGGCCAAGACGCAAACCGATAAAGTCTCTCACGTAATTCTGGTAGTTCTTCCACGGCAAGCGATTGCCATTTTTGGGAAACTGCTTCCGTGCGCGCAGTACGTAACCTGCGTCGAAATCTAGCAGGGGCACTTCATCAACCTCTCCCTTCATGCGTGGCGTTACGGTTGAATAGTTGCCACGGTCCATTTTATTGAGCAATCGGCATACGTATTTGCCCGTCAAATCGGTTTTGAGGGTCCAGGAAGAATTGGTATAACCCACGGTAAATGCCATATTGGGCATTCCAGAGAACATCATCCCCCGATAGATAAAGTGCTCGGTTATGTCGATCTCCTTGCCATCAACGCTGTGTTTGACGCCGCCAGCAAACTTAAGGTTTAGCCCCGTGGCCAGTATCACAATATCGGCATTGAGCTGCTTGCCGGATTTGAGTTGGATACCCTCAAAATTGAACTTATCAATGTGATCGGTCACCACCTCGGCATTTCCGGCGCGGATCGCGGTAAACAGATCGCCATCGGGTACCGCGCACAGACGTTGATCCCAGGGATAGTAGTTAGGGGTGAAGTGGGTGGCGACGTCATAATCCGGCCCCAGCGCTTTGCGCACTTGGCCAAGCAGGTACCTGCGCAGCTCTCGTGGTTTTCGACGGGATAGATGATAGATATACATCTGAAACAACACTTTTTGCCAGCGTGTCAGGCGGAAAACCCAATTGTCAGGTAACCATTTGCGCAGTCTCTCTGCCATGGGATCTTCAGCGGGTATGCTGGCAATATAGGTCGGTGTGCGCTGTAACATTACTAGACTCGCCGTGTCCTTCGACATTGCCGGCACCAGAGTCACCGCGGTGGCGCCACTGCCGATCACCACAACACGCTTGTCTTGGTAATCTAAGTTCGCGGGCCAATGCTGTGCGTGCACGACCTGTCCCCTAAAGTCTTCGATCCCGGCAAACTCCGGTGTATAACCCTGCTCGTAATCGTAATAGCCGCAGCAATTGAACATGAACTTGCAGCTTATCGTCACTGACTCACCACTGCCATCACCTGAGCCGCCTCGCTCGGCAGTCACCAGCCAGCGATTGTCGGACGAAGACCAGTTGGCGGCCACCACCTTGTGCTGATAGAGGATATGTCGTTCCACGTCATTTTCCGCCGCTGCCTCACGAATATAGTTGAGGATTTTGTGGCCGTCGGCGATGGTAGCCTTGTCGCGCCAGGGCTTGAAGCCGTAACTGTAGGTATACATGTCACTGTCGGAGCGAATGCCCGGGTAGCGGAATAAATCCCAAGTGCCGCCACTGGCGGAGCGAGATTCGAGGATCATAAAGCTGTGGTCCGGGCAGTTGCGGCGCAACTGGCAAGCACCCCCTATTCCGGCTAAGCCTGCTCCAATAATTAAAACATCTACTGATTCATGGGCGTTATTCATGGTCATCTCAATCTACAAAGTTGTTGCTTTCAATGGTGGAGCTATACCAAATGGGCGACGACCATGCGCGTTCTTGAATGGTGGTCGGTAAGTCTGGGCGCGGTGTTTCACCTGCGCGTATTGCGTCCCAGGTGGACCAGCGGCAGACGGGGTTTTCGAGCACGCGCACATAGTAAAATGCCTCCTGCCCCGCAGTGAAGTTGGGGTCTTGCCACAGAGTCTTGAGCTGGCCCGCGCCGACATTCGCAGTGATAGAGCAGTCATCCGGGTTTACGCGTGCGCCGTTATCAGGGCAGCGATGAGTTTGCGGGTCTACGCTTAAGCCATCTGAGCACGCTACATCGTACACTTGCTCCTGGTGTTCGCCGTTTTCAAGCCAGCCTTTTATAATTTGCACGCGCTGCAATTGGGCGGTGTTTGGGTCAGCCATGGCCCAGGTTAAGAACGTGGGTTGGCGATCACCACTCGCTTGCAGGGTGCCACCCATGGTGGCGCCAGTTTGGTAGGCATTTTTGACCAGGTCCGGGCGATCTAACTGTGCATCGGCGAGTTCGTAACTGGCAAAAAACCGCACTTTTATACGTGTACCGCTGGTGGCAAACGTTTCCTTACGGCGCAGGGCGTCATAAATGGCCTCGCGGGTATTTTCTTCTGCCCATACTCCGGCAATACCAGACGCTCCCCAATACCTGTAGCCTGAAAAATCAAGGTAGGTTTGTTCGTCGACTTCTTCTGTCATTTCGGGTGCAGCCAGTGTGACCAGCGTCCCGTAAAGAAAACTCGCAGGGATAGAGCCGCGTTTTTCAGCGGTGCTGTCGAACGCGCCAATTTTTCCAAAGTAGTTGTCCTCTTCCAGTGGAGATGCGCCTGTGTGGGTATCGCTGGAACCAATAACGCCAAATTTGTAAGGATTTACCCCGGGGCTGTCCGCCATAGACAAACCGCGTAACCACGCATCTCGCACATAGCTGCCCGGTGGCGCACTGGGTAACTTGGAGGAGGTGATGAGGGGGAGAATTTCGAAATTAGCCCACTCGTCGTTTTTCGACAGTAAGGGGTTTGTCTCTGATGTGCCTTTAACCTGGGTGATTTCGACTAGCGGTTCATTGCGCAAGCGTTGGTCGGCGTACTCCTGGTCAATGGCCTTGCCAGCCCAATCAGTAAACATAAACATCGCACCGTTGGAGCCGTTGCTGTTATGCGGTATCGCCAAACTTTCTATGTCTTGTTTTCGCAACCAGTCCATCCAGTCCCACAGGCCTTCGGGGTTAATGCTATTGAAGCGCGAGAAAGGCACGGCGGGTAAGCGCTCGGTGCTACGAAAAATTACATTGCGATGCAGGGGTTCTCTCTCCTCGGTCGAAGACGTGAATTCATACCCTGCAAACGTGGTAAATGTACCGGGTTTGTAGGCTTCATCAGCCGCTTCAATGGTTTGTACCCAGGCTGAATTGCTGGCGTTATTCACGACCGCGTTGTCGATAGTGCCGTCGAGTAACTTGGCCACTACATCGCTAATAAAGCCGTAAAACACTTTGCTTCTTCTGGATAGGTCAAGCAGACCGCCATCTACCGTCGCGTTGATATTGTGATATGGCTTGGCGAAATCGTATTGAGAGAATGCCGTGCTGGTATCGGCGGCCTCGTTGATCAGGCCAAGAAAAACGCCATGATCGGTAACGGCGTAAAAATCCAGTGGTTGTGCCAGCTGTACTTCAAAGCCACTGGGGTGTTTGATGGCTTCTCCCTGCGCATAGCGGTAGGCATCGGCGGGTGTTGCGGTGGTGCCAAAAGCAGAAGCATCAAAAGAGAGTGTCGTGTGCACATGCAAGTCGCCGAAGTAGGCATTGCGATCGAGGTTAGGTGTGGGCCGACGTTGATCGGCATTCGGCGGCGGTGGGAAACTTATGATCTCATCGCCAGCAGGAATCAATGTGTTAGTCGTGCGGTAGACTTCTTGTGCCTGCTCGCGCTTATCCGATTCTAATGATTCGCCGGAGCAGGCGGCCGTCAACGCGATGGCAGCAATCATTGCAGTGTGAAAAATCATAGAGTCTTATTCCTGTGTATCAACAGAGTATGGCTGCTGGACTATCCTGCTGGGACAATCTCCAGAGTCAGCCTTCGGGGTCAAGCCAGATAGGGCTGGTCCAAGCGCGCTCCTGGATTGTTGCGGGAACGCGTGGGTCTGGTTCCCGCCCGAGGCGGATCGCATCATAGCTTGACCAGCGACAGGTCGGGTTCATCAGCACACGGGCGTAATAGAAGGCACCTTGGGCCGGATCGTAGTCAGGGTCATGCCAGACGGTTTTCAGTTCATCAGCGCCAGAACTTTGGCTGAAGTTACAGGTATCAAGATCAACACTTGCGTCATTGTCCGGGCAGCGGTGACTTGTGGGGTCAGCGGTTAATCCATCTGAGCAGGCGATATCGACGACTTTTTCGTGGGTTTGACCCTGCGCGTCGATCCAGCCTTTGATCATTTGCACCCGCTGCAAGCGCGCATCGATTGGATCGCGTGTCGCCCAGACAAAAAAGCCAGGAGACTTTTGCTGCGCCGCATCAGGGTTTGTGGGTACATGCAGCACGCCACCCATCGGCACCCCGTTTGCTATTGAAGACTGCAACGGGTTGTGGTCTTCCATAATGGCATCATCAATACCCCAACCTGCATAGAAGCGCACTGCCATGCGGGGCCCGGATGTGGCGTAGGTTTCGCGGCGGGCAAGGGCATCAAAAATCGCTTCACGTGTATTTTCAGGCGCCCAGACAGCGGCTATTCCACCCGATGTATGAAATTTGAGACGAGATTTATAAGCAGCTGTTGCATCGTCATCATCATTCAGGCGCCGAACCGCTGAGGAAGTGACCGCTGCCACTGCACCGGGAAAGTCCCATTCTTCCACATCACCGGGATTGGAATTGTGACTGTCAGTGGCGGCGATAAAGCCCACCTGTACCGGATTAAATCCCAATTCCTGATCAAGCTCCAGTCCGACTTTAAGCCCCTGGCGGACAAAACCTGTTTGAAAGGCGCAGCCTGTCGTTTCGCCGGGCTGGCAGGGGTCGAATACTTGTTCAAAGGCACATTCTTCATCCGTCGCGCCGACGCCTAGCGCACATTCCTGCGCGCCCTTGATCTGGAATATTTCTGCCAGCGGTTCGCGCCTTTGTCGCAAGCGCCAGTCGGCCTCGCTATATTGCTGACCGTCCCAGGTGAAACGTGAGTAAGTAAGGCCCCATGCCTTGTTGGGGTTGTGCGGCATGGTCAGGAAGTCACAGCCAGCACCGCAAGTGGCTTCAAGCCCTCGCCAAAGTTCAATGGCGTTCGGTACATCCAGACTTGAAATAGCCCGCTCAGGAACCGTATTGGAGCGGAAAAGGACGTTGCGGTGATGTTTACCCTCATCCGGCATTCCTGGCGAAAACTCATAACCAATCAGCGTGGTCAGCTTACCCGGCTGATAAAATTTGTCGGCAAGGCTGACATAACGGGCCCAGTCGTTAATGGAATTTTTATAGCATCGTTCAGCTGTGCCGTCTCCCCATTTACAGGTGGGAAAAACACCGGGTTTAAGGGGCTGGCGGCTCGTCTGTTGATAGACTCCAGCCGGTTTTGAGGGATCGCCAGGCACTCCTGTTCCGCGAGCGCCTTTAGCGAAGATTTGAAAAATCGCCGGATTAGCACGAGTGGTTAGCCAGCAGGCAGCGCGCGCACCCAGCGACAGGTCCGGGTCATTACAGTGTGTCTTAGTGCCAAAACCTTCGGCGTGGTCGGTGATCGCCACAAAGTCCAGCGGGCGGGTAAGCTGCATGATCTCGCCCCCGGCGCTGGTCAGCGGCTCTCCTCCGGCGAAGCGATAGGCATCTTCAATACCAAACGTATTACCGAACAGGGTTGCATCGAAACTTTCAGATGTATGCAGATGCAATTCACCCCAATACAGGTTCATGTCAGGATTGGGCGCGTCTTGATAGATAGCGGCTTGTATTGCGGGCCGTGTCACCCTGCTGTCGTCTTGCAAGGCATAATCGCGAGCTGCTGTATCCGGTCCAAATTTGTCGAGCGTTATCTGTATAGGCAGCAGCCATTTAACCCAGGCAAAGCCGATGGCCGCGAGCAGTAAGACAACAATGCCTAAACCGATTTTTTTGAGCATGTTTTGCTTTCCTGATATTTCCCCGCACCCGCTGAGCCCGCGCGGGGTGCATCATTTAGTCGTTCATGCGCAGGCGCGCGACTAAAGTGTCAGCTTTAGAAACTATAACGTGCCTGCACGGCGATGGAGCGCGGCCGATTTGGCAGACCGAAATAGCTGTTGGAGTCGGTAATCGGTACGTCGTTGTTCCAGATGTTGCTTTTTTCGTCGGTGAGATTCTTGCCGATGAGCGCGACGGTCCAGGTGCGGTCCACGTTGGCCAACGCGATGCGTGCATTGAACGTGGTGAGGGCGTCGTGCTTGGTGTTGGGATCCAGGTCCAACGCCGAGTAAAACTCATCCTCGTAGTTAACATCTATGCCATTGACCAGTATTAGGTTTGCGCTCAGTGGTATCACATACTTGGCATTGAGGGTGTAGCTCCAATCCGGGGCGAACAGCAGTGTCTCGTCTTTCAGATCCTGGCCGCCGGTCTCGCCTGCTGAAATGTTACTGCCATCGTCCCTCAGGCAGCCGGGGTTGTTGTCCGGGTCGCTGCTTTGCGGGATGGTGCAGGTGGCGCCGGTGAAATCGTCATAATAGGCATCCAGGTAGGCCACCGCAGCGCCGAAGGACAGACGCTCCGTCGCCTGCCAACGGCCATCTATTTCCACACCCTGGCTGACGGCTTCCCCGGCGTTACCGACCCGGAATACATCGCCTATCAGTGAACTGGTCTGCAGGTTGTCGAATTCCGTGCGGAACACTGCGATATTCAGTTCCGCAGCCCCCTCCAGCAAGCGCATCTTGGCCCCCACTTCATAGGCGGTCACGGTTTCGTCCTCGTACTCGAGTACCGAGGGGTCGCTTCCGGGCACCGACTCACCGGTCAGCTCGCCTGTGACGGGGTTCGCCAGACGAATCTCGTACCCGGCGCCGCTGTAGGCCTGGTCGTAACCACCGGCTTTGAAACCGGTACTGACACTGGCGTACAGCATGGCGTCATCGCTGGCATCCCATTGGACAATGCCGGAGAAGGTCCACTGGTCTTCTTCCCGGCTGAGGCCGGTAAATGAGTGCTGTCGAACATCCGCAATCAACTGGCCATTAAGCGGATTGGCGAAGAAGAGGTTATCTCCAACCCTGATTTGCAACCCATTGGAAAAGGTCTCCTTGTCCAGATCCTTGGTCTCATCGCTATAACGTACACCGAGCGTAAACCTGACAGTATTAGTGTAGTTCCAGGTGCCCTGGCCGAAGACGGACCAGCTTTCGGAGTCTTGGTCGAACGTGCTCGGTACGCCGGGTTCGGCACCGTAAAGGGCGCCGGCTACACTCAGGGGGCCCGACTGTGCGAAATCAAGGGCGTCGATACGTTGGCTGATGTCCAGTTCGTTATATTGGTAGTAGGCGCCGGTGATCCAGTCGATGGCCTCGTCACCCGGCGAGACGAAACGAATTTCCTGGCTGTACTGTTCGTAGTCCTCCCACCCGTAGCGAGACAGGGCTGCCACTGCGGCAATGTCCTGGTTGCCGGGGCCTTCCTCATTGTAGGCAGAATAGGCGGAAATCGAGGTAAAGGTGGCGAACTCCAGCTCCCAGTCCACAGTGACGGCGAAGACGTCTGTGTCGGTTTTATTGCGGCCATCAACATCGCCGGCACCCTTGTCCCGGTCAGAGACCACGGGGAACGGTACGGTACCGAAATCGTTCTCCTGGCCTTCGAAATCGGACTGGTACACTACCGTGGGTCGAGAGCGCCGATCGAAGTCGCCGTATTCGTACTTGGCGTTGATTTCCAGCGTATCGGCGGGTTCCCAGCGGAGGCTGCCACGGACATACTGGTTGTTATTATCGGGGCCCTCCGCTTCGGTAGTGACGTTTTCCCACCAACCGTCTATTGAGTCGTAACGGGCCGCCAGACGACCGGACAAGTCGTCAGTCAGCGGGCCGGACACCACAACATTGTACTGCTGCTCGCCATCATCGGGCGCGTACAGTGCCTCCACCATGCCCTCGAACTCGTCAGTAGGTTTGGCAGTGGTGATGCTGATGGCGCCGGCGACGGTGTTTTTGCCAAACAAAATACCCTGCGGCCCCTTGAGGATTTCGACCCGTTCCAGGTCCATGGTTGTCGGGACAGCAGCCAGCGGTCCGCGTCCGGCGTAAACGCCGTCCGTGAACATCCCCACGGACTGTTCGAAGCCAGCATTAGTGCCGGACCCCACACCGCGGATGAACAGGTTCGGCGACCCGGCGCCGTTATTGATGGTGACATTCGGTATGTACTGAGTGAGTTCCTCCAGGTCAGTAATGCCGAGATCGTCAATTGTCTCGCCGCTCATGGCAATAATGGAAATGGGTACGTCCTGCAAATTCTCGGTCCGCTTCTGGGCGGTGACCATCACTTCTTCCAGCATAAGAGGC
>Ga0105053_10005226_pt1 | contig 18587 bp, 9 predicted proteins | sample BON01_FD_78093 | JGI IMG/M metagenome (GOLD analysis project Ga0105053, IMG submission 78093) | Freshwater microbial communities from Lake Bonney liftoff mats and glacier meltwater in Antarctica - BON-01 | ecosystem: Environmental > Aquatic > Freshwater > Ice > Glacier meltwater | place: Lake...
CTGAAACCCACCATCGATAGGAATGATCGTACCGGTCACAAAACCTGCATTCTCCTCGCTGATCAGCCAGTTCATACAGCCCAATAATTCACTTGCCTGTCCAAATCGGTGAATTGGCGTTTGTCGAAGTATGTTTTCCCCTCTTTGGCTTGTTGAACCATCGGCATTAAATAAGATTTTCTTGCTTCGCTCATTCACAAAGAACCCCGGGGCTATGGCATTGACGCGAATATTCGCTGGTGCCAGATAGGTTGCGAGCCATTGGGTGAAATTCGCAACTCCAGCCTTGGCCATCCCATAAGCTCCAACGCGTGACAGCGGTTTGAATGAATTCATCGAGGCGATATTGATAATCACACCTCTGCCATTTTTAGCCATATCCTTTCCAAAAATCTGGCAGGGAATCACCGTCCCCATGGTATTAGTCTGGAGAACAGACTGAAATGAATCAAGGTTGAGGTTGAAAAAACCACGAGTTCCTTCCTGAGCTTCCTGCAGTTCATCCTCATGGTATTTCAAGTAATTAGTCACCGCTTCAGCCTGATTTCCGCCAGCTCCATTGATTAGAATGGAGCATAATCCCAATTGTTCTGAAACCTGTAACCTAGCATTTTCTACCTGCTCGGCGGAAGTGACGTCTGTGCTGATAGCAATGGCAGTTCCGCCCTCAGCCTCTATTTCCCGAAGAACCACCTCCAGTTTCTGCAGGTCTCTTCCCAAAAGTGCTACAGCAATTCCTTGAGCTGCCAATGATTTGGACATTTCCGAGCAAAGTGTTCCGCCTGCTCCAGTCACTACAGCGACGCGTTTTGTTTTATCTATTTCTGACATACTCCTTGTCTTTTTTGAATCTTAGTTTTGATGTTTTGGTATGAGATATTTGAGATCAATTCCGTAAGCATGGCAGTATCGTTGGGAATTTTTCCAGCTTCTGCCCAAGCACCAATTTGATCACAAAGAATTCTTCTGAAATATTCATGTCGGGAAAGCGAAAGAATGCTTCTGGAATCGGTGGTCATTCCGATAAATGAGTTCAGTACGCCATAAGAAGACAGATCGCTTAGGTGATTTCGGATGCCTGCCTCATGATCGTTGTACCACCATGCAGGACCAAACTGAATTTTGCCGATAATTCCATCTTCCGTGTAGGAACCTGTCAAACTCGCAAATGCTGCATTGTCAGTTGGATTTAAGGTGTACAAGATGGTTTCTGGCAACGCTCCCATTTGCTCTAATCCATCCAAAAACAGCGTCAACGAATTGATATCACAAGCATTCCCAATACTTGCAAATCCACCTGCTGCTCCTGCCAACTTTCGCAATCTGGAACTGGTTTTTCGCTGAGCACCAATATGAAGCTGCATAATCCAATTACGTTTTCCATATTCGGTTCCCAAAAAATGGAGTAAAAACGACTTTAACCTGATCAGGTCCATTTCTAATGGATAGTCTTCTGAAATTAGTTGTTTGAATATTTTGGAGGCATCTCCTTCAGAAGTAGGCATATACGAAAAGCCCGCATCCAAGCCATGATCTGCGAACAAGCAACCACTTTCACCAAAATAATCAAGTCGGATTTTGACTGCCTCCAGAAAATCCTGCAGGCTGTTGATGGACACTCGCGTATCAGTGCCCAATTTTTCGATCCAGTTTTTGGAGTTGGTTTTGGAAAAAGTAACCAAACTATCCGCCCGTAAGGATGGAAGCACTTGGGTTTCTAATTGGGGCAAATGCAGTGAATGGTGAGACTCCAAATCGTCCAAAATATCGTCTGAGGTAATCAGTATTTCACTTCCGAATCTGCTGACAAGTGACCTACTGCTGAACTCATTTTGTTGAAGCTTTTCATTGCAGGAATCCCAAATTTCCCGGGCATTGGAAGAATTCAATAAGTCATCGATTCCAAATACGCGTTTCAGCTCCAATGCACTCCAGTGGAAAAGCGGATTGCCCATTGTTTTTGGAAGCGTTTCTGCCCAATTATAGAACTTTTGAAGGTCACTGGCATTTCCTGTAATTTCCTCTTCGGAAATTCCGCAGATCCTCATAGCCCGGTGCTTATAAGGATCTCCATTTACCCAAATTTGAGCTAGATTTTCAAAACACCTATTTTCCGCCAAATTATGAGGATTGATATGGTTATGAAAATCTATAATTGGCAAGGAAGAAGCTACCTCATGAAATAAGGATACCCCCGTTTTATTTCCTATCAGCCAATTATCGTCTATAAAGTTTTTCATAAAATTTAATAGGTTTTAGGTTTGATTTTTTTGTAATAGAAAAACAGGATCACAGCCAACAACATAAGAAATAAGGCACCGTAGATCGCTATCGTACTTCCCAGAGTTCCTACGGAAAACATTGCCATTCCGAAAATAAGTAAGCCACTTATCGCAAGCGCAATGATAAAAACCATGAATAGCATATTCTGGAATTGTTCAGAGATTTCAGGGATTTCATCTTTCCGTAACGGCGTATTCAGCTGCTTGAAAAATTCCTCCACCCTTGTTTTATATTCCAGACTTTTGGAAACGAATATTCCTGAGCCGAAAAATATAAGGAAACAAATCACGATTTCTATCAAAGTCGCCATTTCCCAACTCAACCCAGCTATACTATTCAATACTAGCCCCAAACCAATCCCTACGATCACGGTAGCAATCGCGCCAAGTGGCCTTGGTTTCTTGAATATTATCCCAAAAATCAACGGGATTGCCAGTGGAATAGAGAAGATACCCGTGAGCAGTTTGTTCGCTTCAAAAGCACCACCCAACTGTCCGACAAATAATGCTCCGATGGTTGCAACGATTCCAACCAGAATAATATTAAGTCTTGCTACCCAGATATAGTGAATGTCAGAAGCATTCGGATTGAAGAGTCGCTTATAGATATCATTGGTCAATACGCCAGACATGACGTTAAATTCAGAATTCAGCGAGGACATGGTGGCTGAAAAAATGGCCGCTAGCATCAAACCCATCAATCCGGTTGGGAGTAATTTCACCGCCACCCCAACGTAAGCCATTTCAGGATTGCTCAAATCAGGTAAAATTTCCTGTGCAGCAATGGCGGGCATCAAGAAGAAAATAGGGAAAACGAAGAATAAGGCCGCAGTAAAATAGCCTAGCTTACTGGAGGATTTTTCATCTTTTACGCTGTAAAACCGCTGGATAAAAACCCAATTAGCATTGTATTTCAAACTGATCAACACGTAATAAACCAAAATCCAAAGTGGTGTCGCGTCTGGCCCGTTGAATATATTAAAATGAGCTGGATGCGCATTCATCAAGTTAGACAGTCCGCCAGCTGCTTCCAGTGACAAAGGCACCAAAATCAAGGAGGCGAAAATCAAGATCACAAACTGCAACGTGTCCATCACTACCACAGCCCAAACTCCACCAACAATAGTGAAAGCCGTAATCACGAATCCTGAGATCAGGATACTTTCATGAAAGGAGAAGGAAGTCGCCGTCGTGATGAAAATTCCAATGGCATAAAGCCTCACCATATTATCCAAAAAACGGATCACCAAACCTATCCAGCTAAACGTTTGTCGCACCCCGGAATTAAAGCGGGTTTCCAGGTATTCCACAGGAGTAATGATGCCAGATCTTCTCCATCTTTTCCCCAAATACCTCGCAGCTATCAAACAGGGGAAGACGGTACTCCAGAGAATAATCACTCCGAACAATCCATATTGATAGGCTATCCCGGCATAAGCTACAAAAACAAAGGAGCTGAATAATCCCATGTAATTACTGATGGCGCCGATTACCCAGGGAATTGTATTTCCACCTTTGAAATACTGCTTGATGTCTTTTACAAACCATCCGAAAAAACCACCTACTCCAGCCATCAGTAGCATATAAAGTATGAATGCGTAGTAATCCAGCTGTTGAAGTTTTTCCATGTCAGTATTTTGGGTTGAGGATAGTTAGGGTAGAAATATCAGAATATAGGTAAGAAATGTTCCTCTCCTTTCCCTTGAGTTTTTAGGATTAGGAGCTGATCACAGGAGATTTAAACTTGATTTCTCGGCAATCAACACAGGGGAATCATAGACTAGAATTTCAAATTCTATTTTTTCACCATTCTGTTCCCATTGATCATCCGCTATTTCATAAACCTTCCCTGTCATTAAATCCACCCAAACAGGCTCCAGAAATTTCGTATCATAAAAGTTTATGGTAATCTTCTGGGTATCAAATGAGTTAGTTGCATTTTGTCCATCGAGCCAAATAGCAAGTAAGGGGGAAGGGACTTTTCCATTGCTCTGGTATTTGTACACTGAAAGAGACGAATCGGCATCAGTGTCAAACTCTAAATCCCCATCCAGTACCAATGTATCGTCAAACAATGAAGTCAAATTTTGAATCGCATAATAGGCCACTTTAGGACGGATGGCCGCCATTGTAATATCAGACTGGATCAATCCTTTGGTATTGAGGACAGGTTTGTAGTAGATATCGATGATTGTAAAAACAGATGTCTCGATATCATGCCCCAAATCGCCCAACAGTCTGCGCATGTCATATTTTGCCTGGGTGTATTCTGTCCAGTAATATTCTGAAAGTGCAAAGCTTGGAATGTAGGTTGATGGCGCGCCATTCTCTCCCTGTCTGAGAAGTAGCTTGTCGGAGTATTTGCTAATGGTCTTTCTGAGGCCTAAAACCCGCTTTTCAGAATACGCATCTTCAGGTCGCATCGTGTAGCTATGATACGATATCCAGTGAAACAAATCCAATTTATCCTGATCTGCTATCACTTTAAGAAATCGATCTAAATACTCCTGATCGCTATTGGAAGCAAAGGCTAATCCCGCTATTTGGGCTTCCGGTTGAATTTTTTTAATGATTTCTGCAGTTCGGATATTTAATGCCGCTGTTGTCTCGGGGCTGATTTCCTGCATCGGATGGTCAGGTTCATTCCAAATTTCCCATTCCTGCACCCGATCTTGATATCGAGTCACCAATGCTGCAACCCAGTTATCCCATGCCTGATATGCTTCTTCTGAAGACATCAGTGAATTTAACAATCCTTTTCCTCCTCCGCCTTCATAGATGGGATTGCCATAAGATGGCTGAAGCCAAGGTTCCAAATCATTTGCGATCGCATAATCAATGATTTCATCCAGCCACTGCCAATCGTACTTTCCCTTGACTTTTTCGCACTTTGCCCAACCTGCCTGAAGTCTGATTTTCTTTGCTCCCAAAGGCGATAAATAGGCTTTATAATTATCCCAGACAGCCAAATCTCTGTCCAGCGTTTCACATCCTATTGTTATTCTAGATGATACTATTTCGGAAGTAGATTTAGGTTTTAAAGTTCCAATTCGCCTCATCTCAACTTCCAGAGGTGTCCAAACTCTTTCTGCTGAGGTATCAATGGATTGTGCATTACTTACTTGAACCCCTACGAATAGGAGTACACTAAATATGAATTTCCTCATGTATTTTGGGTCTATTGTATTTGGAAAAAAACTCCAGATCAAGCAATCATAAAGTCTCCTTCCTTTACCAATTAATACCCTAAAGTACATGCAATTGGCAAAACCCTATTCTCTGAAATTTGCTACCTATAATACTATTTTAGCATTTCAGCGATTAGTTCTTTACTAATTGGCAAGAATTAAACATATTTCTAATAAGTAAACCCAAAAACCATTTGAAAAGCTATGTTACCTCTATTCCTGAAAAAGAACACCCGCTCTTTTGAGCAGTCATTTTACACTGGAAAAGTCTTTGTAAACCATACCTATGAGATTTGGCACAATCATGCTGAACTGGAGTTTTTGCATATAATTAATGGAAGTGGCACTCGATTTATAGGGGATAGCATTGAAGCATTTTCCAGCGGGGATATGGTGTTGGTTGGTTCACATTTACCTCATGTATGGCGTTCAGATAAAATTTACTACGAGGATATTCCTGAACTTCAGGTAGAATTAACCCTCACACAATTCACTAAGGATTTTGTGGGAAAGGAATTTTTCAGCTTACCAGAGATGAATTGCATCCAAGAATTATTGGATGATGCCAATCAAGGTTTACAGATTCTTGGTAAAACACGAGAGTTAATTTCAAATCGTTTGGTCAGACTGAATGAGCTGGAAGGCGGGGAAAAACTGATGGAATTCATCCAGATACTGTATTTGATCTCAAAATCTAAGGAGTACAGAAAGCTATCCAGTATCGGTTTTATGGATTCTTACCAATCCAAGGGAGCGACAAGGATTAATAAAGTGCATGATTTTGTAATGAACAATTTCATGGAAGAGATCTCACTCAAAGAAGCTGCTGATGTAGCCAATATGAATGAAACTGCATTTTGCCGCTATTTCAAATCCAGCACGCTGAAAACTTTCACGCAGTTTCTCAATGAAGTACGAATCGGATACGCCTGTAAATTGCTGCTAAGCGAAGACCTTAATATATCAGGAATTGGCTACGAGTGTGGATTCAAAAACATCTCCTATTTCAACCGAGTTTTTAAAAACACGCTGGGTCTTACGCCTCAACAATATCAAAGAAAACACCTGGTCAGCTGAATTTGAGCAAAAAAAAAGGAGGCAAAAGCCTCCCTTTTTTAAATTTATAGTAAACCCTAGGTTAATTAATACCCTGGATTTTGCTCCAGTTTACCATTGATATTTGCCTCGATCTCTCTGGCAGGAATAGGCCAAAGTCCATGATGATCCAAAATGTTGGAGCTATTTAGATCATTGTATTTTCTTACCCTTTCTACCACTTTTCCCAATCTAGCCAGCGTCAATCTTCGGTCTTCTTCAAAACTCAATTCCCTAGCCCGCTCATCCAAGATATAATCGATAGTCACTTCAGAGGGCATTACAGGTTTTGCCTTGGCTCTGTTTCTAAGCATATTGATGTCATCGGCAGCCTTCGCCAAATTACCTTTCCCTAAATAAGCTTCTGCTCTGATCAGATAAGTCTCCGCTAATCTCATGTAATACTGATCAGAATAAGTAGATCCGGCACCATTTGTCAACAGTCCTGTTGCTTTATTGGCGTATAGATTATCCGGATGCTGACCAGGAGTAGTCACTTTCGAAATCCAAGGATACCATCTCCAGCTTTCAGCTTTCAGATTTGGGCCTGGATATTTAACCGCACTTGAATCGAACCATGCTGAGCTTGGCTCATCGTATTTGAAATTGCGCACATAGTTGTATTTGGAATTTCTAATATCCCCGACAAAGTCCTCTACCCAAACGGTCTGCTCCATGTATTTTGTAGGTCGCATAAAGGATACGCCACGACCTCCTGCATTTAGGTTGGAAAGTGAACCCGCTGACCCCCTTTTTCCATTCGGATCAGTTAATGTAAATACGGCTGGGGCATGCACGCGCTCTAATACATTTCCTCCCAAATTTGTCGAAGACAAAAGACCGCCAAGTATGTCCACTTCAAATTGAGCTACCCAAATAGCCTCGGTATTTCCACCTTTTCTATTTTGATTTCCTACTCGGAAAAGATCGTAAAAAACATCTCCATCCTGATTTTTCAGTGAACCAAAACGTGTCGTCATCAAGGCTGTGCTAGGATCATCTATTACAATTGAAGATGCCGCAATTGCCTCATCCCACTTCTCTTGTACCAAATAAATTTCGGCAATCAGTTGATTTGCGACCAGGTTTGAAACCTTCCCGTCCTCCACTAAATTGATTCCTGGAAGATTATCTTTCGCAATCAGCAAGTCGCTGACGATTTGGTTGATCACTTCTTCTTTTGTTGCTCTTACAAAATCAGTGGTAGGTGCAGTTACTTCATTAAGCAGCAATGGTACACCTCCAAAAAGGTAAACGAGATTTCGATAACCAAAAGCTCTGAAAAAGTGGGCTTCGGCAGCTACCAATTTCTTTTCTTCTTCAGTAAGGACAGTGTTTTCTTCCAATCGATCTATGATACTATTTGCGCTGGTGATGATCTTATACAATCCGTTCCAATGATATAATGGTATGCCGCTGGTTGGGTTGAGTGCCACGCTATAGTTTCCAAATCGTAACCCGTCACTCGTTCTCCTCGCATTGATCATCATGTCGGTACCATACAGATGTGCATAGCCGTTTTCGTTGGCGTTGAACTTCAGATTTCTAACCTGAGCATAAATATCCGTGAGCGCCCCCTGATAGTTTTCATAGGTGACAAATGAATTGCCTGTGCTATAGAAATCCAGAGGCGTTTCTTTAAGAAAGTCATCCTCTACGCAAGAGCTGGTCATTACTGAAAAGAGGATAATTGCTAGTATATTTTTAAGAGTTGATTTCATAAGAATGAGATTAATGAGTTAGAATGAGACATCTAGGCCAATGGAAAATCCTTTCATGACTGGTAGACTTTGCCCTGCTTCAGCTCCCAATCCCTGACCTGTTTCTGGATCCCAACCTTCCCAATCGGTCAAAGTCAAGAGGTTTTTACCTGAGACAAACACCTTAAAGGATTGCATGCCAATCTTTTCCAACATAGTACTGTTGAAACTGTAGGAGAATGAGATGTCTTGAAGTCTGACAAAGCTTCTGGCAAAATATCTTTGTCCTGCAATTCCCGCATCCGGGCCAGGTCTTCTGTACGTCGCACCGGGATTTGATGGACTCCAATAGTCTACTTCAGAATACCAGTTGCTGCTTTGCGCTGTTCCCACAGTTCCATAGTTCACACCTGCCCAAGGATTATTTTGCCCTAAGTAGCTGTTGCTGCCCCCTTGAACAGAATTGATGAAAAACCGAAGTGTAAACTCTTTGTATTTGAGTGTATTTTGGATTCCAAATCGATACGCTGGCTCCGTCCTTCCCAATATTTGTCGATCACCTTGAGGAGTAATATTTCCATCTCCGTCCAAATCCTTCAACTTATACAATCCAGGCTGAAATCCTTCAGTAACCTCATCACCGACTTGCCAGATTCCATCTACTACATATCCATAAATAGTCCCAATAGATTCTCCGATAAACAGGTTATTGGCTATCAGGTCATCTTCTTTGCCATCTCCATCTCTATCCAGTCCGATTAATTTGTCAATTCTATTGGTATTTCTGGAGAAATTAAAGCCAAAATCCCAGGAGAAATCTTGCGTTTGAATAAGTTTTGTATTCAAAACCAGTTCCAGACCTTTATTATTGATCTCGCCTACGTTTGAGACAATGTTTGAAAAGCCAGTGACATTTGGAAGGACAAAGTTCCATAGTAGATCATTAGTGGTGGACTCGTAGTAATCAAGGTTAGCTGAGATCCTCCCATCAAATAAATCTGCATCCAAACCGAAGTTTACTCCGCCCGTTCTCTCCCAAGACAAATCCGGATTTGACAGAGAAACAATCCTCTGACCATTTTCGGCACTTGCCCCATCACCAAAAACATATTGTGAGTTAGTTCCCGAAGAAACTGTCGCCAACGAGCTATAGCGGCTCGTTAGATTTCCAGTGACACCGTAAGAAGCTCTGAACTTTAGAAAATCAATATTTTTTGCATTGGCAAGAAAGGATTCTTCCGAAATCACCCACCCTAAGCCTATAGAAGGGAAAACTCCAAACTTATTATTTTCAGAAAACCCACTAAATCCATCTCTTCGAATGGTGGCGGTGAACAAGTATCTGCGCTTAAAATCATATGCGAATCTGCCCATCTGATATAAGTAACTTTCCTCCCATGCACTTGATCCGATACGCTGAATCAATGCCTGTTGCAAGCTATTGTAAGAAAGGGTGAGATTGGTAAAATCTGTACCTACTGCTCTGGTTTCATCAAAAACGATCTTATTGAAACCATATAGGCCGGTCAGAGTCAATCTATGATTTGAATTGATCTCCTTAGTGTAAGTCACAATATTATCAAGAAGTAAATCGTGTGTCCAGCTATTGTTTTTCTGTGCTCGACCTGCCAATCCACCATCGTAAGGATTGGAGGTACTGAAATTGGACCAGCGATAGTTATTGCTGAAATTTACCCGATAGCTCAATCCTTCAATGAATGGAATCTTAACATCTGCATAGAGTATCGCTGAAATGTTATTTCTCAGATCACGATTATCGGACTGAGCCTGTAGAAAAGGATTCAATCTAAAATCACCCAATGGATTTATGTTATACTCACCGTTTTCTTTTTGAGAAGTAACCAACGGACTCATGGTAGGAATGATGTTGAAATCAGGACTATCTCCAGAATAATCTGTAAAGGAACCGAAAGTATTTATTCCAATTTTCAACCACTTCGTAATGTCTGTATCCAAATTGATTCTTCCTGTCACACGACTGAATTTATCATTTAACATCCAGCCAGTTTGATCTGTATAGCCTCCTGAAATAAAATAAGAAGTATTATCTGAACTTCCCCGGATGCTGACATTTTGATCATTGATATATCCGGGGCTGGTCACTTCATCGTACCAGCTGTAGTCAGTTCCATTTCGCAATCCATCCATCGAGGGTGGAAAAAAGCCAGTATTATTATCCAATGTCCAATCAGGATTCTCAGTTAAGTAGTCAGGAGCCACGTAGCCTCTCTGCCAATCCACGTCCCGGGCACTTTTCAAATAATCATCTCTTCCCAAAGGTGTAAGTTGATTCGCAGGATTCTGCGAAGCGATAAAACCAGAATAGCTAATCACAGGCTTTTGAGACTTTTTGCCAGTTTTAGAAGTAATGATAATTACCCCGTTTGCAGCCTGAGCTCCATAAATAGCCTTGCTGCTTGCATCTTTTAAAATATCAATGGATTGAATATCCTTTGGATTTAGATCAGATAGTTTACCGCGATAAAAAACGCCATCCAAGACTATCAGTGGGCTTTGATTTCCATTGAGGGAAGTTTGCCCTCTCACTTGTATGCTTGGATCAGAGCCAGCAGTAGAGACCTGACCGATGTTTACACCAGGCGTGGTCCCATTTAATGCCTGTAGAATATTTGTATTTGGTGCTTCCTCAAAATTCTTGAGCGGAGCAGAAATTACAGATCCCGTTAAGTCTGACTTCTTGGTAGTGCCATAGCCTGTCACAACGACTTCTTCCAGGTCGGAAGCATCTACACTTAACGTCACATCAATCTTGGAAAGATTCCCTACCACTCTCTCCTGGGTGGAATACCCGATAAATGAAAATACCAAAACCGAATTTTCATCGGGCACAGCGATAGAGTATTTCCCATCAACATCTGAGACACTCCCCTTGGTAGTTCCTTTAACAAGAATTGAAGTGCCCGGCAGGGCCTCACCTGTATCGTCTGAGACAGTTCCTGTGACTGTAATTTCCGCTTTGTTAAAATCCGCAATTGATGCGGAAAAATCCAATGACAGCGATTCTTTTAAAAAACTATCATTACCTTCTTTAGTTAGGATATTGTCCCTTTCTAAAGAAATAAAGCTGCTCGTAAGTAGCAGCATTGAACAGACAAACATTCCATTTAGGAATTTGTGCCAGGATGAGTAAAAGGTCTTTACCATACTATTTTGGGTTATGTTTAATTGAATAATCCAAGTCAAGACCAACAGAATGAACCTGTTAGCTAAACGACGTGGGATTGTGTCAATAAAAGTATGGAGATCAAACAGCCTTAAATTTCACATTTCTTGCAGGCTAGACTATTAAATTTGCAAGAATGAGGATTGAGAGGTGCATAAGTGCAAAAAACCAATCACACTAGTTTTAAAAAGCCTCGAAAAGCAAAATTCCAATTGTAATTAACTATAATTTTAACTTGATATTTATATGGGTAAATTTTTTAGTAAAATATAGTTTCCTGATTTCTTCAAAAAAGGATAACAATCAACTCATTACAGGTCTATTAAAATAATAGTACTCGATGTATGCGATACCCTGAGCTACTTCAAACGAATCAATTCTTCTTTTCTTTGAATTCCTAATTTCTTTTCGTTTTGGCAAACAATGAACTCTTAGGAAAATCGAACGCAAGGACTAGCTTTAGAAGAATTCGGGAAATAAAAAAAAATGAGCTCTATCAAGTCATTTCGGTAAGCTTATTAATTATCAAGTTTTCCCCACACGCTATCAGAGCCTGATCTCTATCAGCACCTTTATTGGCACAGGCACTCAATTTAATCGTTTTTTGTACCCTAAGTTGTTGTATTAGAAAAAGTATCAAAATAGGAATCCGACTTTAAAAGGGATCAAGTAAGCCGTAGAGATAAAATTGTAACACAATCTAAAAATTCAAAAGAAGCCAGATTTACTATTCTAATTCTGATAAGCATATTTTCCTACAATGCGGATAACATTACCCAATGTGAGACTATGCTCTACAACTTAGCACCTTACTTTCGTATTCCAAGTCAGGCGCTTCAAATTAACAAAAGGGAGCAAATACTCTTAGAAATGAAGGATATGGTTTTTAATGGTGTAGTTTTGCATCTTCATAAGATTCGAACGGCTACCTACAGCCTATAAATCTGGGAAAGCTTATTGCCGGAACACAAGTTGCACTACTTGAATAAATAAAGTATCAATGACTGCAAGGTCATTGAACAATTTTAATAATAAATAGTTGTATCCAAATATGTTCACTCACCCATACAATCGTTTTGGAATCAACTTATAAGTGGTGATTTTCAAAGAGATAAAACCAATTTGTTTGAAGGAATATGAATTGTAATTCATTACCCTTAAATGATAGATAGAGCTTGATTACCCTAGTCATACTCTTATTTTATATTACCAATCATAGCATGACGTATCCACAAGACTTTCACCTAATCTCCTCCAAAAAAGAGGAAGGCAAAGATACTATTGACAGTTTCAAACTGTTACAAAACATAATTAGCGAAATCGAAAGAACTACTATTACTACTATCAGAATTTCCCTTAGCAATTCATTACCTATCATTTTGGGAGATTTGAAATCGCTAACTAAAACATTCAAGGATTTTCTAGTGGATGCAATTGATGAATTTAAAGGAATTAAAGGCACGATACATGTCATATTTAGAGAAAAGCTGGATTCATCTTTTCTAGGCTTCTTTATTCAGGATCAAGGTTTCGCAGAACCCGAAAATGATATATCTAGTTTGGTTGATACTGTTTCAGAATTTAATCTAGCTTTCTGTAAAAAGTTATTGACAGAAAAGGAAAGTATAGTCAAAAATTCGTCCCTAATTCAACAATATCTATGAATTCCAAGCTTGGAGAGAACTGATTTACACTTGATTTCTTAGGGTAAATTATCACATAAATGTTAGATAAACCTACGTGTCTTTAATTTTCACTGGGGATCATGAATTCTTTGTTTGATCAAAGAATTAAGACCGAAGTAGTCAGCGAATCACCCATTGGCTCTCGAGCTTTTCTAATACCCTTTTGAATTTATCTCTCACTAATAGCAAAGTGAATATACAAATTGAGTAATATAGGCGAAAAATGAATCAAAAAAGGTCTCCTAAATTAGGGAACCCTTTCCTTTGTAATTCACTTTCAATTTTGCGCCAACCAACACAATGTATCCATTATTCCAAAAGGCATTCAGTACTGTAGAGTTACCTAAATCAGTATTCTGTAATTGTAAATTCAGTTCTTCTATTCTCCTGATGCTGTTCGTCCGTGCAGGTAACATTATTTCCACACGCGTTCAGTAGCTTCTCTTCTCCGTAGCCTATTCCTTCAAGTCTGCTTTGATCAATACCAGACTCAACCAAGTAGCTGATAACAGCCTTAGCACGTTTATCAGAAAGTTTAAAGTTATAGGCGTTTGTGCCTCTAGAATCAGTATACGAATACAATTCAATTTTAATAGTTGGATTGTCTTTGAGAACCTTAATGAGATTATCTAGTTCCGGTTTCGCATCTTCTCTAATATTCCACTTGTCAAAATCATAGTAAATGTTTTCGAGAGTGTACGTTTTACCGACAGTGATTTGATCTAAGTTGATATCTCTAATAAGGACAGAATCTTTTAATTGAGCAGCTGTAGGGACTATAATATCACCTGTAGTACCAGAAAGATATCCGGTTTTCTTAGCCCCAACCTGGACTAATTGATCAAAATTGACCTTGAATCTATAGGATCCATCCTCTTCAGAGACATATGTATTCTCCAATTGATTCTGGTCATTATAGAGTGTTACTACAGCATCTTTCAACTTGAAACCAGTTTCTTTATCGATGACACTGCCTTTGATCACCAGATCTTTCTGAACAAATAAGTCAGCATAATAGATGTCGTCCAATCCTTTCCCTCCTTTTCTATCTGAAGAAAAAACAGCTTCTGTGTCACTTTCCGGCAGCAAGGAAAGTCCAAAATCATCACGATTAGAATTGATAGGACTTCCTAAATTCTCCGGCGTTGCAAATTCATCATTTTTAACAGAAGTCCGAAAAACATCCAATCCACCGAGGCCCGCATGTCCTGAACTTGAGAAATAAAATACGCCATTTTTATCAAAATAAGGCGTTCTCTCATCTCCATTGGTGTTGATGACCGATCCAAGGTTTTTAGGAGCTGACCATGCACCATTCTTCCATTCGGAATAGTATAAATCTGCGTTTCCACTGCCACCGGGCATATCAGAAGAGAAATAGAGTCTGGAATCTGATAGATTATAAAAAGGATCAGACACAGAATAGGAAAAAGCATCATTAAATGGCAATGGACTAAATGAATCTAAATCCACACTACCGGTATCTAGAGCGAAATATAACTCGGGAAATAAAGTGTAATTTCTAGCCGAGCCCTTGTCTGTTTTCTTAAATTTCTGGGCTTGAGTTAAAGTCAAAAATAAATTATCTCCTTTCTTAAACAATGGCCCTACATGTAAATCACTTTTTAAGTTCTCTGTCAAGATGGGCGCACTCTTTACTGACTTTTTCTCATTATCCCAATCAAGTTCATACATCTTCAAGAAACCATTCCCAGTCCAACCGTACACATCACTTTTGAGCGCATTATTGGGATCTATCCTGGTATTCTTTGAAACAAGTCTATCTGATGTAAAATGAAGAACGGAATCACCCGAAATCATAGGACCAAATTCAGAAAAAGGGGAATTGACCTCAGAAATAGGGGCAACTGCTGATTCTGAAGATTTATTTAAAAATGATTTACCTCCCAAAGCAGTTTTCCATATGAATTCTAAATCAGGACTCGTATGAGCAGAATCCAATCGGGTGAGAATTGCCGTAGCTTCAGAATATTTCGAATTGGCAATCAACGCTTCTGCATAGGGCTTGAGATCCTCTTCTATAAGTACCTCATCCCTGTCCAATCTGGTGTACCACTCTTCAGCCTGTTCGAAATTCCTAACTTTGGAATATGCCTGAGCCAATCCTCGGGCTGCCTCGGGCTGGGGTGACGCATTCCAACTTTTCAAAAAGTTCTCAATTCCAGTAGAGTAATTGAGATTTTCACTTTGCTTTTTTCCTTCTAAGTAATTTTTATACGCCAATGGCTTGCAACTCACAAAGCAAAGAAGCAGGATGCTGGTAATGTAAATTATTCTTTTCATCAGTTATATTTTGCTTAAAAGAATCGTGGAGAAACTAAGCGTACTCTCTTAGGCGGGAACAAGAATGCTATTGAAATATCATGAGTAGTAAAACTTCCTACTGAAAACCTTGTAATAGTATGATCATAGGCATATCCTAATCGTAGACTTTCTCGAATTCTAACCTGTACCATTCCCAGAAATGCTGTACCTTTTTTCAATCCATCCTGAATTTCTCTCCCAGGCATATCAATACCAAATCGATAACCCGCCCCTAACCAAATCATATCATTCAGGATAAAAGAAGCATTGACATCCAGCCGAGCAGGAGCTTCAAAATCATCCCTGTACATAAAAGATGGAACCAAAGAGAAATTATAATTCAGATCAATATGGTATCCTCCAGTAAAATAAAGATGGGGGTATTGCTGGATCATTACATCTCCTTTGTCAAAATCAACTATTGAAGAGAGCATTTGATCAGCAGCAACACCTATGTAGTAGCTATCTTCATACAGGAACAATCCCAACTTTAGGTCTGGATAAGTCATCCTTTCCTTGGACACAGGAATGGATGGGTCATTATCCATATCAGGGTTCATCATAGATCCATCCATTTGAGAATTGACTATGCCTGCACCGACTCCAAAGCTCAGGAATTTAGTATCACTTAATCTAAGGTGATAGGCGATATTCCCATAGGCTGCAACTGTCCTTTGAGCACCTAATTTGTCTGTCAGTAATAGTCCTCCGACACCTAGTTGAGCATCTTCAAGGTAGGTGTCACCTGCCAGAGCAAAGGTTTCAGGACTTCCTGACACGCCTGTCCACTGCTTTCTATAATACGATTGCAGATAAAGCTGTTGTTTGTAACCTGCATAGGCAGGATTTATAAAAACAGGATTAAACATGTATTGGCTGTACTGGGGCACCTGCTGCCCATAGCTATGGCTAAGGGACAATAGCAGGAATCCAGTGAGCAAAGTAATTATCTTAAATAGTTTCATCGTGCTTACTTAATTAAAGTTACGTAACCTGTCATTGTATGACTTCCGCCCTGAATATCTGTTAATTGGAATCGATAGAAGTAAGTACCGCCATTCAGATTCTCTCCATTCCAGTCATGTTGATAGTTCGTTGATTTATAGACCTCAACACCCCAACGGTTTACTATCATAAGTTCATTTTTTTGGAAGAATACATCCAAACCTCTGATAACCCATGTATCATTAATTCCATCACCATTCGACGTAATGACATTTGGTATTTTAAATAGTAACTGATCATGAGCCACAGTATCTGTATTATCGGAAGGCATTAATTCCACATCATCCGAAACTGCAGTGGCCGTATTAGAGACATTTCCTTCAGAGGTCGCTTTCACTCGTATAGTCATCGTTTCTACAACCATCGGGTCTACAGATACCATTTTCCAGGTCAATGTCCTAGTTGCCAAATCGTAGGCAACTGTACCTGAGGAAACATCAGCTCCTAAATATTCTACCGCCGTAGAAAGCACATCTGTTACAACTACCTCATGGCTAGTATTGTCTGAATTGTTGGTCAGCGTGATTTTGTACTCAAAGTTTGAATTCAATTGAATCAAACTCGCGGATACTTGCTTATCCAGCACTAGATCTACTTCATTAGTAGGATTTATAGGAGGAGTATTAGCACTTACATCAGGGAAATTTCTTCCCGAGATAAAAGCCCAGTTGACCATAGGTCCTTCATTTGACAGAGCCATGAGTTTCACTTTCGCTTCCATCCAAGCTCCTACAGCTAGACTGTCTATTGTCCAAGCGACTGTCTTATCGGTTATTTCACCAATTGGACTTGCTTCCATAGCCATTGTTCCTGCTGGAAGGGAATCCATAATGGTAAGATTATAGGCCATAAAATCTCCGCTATTTTCTATTCGGATGGTAAAATCTATTAAGTCACCTACCGCTACTTTATTTACATCTGTCCATTTTCTGGCTGTGATAAAAGTACCTGGATCACTAGGTTCCTTTTTACCTATAATTAACACTCCATTTCCAGGATCAGACTCAGTAGGAACTTCGTCATCTCCAGGCACATCAACCACTGCGGTATTGTAAATAATATCACCTACTTCTACGTCATCAGTTACATTGGAAACGAGAGTCAGTTCGATGTTTTGACCTGCTGCTAGCGATGGGATCTGCCATGAAACCACACCGTTAACAAATATTCCTCCTTGATCTGAGTTCACGTACAACAATCCGGTTGGGAGTGTATCTGTTACATCTATATCTTCTTTTACAAGGCTTGAAATATTAGTAACCTTAATCGTATAGATCACCTCATCATCAATCCTAGCTTCTGAGACATTTGGTGTTTTTTCAATTGTAAATGATAAAGGATCAATAACCTCTACAATTACAGGATCAGATTTCTTAGGAGTGTCTGGATCATCTGGGCTAGTCACCAGAGCTACATTGCTAATCTTAGTGCCTGCCTTGATGCCGTCCGGCACACTGACAGTTAATACTAAATCCATCGCAGTATTTGCAGCTAAAGTTGGAATAGTCCACGTAACTGTTCCATTATCCGCTGTTCCATTTTCACTTGCTGAAACAAATATCAATTGGCTATCCAATACATCTGTAACTATTACATCAGTCATTGATATAGAAGCTGTGTTGATAACACTGATGGTATAAGTAATCTCACCTCCAGGAAATACTGTTGGACTTGCTGCTGTTTTCGTTATTTGAAGTTCATCTGCAAGATCACAAAGTGTAAGTACCACTGTAACTTCTGCTCTATCCACACTTTCACATCCAGTTACTGGATCAGTTTGAGAAGCGTAGTAAGTAACTCCATCTTGCAAGGGAGTATTTGGAGCCAAAGCCGTAACAGAAGCAGCAGATTCGTACCAAGTTATTTCTGTACCAGAAATCTCAATAGAACCTAAGGTTGGGCTATCAGTGTCCCCACAGAAAGTTTGGGTAGGATTCGTAACCACTGGAGGAGATACCGTACGAACTGTTACTGTCAGTAGGGCTGCATCACCCGGTGCATTTTCACAAACTCCATCTCCAGAAACGGTCACATAATAAGTGGTCGTTGCTGCTGGACTTACAGTCAGGTTAGTGAACTGTGAAGTCAATGCTGCATCGGTA
>Ga0105053_10005231_pt1 | contig 18578 bp, 25 predicted proteins | sample BON01_FD_78093 | JGI IMG/M metagenome (GOLD analysis project Ga0105053, IMG submission 78093) | Freshwater microbial communities from Lake Bonney liftoff mats and glacier meltwater in Antarctica - BON-01 | ecosystem: Environmental > Aquatic > Freshwater > Ice > Glacier meltwater | place: Lake...
ATCCGGCGGATTTTCGTGTGCGACAGTCCGATTGCTGCAGCCATGGACCGGATTGACCAGTGGGTGGCATCCTTCGGCGTGGTTTCCAGAGTGCGTTTGATCACCTCCGCGACCTGTTCGTCCAAAACGGTGCGTGGGCGGCCCGCGCGATACTCATCGGACAAGCCCTCGATGCGGTGTTCGGCAAAGCGCTTGCGCCACTTGCCAACCGTATGCGCGCTCTGGCCGAGATCGGCGGCAACCGCCTTGCTCGAGAACCCATCGGCGCATTTCAGCACGATGCGGCACCGATCAGACAACGACCGCGCCGCCTTGTGCCTGCGCAATTGCGCTTCAAGAAAGGAACGCTCCGTGGCGCTCAGTTCGATGGTTGCCGCCGCTCGTCCCCTCATCGCAAACTCCAAAAGCTGTCTCGAAAACATGATGACAACTTTGGTTCCAGGTGACTATTGGCTGAAGCGTGCCGATCTGGTTGGTCTCGCGGATCGCCGTCATCACCGACACCGAGGTGTAGAGCGCCGGTATGCCTTTGGGATTGAACCGCCCGCCGTGCAGCTGCGCACCAATCCCCGACAGCGGCTCGCGGGCGCGGATTGGCTCGCGGGCGCGTGATAACATGGCGTCGCGGCTGGCTCCCAGCATGAGCCGCGGCAACTGCTGGGACAATGCTGTCGTGTAAAGCTTCTTCAACCTGCTCAAACGCGAACGCATCCGCTGCAAGAAATACAAAACCCGTGAAGAAGCCAGCCAAGACATGTTCGACGACATCGAGTTCTTCTACAACCCACAACACAAACACGTTAGGAATGGCATGCCGTCACCGATCGCCTTCGAACAGCAGCAGAATCTGAGGCTGCAAGGCGTCCATGAAACTCAGGGCTGTTCACTCATTGGCTTCAGGCCCCGTTCCAAGAATGCCGTCCGGTTGAATTATCGAAGCAGGATGAGACGGATGCAGAGTCAAATCACCCCTTATCCGCCAAATTCTGCTCGCCTTCGCGTTACGCTTGGGCCAAGTGGCGTGCAACACGGTCACAAACCGCCTGCTTCTTTCCCGGTCATTGAGATTTAACAACCGCGATGCTACATTGGTACCATGTCCGGCGCCGGGACTCTGAAGCGGCGTGCGATCCCGGAGGACGATGATCTGTCTCTTGATACCATTGCGGCGGGTGCCGCAAACCCTCGCTCAGCCATGAGGCCGGCCGCGCATTCTGCCACCAGCGACACGCTGCTGGCTGCGGTCAGGGCCTCTCTCGATGATGACAAGGCCGAGGATGTCGTGCAGATCGATCTGCGCGGCAAGTCGGAAATGGGCGATTACATGGTGATCGCGACCGGGCGTTCTACGCGCCAGGTCTCTGCCATTGCCGAAAAGCTGGCCGACCGGCTCAAGACCGAATTCGGTCTGGTGGCCAAACTCGAAGGCCGCGAAACCGGCGATTGGGTACTGATCGACGCAGGCGATGTGATCGTGCATGTGTTCCGCCCGGAAGTGCGCGAGTTCTATCAGCTTGAAAAGATGTGGCTGCCCGCCACCACGCCGTCGGGCACCCCCTTGGGCACCACCATGGGCACCCCCTTGGGCACCCCCTTGGGCAGCGTCAGTCCCAAGACCGTCTGATGAAGGTGCATGTCTGCTCCGTGGGCCGCTTGCGGGCCGGGCCGGAGCATGCGCTCATCACCGATTATCTGACCCGCTTTGACCGTACTGGCCGCGCGCTGGGCCTCGGCCCCGCGACCGTGACCGAGGTCGAGGATAAAAAGGGCGGCGGCATGGCTGCAGAGGCCGCGTTGCTGTCCCGCGCCTTGCCCGCAAACGCGCTCATCTGCGTGCTTGATGAACGTGGCACCCAGATGTCCTCGCCCGATTTCGCGGCACGTCTGGCAGATTGGCGCGACCTTGGCCGCGATCTGGCCTTCGTGATCGGCGGGGCCGACGGGATCGATCCCGGCTTGCGCGCCCGCGCCGAAGCGGCGCTTTCGTTCGGGGCGATGGTCTGGCCGCATATGCTGGTCCGGGTCATGCTCGCCGAACAGCTTTACCGCGCGGCGACCATCCTCGCGGGCGGTCCCTACCACCGGGCCTGACACCGGGCCTGACACCGGGCCTGACACCGGGCCTGACACCGGGCCTGAGGCTCAGGCCTGCCGGATCCACACCATATCGACCCGCACCTTCGCGTCCTTCGCAAGGTTGAGCACCGGACAGCGCGCCTCGGTCAACTCGACCACCCGCAACAGCGCCGCCTCGCTCTCGGCGGTGCGAACCCGCGCCTCAACCTTGATCGACTGGAAATGCGGCACCACTTCGGCCACGCCCAGCCTGCCGCGAATATCGATCGTACAGGCCGCATCAAAGCTGATGCCGTCACAGGCAAAGCCAAACTCTTGCGCCGTCCGGCCGAACGTCACGCTTTCGCAGGCACAGAGCGCGCCCAGCACACCCTGCAACGGCGAGGGGCCCAGATCGTTGCCGCCATGCGCCGAAGGCTCGTCAAAGGTGAACTTGCCGAAATCGCCAAAATCCACCGTGGTAGTCAGCGTTGCATCATTCACCGCCGAGAGCGCCTTGCGACGGATGATCGGCTTGGAAAAATCCTTCTCGTCGACAACCTGCGCGATGAACCCTCCCTGCGTATTCTTTCAATCGAGTGTGCGATGCCTTTCGTCCGGGATCAATCGGTATGTGCAATCGATTGCACAGATGCATAGCCATTCAAGGCGCGCCATTCACGCGGCCATTCACGCGCGACAGGCGGAGGCAATGGCAGGACGGCCAAATCCCTGATGCTGCAGGTGGTTGTTGCAAAACCGGTGCCGACATAGCCAAATGGAACGAAAGTGCAGGAGTGTGATGATGAACCGATCAAGCCTTGCGATGGTGGCCTGCCTCATGCTGCCGATTCCCCCTGCCGCCGCACAGGATTTGCGCGACGATCAGGTGATCGGCACCCTGCATGTCGCACTTGATGGCATGGTCGACATGCGGCGCCGGATTGCCGACTGTGACACGAACGAGGTCGAGGTCGATACCGGTGACAGCTGGGACCGGATGGCACTTCTGGTGACCAGTACACTCTGGGCCAACGGTTACACCGCCGAGGTGGTGGCGGGGGCCGTGGCAATCCTCGACGGTCCTGCGCTGGTGCCCGATTGCACCCTGCCACGCGTGGTCGAGGAAATCGCCAACATGCCCCGGACCTTCGATTGGGAAGTACTCGTCCGCCGCCCGGTGGAGGGACTCCGCTTCACCATCCCTGCACGTCTGCCCAGCCCAGAGCGGTGGGAGCAAGTGACCCTGATCGTGGGCGAGGCAGTTCCGGCGTGGAAGGCGAGCTTTGTCTGTCTGTCAGTTTTTCAGGCGACGGGCAGTTTCTCTTCCTGGAGCATGAGGTGGAACGACACGATTGAAGAAACACGCGAAATTCTGGCAGCAGCCGGCTATCCGACTCCGGACATCGCCGCATTGCTCGATCCTGCAAAGTCTCTGGCCCTCCTGCCTGGGCCCGCTGACGACCGCACTGTACTTTACCGCAACTGCGAGGCGGACAATGCGTGGAGGGATGGTCAGACCTACTTCATCGGTCCCAACATGCGTGACGCCGTGCGAGTAGCGGTTACGGACGAGTAAGCAGTCTCTGGCGTTGCCCCTCCGCGCGGCAATGCCTAAAAGGGAGCTGACTGACAGAAAGGCCCCCGATGACCCGCCAGACCCCGCGCCCCGTTGTGCTCTGCATTCTTGACGGCTGGGGCAAGCGCGCCGAGCGGCGGGCCAATGCACCCGCTCTGGCGGATGTGCCGACCTTCAATCACATCATGGCCACCGCCCCGACGGCCGAACTCATCACCCACGGTCCCGATGTGGGCCTTCCAACCGGACAGATGGGCAATTCCGAAGTGGGGCACACCAATATCGGCGCGGGCCGGGTCGTGACGATGGATCTCGGTCAGATTGATCTGGTGATCGAGGATGGCTCCTTCGGCAGCCGCCCGGCGCTGACCGAATTCATCGGCACGTTGCAGCAGACCGGCGGCACCGCGCATCTGATCGGGGTGATTTCCGATGGCGGCGTGCACGGGCATATCCGCCATGTGGTCGCTGCGGCCAGGGTCATCACCAGGACCGGCGTGCCCGTGATCATCCACGCGGTCACCGACGGGCGCGACGTCGCCCCCTCCTCGGCCGCCGATTTCATACGGCAACTGGAGCAAGACCTGCCCGCAAACGCCAGCATCGGCACCGTCACCGGGCGCTACTGGGCGATGGACCGCGACAACCGCTGGGACCGCGTCGCAACCGCGTTCGAGGCGATGGCCCATGGCAATGGCCTCCCCGCAGAAACCGCCAGCGCCGCCGTCGCCACCGCCTATGCGCAGGGGCAGACCGATGAATTCATCCCGGCCAGCGTGATCGCGGACTATGACGGGATGCGCCCCGGCGATGGGCTTTTCTGTCTCAACTTCCGCGCCGACCGCTCGCGCGAGATTCTGGCGGCCTTTGCCGATCCGGCCTTCGACGCATTCAAACGCGGGCCAGTGCCGGCACTCGGCGCCTATCTGGGCATGGTCGAATATTCCGACGCGCATATGCAATGGTTCACAGCGGTCTTTCCCAAACGCGACCTGGTCAACACGCTGGGCGCATGGGTGGCGTCAAAGGGGCTCACCCAGTTCCGGCTGGCCGAGACCGAGAAATACCCTCATGTCACCTTTTTCCTCAATGGCGGCAAGGAAACGCCCGAGATCGGCGAAGACCGCTACATGGCGCCGTCCCCCAAGGTCGCCACCTATGACCTGCAACCCGAAATGTCCTCGGTCGAGGTCACCGACGCCTTCATCGCAGCGATTGAAAAGGGTTATGACCTGATCGTGGTCAATTATGCCAACCCTGACATGGTCGGGCACACCGGCGATCTGGACGCAGCGATCAAGGCTTGCGAGGCGGTCGACCGTGGCCTTGCGCGGGTGCTTCCGGTGCTGGCGGCGGCAGGCGGGGCAATGGTGCTGACCGCCGATCACGGCAATTGCGAAATGATGGTCGATCCGGTCACCGGTGGGCCGCATACGGCGCATACGACCAACCCGGTGCCCGTCGCGCTGATCGGCGGCCCGGCGGGGGTCAGCCTCCGCAACGGGCGGCTTTGCGACCTCGCACCAACGCTGCTCGATCTGATGGGGCTGGCACTCCCGCCCGAGATGACCGGGCAAAGCCTGATCGTGCGATGACGGCGCTGCGGCTCTGCCTGCTGCTCTGCGCCACGCTCTGGACCGGTCAGGCCGGGGCCCAATCCGGGGCCCAATCCGACACCGCACGCGCCGCACAGGCGGCGGCTGACCGGCTCGAGGCAGCGAGCCTGCTCCTCGAAGCGGCCACCGGGTCGTCCGACCAGATCGCGGTCCTGACCGAAACCGTGCAGGCCTATGAGGACGGGCTCACCGCGCTGCGCGACGGGCTGCGGCGGGCGGCCGTCCGGCAAGGCGCGCTCAACGCGGAACTGGCATCGCGCAGCGACGAGGTGGCGCAACTTCTCGCCGTGCTGATGACCATGGGGCGGGCGCCCGCGCCGCTCCTGCTGCTGCACCCATCCGGGCCTGCGGGAACAGCGCGTTCGGGGATGATCCTTGCCGATGTGACGCCCGCCCTGCAGGTCAAGGTCGATGCGCTGCGGCTCTCGCTCGAAGAACTCGCGCAATTGCAGGACATTCAGGACAGCGCCGCCGAGACGCTGCGGCGTGGGCTGGCAGGGGCGCAACAGGCGCGCGCGGCCCTGTCCGAGGCGGTGTCGAACCGGACCGACCTGCCGCAGAGGTTTACCGAGGATGAGGTGGGGACGGCCCTGCTGATCGCCTCGACCGAAACGCTCGACGCCTTTGCCAGCGGGCTCGACGGCAATGTGAGCGACGCGCAGGACATGCCCCTGCCCGATGCACGGGCGCGGATGGGGCAATTCGCGCTGCCGGTCCAGGGCGATCTGTTGCGCGGCTTCAACATGGCCGACGCGGCAGGGGTGGAACGGCCCGGCATCATCGTGGCCACGCGACCGCGCGCACTGGTCACGGCACCCTTCGCGGCAACGCTGCGCTACCGGGGGCCGCTGCTCGACTATGGCAATGTGATGATTCTCGAACCTGCCGCCGATGTGCTGGTCGTGTTTGCCGGCCTCGCCGAAGTCTTTGGCGAGACCGGGCAGGTGCTGCCCGAAGGCACACCAATCGGGCTGATGGGCGGACAGGCACCGGAGGTTGACGCAATCTTGACTGAAACGGCGCAGGGCGGTGGCGCACAACGGTCAGAAACGCTTTATATCGAAGTCAGAGACGGGCAGCTTCCCGTCGATCCTGCAACATGGTTTGCGGTCGAGTGAAAGTGGACATCACAATGAAGAAACTACTGATGGCAGCGGCGGGCGGCACGCTTTTGGGTCTGGTGGTCACCACCCAGGTGGCAGGCCCGCTGATCGCGCAAGAGGTGGCAGGTTCCGCCGGGGTCTATGCCCAGCTTGACCTGTTCGGGGATATCTTTGAACGGATCCGGGCGGAATATGTCGAAGAGGTGGACGAGGCAGACCTGATCGAAGCCGCGATCAATGGCATGCTCTCCTCGCTCGATCCGCATTCGAGCTATCTCTCGCCCGATGCGGCGGCGGATATGCGGCTGCAGATGGGCGGCGAATTTGGCGGGCTCGGGATCGAGGTCACGCAGGAAGAGGGCTGGGTCAAGGTCGTCTCGCCGATGGACGGCACACCTGCGGATGCGGCGGGCATGATGGCGGGCGATTACATAACTGCGGTGAATGGCGAAAGCGTGATGGGGCTGACGCTAGATCAGGCTGTCGAACTGATGCGCGGGCCGATCGGGTCGGAAATCGTCATCACCGTGGTGCGCGAAGGCTCGGCAGAGCCTTTCGACGTCTCGATCATCCGCGACACGATCCGGCTGACAGCGGTGCGGGCGCGGACCGAAGGCGAAACCGTGGTGCTGCGGGTGACCACCTTCAACGACCAGACCTTTCCCAACCTGACCGACGGGCTGGCGGCCCAGATCGAAGCGGCGGGCGGGATCGAAAACGTGAACGGCGTTGTCATCGACCTGCGCAACAATCCGGGCGGGCTGCTCAATCAGGCGATCTATGTCTCCGACGCGTTTCTGGACGCAGGCGAGATCGTCTCGACCCGCGGGCGCAATCCGCAGGACGGAGAGCGGTATAACGCACAACCCGGCGACCTGATCGACGGGCTGCCGATCGTGGTGCTGATCAACGGCGGTTCGGCCTCGGCCTCCGAAATCGTGGCCGGTGCGCTGCAGGATCACCGACGGGCCATCGTCGTAGGGACGCAATCCTTTGGCAAGGGTTCTGTCCAGACTGTGATGCCGCTGCAAGGCGAGGGCGCGATGCGGCTGACCACGGCGCGCTACTACACGCCGTCGGGCCGGTCGATTCAGTCGCTGGGCATCTCGCCCGACATCATTGTGCAACAGCCTCCGGTCAAGCCGGTGGATGAAACGGCAGCCGAGAGTGAAGAACAGCCCCAGTTCCGCGGCGAGGCTGACCTGCGCGGTTCGCTGAACAACGACAGCCTGAGCGAAGATGAATTGCGCGTGCTGCAAGAAGAGCAGGACCGGGCCGAGGCTGCAGCCGCCCTGCGCGAAGAGGATTACCAGCTCGCCTATGCACTGGACATCCTCAAAGGGCTCTCGGCACTGGCCCCGGCCCCGCAACAGGCGGCGGTCGTGGTCGAATAAGGGGGGTGGGTTGAAACCCACCTTACTTCCCCTCAGGACATACCCAGCAAGAAGGCTGCCTAGATGACTCCCGACCAGATCGCCCGGCTGCCTTATCGCCCCTGCGTCGGGATCATGCTGGTCAATGCACAGGGCCGGGTCTTTGTCGGGCAGCGGCGCGACAATGATCAGGCCGCCTGGCAGATGCCACAGGGCGGCATCGACATGGGTGAGAGCGTGCAAAAGGCCGCCCTGCGCGAGCTTTGGGAGGAAACCGGCGTCACCGCCGATCTGGTCAGCATCGCAGGCATCACATCAGACCTGATCACTTATGACCTGCCCGACCATGTCGTGCCGCATTTCCGGGGCGGCAAATACCGTGGTCAGGCCATGACCTGGGTGCTGATCCGGTTTCACGGTATGGATGACCAGATCGGCATCGGCACCGCGCATCCGGAATTTTCCGCCTGGCGCTGGGTCGAGCCCAAGGATCTGGTCCCCGGGATCGTCTCATTCAAACGCGCAGTCTATGAGCGCGTGGTCGCAGAACTGGGACCCTTGATATGAAACATCTGATCGCATCCTTTGCCACGCCCGCGCCGACACTGATCAGCACGGCCAGCCATGCCCTGACCTGCGCCCGACCCGACCCGACCCGGCGCGCAGAGGACAGGGTCGCAGTTTCCGACAAGATCATACTTTCAGCTTGTCGCTACACATGACGTAAGACGCCATTACCGCAACTTCAAAGATTCATACCGATGACTGAGAAACGCGTATCCGTCCGCCTCTCGGCGGTCGACGGACAAAAAGTGCGTGCCGAAATAGATGGCATCGGCGAGGCCGGAGCGCGCGGCTTTGGCCGTCTGTCGTACGAAATGGAGATGGCGAACACCCGGCATGGCAGTTTTGCCCGCAAGGCGGGGATCGCGCTGGCAGCGGTGACTGCCGCCGCCGCCGCCGCAGGCGTGGCAATGATCCGCTCCGGTCTCGACACGATCGGCGCGCAGGTTGACATGGCGCGCAGTACCGGCCCGATTGGCACGATCACCGCGCTCTTTGACAATATCGGTAGGCTGACCACATATGCCGCGACTTTCGCCGCCGTCATGGCAGGGCGCTGGGTCGAAGGGCTGGCGGCGGCGGCCCTGTCGGTGAGCGGCCTCGCCACTGGCCTTGTGATCCTTCGCGGCGCGCTGATCGTCGGCGCTGGCGAGCTGGTGTTTCAGTTCATTATGCTGGTGTCTGGCGCAGGCGGCTTTGGCAATGCCATGGGCCTGCTGAAGGATGTGGTGATCGAGGTCTGGGAACGAATCAAGATGGGCGCCACCGCGGTCGGGGCTGCGGCAACGGCGATGTTCTCCGACATCAAAGCCGATGCGGCCAGCGGCATGCAGAGCCCGATCGAAAGCGTCGTGGGCTTCGGCAATACAGCCGCTAACACCTTCGAGGGCACATTCGAGGCGATCAAGTCAATCTGGGGCCTGTTGCCTGCCGCAATCGGGGATCTGGCGTTTCAGGCGGCGAACAGCCTGATCGAAGGGGTCGAGAGCATGCTGAACGGCGTGGTCGCCGGATCGACGGCTTCATCAAAGGGATCAACTCTGGCTTGGAAGCGCTGGGGTCAGAACGCCGGATCACGCTTTCGGGCGATCTGGACCTCGGCGAGATCGAGAACCGCTTTGCCGGGGCGGCGACCAGCGCAGGCATCGCCGCGAAGGACGCATTCGACCGGGTTTTCGAATACAACCCCCCTGCACAGCGGTTCGCCCGGTCGTGCCACGAAACGCTGGCAATCTGAGATATGATACGATGCAAACACCCCGATCGAGACGGTGGCGCGTGACGTGCTGCGCGACTGCCTCTCTCAAATCTCACTTAACAGGCTGCTGAAAAAGGGTTTTTGGGGTGTCGCAGCAGGGAAAGTATTCTGTATTTAGGCCAGAAATGGCGCCAGAGTCGGAGTTTAGGTGCGATCTTGGACGGTTTTTCTAATTCTGAGCGGTGTGCTGCGGTCACGTTCGAGTTTTTCTGCAGCCTTTTAAGGGCACCTCTATAAATTGCCCCGCCCCCCGCACTGCGGTATGGTGAAACAGTGAACCGGCAGTGGGGATCCCACGATGGCGCAGATGGGTTTTTTTGATCTTTCGGATCGTTACGGCATGAAGGTCCTCGTTCACGGCCGCATCCACTAAACCAAGTGGACCGACAGCGTGGGTAACGACCGCTACGGCTGCGAGATCATCGCCGAGAAGGTCGACCTTCTCAGCCGCCCGAAATCGGCCGAGAAGGAAAACCCCAAGCTGGTCGACCACGACGATGAGATTCCGCTCTGAGGAGCGGGGTCCCCCTCGGGCCTGGCGGGGTAACCCGCCGGGTTCGGGGCGCCTTTGGGCCCAAGGTAGGCAATGACGGCGATGGCCCACACATTGACAAAGTTTGCCAATCTGTGCCATCGTTAATTGAAAGGAGATCACACACATGGCCACGATGAATGTCTCTTTGCCCGACCCGATGAAGACTTGGGTCGAGGCGCAGGCCAAGGACGGGCGCTACAGCAACGCCAGCGATTACGTGCGCGATCTGATCCGCCGGGATCAGGATCGTCAGCAGGCCATCGCCGAGTTGCAACAGCGGGTCGATGAGGGCATCGCAAGTGGCCCTGCCAGAATTTTGGATGTCGAGGGATTCCTTGCCCGGAAACGGGAACAGAATGCCGAAACCGACGGTCACTGAATACCGCCTTTCCCCCGCAGCGCTGAGTGATCTGGATGCGATCTGCGAGAATACCGCGCGCACCTGATCTGTCAGTCAAGCCGAAACCTATGTCCGCGTGATCGCTGACGACATGGCCCTCCTGGTCCGCCACCCGGAGATCGCGCGGGAACGCACCGAGATCCGCCCTCCTGCGCGCCTATACCGTTCGGGATCGCATCTGATCATTTATCGGATTGAGCCGGGATGGCTGCAGTTATTGCGTTTCGTCCATGCGCGGCAAAACTGGGCGGCCTATCTCAACGAATGATCCGACCCTCCTGCCGCCCGATGCATTGGACGATGGTTCCATCTGATTGAGGAGTTGCGCATGAAGCTTGAAGATGAAGAACGCATCGCGGCCAATCTCTCGAAGGTCATGGCGATGATCTGCATTCGCAATTCGCGACTGGAGGAGTTGCATGCTGGATTGCAGCTGGCACAGGTTGGCGCTGGCTGGATGCCGCGCACCAAGGCCGCCTATGCCCCGGCGATCCGGACGCAGGTGGGCAGGCGCTGGGCCTGACCGAATTCGACCTCGCCGTGCTGGCCGTCACCGCGTGGCACTAGCCGATCAGCCGCGACGGCTAGCGCGACTTCTTCGACAAAGACATCAGCCGCGCGCCGTGGTCATGTCATAGGCGTCCGGTGAGGACCAGAATGAGAAGGATGACGATCAGGACCCCGATGACGCCAATCCCGCCATGTCCGAAACCGTAGCCATATCCGCCAAAACGGCCGCTGAAGCCCCCAAGGAGAAAGATGACGAGAAGGATGAGAAGAATGGTACCAAGTGTCATGACGTTTCCTCCGTTGCCGGCTCTCTGCCGACATGCTGACAATTTTCGAGACTGACGCGGCTTCGGGCTTGGCCGATTGGATAAGCCTGACCGGCCACGTTCCGGAAGTGGTTTGGCTAGTTGCCCTCGATCGTGAGACCATCCTCGCCGATTTCGATCTCAATGCCGCTACGACTCTCTTGGTAGTAAAGGTAGCCAACAATGGCGACGCCCGCGATGAGCAGGCCAATGAGCAGATAAAGCATGTTGCGATTCATTGTGTCCTACCTGTGTGCAGCCCGGGCTGCGGGTTGAGTGCCGGCAATGGTGCAGTTCTTTCAAGCGTCGCGACACTGCTTGTAGCGATGCAAGGCCCGGCCGGTTATTTTCCCCGCAAGACATCTTTTACGCCACCAATGGCATTCTGAACCTTGCCCTCGACCTTGTCGGCTTTGCCCTCGGCCTCAAGCTTTGAGTCCCCAACCGCCTTGCCGGCGGCTTCCTTGACCTTCCCCTTGACGACTTTCGCAGAACCGATCACCCGATCCTTGTCCATTGTATGCTCCTGTAACGCGCTGCAGTAAGATTTCCAGGCTAGACGGGTTTGAGAAACGCGCATTGATCCAGATCAATGATGACGAATACCGGCAATGTCGCGACGGCAAACGCTGGTAGGCCCGAACAAAGCAGGCATGCTATGACGTAAATCCAGCGCCAAGAAGTGCGCCTTCTGCTCCACACCTCCGATCACCACCGTCGCTTGACCAAAGTCAGCTTGGGCATCGCCAGCAGCGTGGGCAAGCGGCACAAACATCTCTCGGCTGCGCCGGCCATGTTCACGGACGTAATTTTTGACCGTCGAGTAGCCGCCCTTGAACTCTTGCTCATCCCGCGGCCGTTCAAAACACGTTTGGCGGTATGGCGCTGCTTGCAGTTCCTGCTCTGGTCTTCCAACAGCCATTGGTCGTTGAAGCCCGTAAAGCCATCCAACTTTGGCCGTTTGATCTCCGCTGTGCGCCGATACCCCGGCGGGATCGAAAAGCTCGTGATCTTCTTCACGCTCGCCCGCGAAATCCCTGAATGAACCGCCGCAGCACGCTCGCTCATGCCTTCACGTCGCGCGAGACGCACCCTCCTGTAAAAGTTCCACACTGAAAATACCCCCGCCCTCCCTGTCACCAGAAAGAGTCAAAGTGGCAAAGTTTTACTCTGCACGCAGCAGGACTATCCTGACACTTCCGTGGCAAACTTTTGCACTGCCGGTCTCAGCAGGATCTCACCCCGATCAACTCAAGAAATCGTCCATAAGTTATTTGAGCAGTGGCCCGCCATGATCCATATAAGCCGGATCGAATTCCGCCAGAGCGACCAATCGGTCGAAGTCATCAAATGTCACGTGACCATTGCGAAACGTGACTAACCCGGCATCCCGTAATTTACGCAAGGTACGATTGACATGTACCGCACTCAGCCCCAGCGCATCGCCGAGATGAAACTGGGTCAGCGGGCAATCATAACCGGCCCTGCTCCCCATTCCAACCAGAACCAACTTGGCGCCGAGTTCAAGCAGGAAATGTGCCATCCTGACGTGTGCCTCGCGCTGTCCGAGCCCAACAAGATGTTCGACCACCATGGCTTCGTCTCTGGACGCGGCCCAGAGGATGGCAGTCGCCAGGCGAGGGGTCTCCTCGAAAGCGCTGACAAGGTCGCTTTGCAGCACCTCGACGGCCTCGATGTCGACGACAGGTTCAAAACTGTGATCTGATGTCCGCAAAAGGACGCTGCGCAACCCCAGAAAATCGCCCGGTATCTGAAAATCGATGATCTGGCGCGACCCGTCAGCTTGTATTTTGTAAGAGCAGACCCATCCTGCCGAAAGAATGTAGGCTGCCTGATCCAACTGGCCCTGATGGACCAAATCACGCCCGGCGCCAAAGGATCTGCGGCGCTGATGCAGACGTTCCAACACAGCCAGCTCTTTCGCCGACATTGCGACGTAGGCAGAGAGTTTTCTGGTCAGTGGGCTGGTTTCTATGCCGGTCAAAGGATTCTCCGAGTTTCTGAAAAATTAACAACTGCTTCGGTGCGGGTGCTGCTTCAGATCAGTGCATCATATAGCACTTCATGAAAGGTATGTGAAAATCATCATGCACCCACTACCGGGTCCTGATAATGCTCCTTATGAAAGGACAAGAGACGATGTCCATCCAGACCGACTATTCAGGAAGGGCTGCCCTGACGATCATCGAGGCGCTTCTTCTTGCCATTAACGACCACAATATCCTCCCCGAAAAGGAGATCTTGGGAATTCTCAGCGATTCCGCTGCGACCCACGATAGCGGGGTCGGTTCCGAAGAAGAGATACAAACGCACCGGGCCGTCTCGGCATTGATCAACCGCATCATCGCCGGCGGCAATTCGGTGCGGAGACCGTGACAGGAAATTGACGGAAAACAGGTAGGTCCCGATCCGGGTCTTGCGGCATAGGCAACGGCCCAGGAATATTAGCACTTGGGAGAAGCTATGTTCTTGCCGCCATGAAACACCCAGTGACAAGCGCCATTCGGGCGCGGATTACCGGATGAACGTGCTTCTTTCTGGGCCGGAGGCTCGCTCTCGCCGGATAAGACTTGGGGTGTTGAGCAGAAAGGTGTGTGGGATTTTCCGAGACGCTCAGACCCTGCCTGCCACACTTCCTCTCAAAGAACGACGCAGACTTGGAAACGAACTTCCTTCCCGTGCGAAGAGCGACGGCCCCGCTGGCGTTCTGCACCGGTCTATCGAGCAACCGACCGGCACCCGAATTTGCGTATTGGTGTCAACGGCGGAGTAAAATCCGGCCATTGGGCGGCGCAAAAGTCGGCCACTTCGGATTCGAGTATGTCGCCCGGCGGCTTCATCGCGGCCAGATCGCGCTGCAGCCGATCGCTGATCGTTTCCTTGTGGCCGCGCAGGATGTCGTTCTGGTGATTGCTACACTGGGCTTCGAGGTAGGCGTTGAACTCCTCCCAACTGGCAAAGTTGGGGATGGGCACCATGAAGTTGCGCCGGGCATAACCCACCAGGCCCTCGACGCTGCCCTTGTCGTCACCCTTGCCTGGCCGACCATAGCGGTCCCGCAACAGGTAATTCCACTCGTCACGATCCGGTAGGTCAAGTACCTCAATAACATCCTGGAGCAAGGCCACCGTTTCACCAAACGGATCACCGCCCCAATGATGGGCTTCAAAGCCTTCCATTCCGCCGCCGCGACCATCGCAGGCATCGAGACCGCCCACACGATCCGCAAGCGCCGGTTCACTGCTAACGCCCCCAAACCCTTCCAGCAATTTGCCCAGCTTGCAGCGTAGTCATGCCGAGAAATCAGGCGATCTCAACCAGACCGGAAATTTGCGACGGAACCCTGTCTGCGACGTTTCCCTCACCTGTCCGCCTTCGCCGACTTACGGTTGCCACGCCCCTTCAGCGCCTCGAACCCGATGATGACATCCAAAAGCTCGGTCGTGATCTCGGTCTGCCTCACGGAACGCATCTCGGCGGTCAGGGTTTCCAACTGCTCATCTACCGAGCGTTCTGCCTGTTGCATCCGCGCCAGACGGGCTGCGTTTTCCGTCACCATGGCCTCGGCTGCGGCGCGGAATATCTCGGCAAACAGATAGCTGCGGATCAGGGCTGCCAAAAGAACATCGGGTGGCAGGCTGATTTGCGGCAGGCTGCGCGATGCCCAGGGGTCTTGTGCAAACCCGGTCGTCATCGCGGGGTCCAGCGGCAAGAGGTTCTGCGAGACCGGTCGTTGCTGGCCGTGTTCGACGCGCCGGGTAAACACCAGGGACACCGTGATTTGCCGCGTTTTGCCCGCTTCGCGCATCTGATCCAGACGGGCTATCAAACGCCCCGAAAGGCGCCCCAGACCTTCGGCCGTGGCAGGCGGCAGCAAGGTCGTCTTGGGCGAGATGCCCTGGCCGACAAGGGCATCCTCCATCTGCGCACCGACGCAAATCACGGTCGTGCCAGAGGCAGACCCTGCGGCCCGCACAACTTCTTCGGCCACAATCTCGTTGTAGTTCCCGCACAGCCCGTGATCCGAGCCGAACGCAATGATGATCGGCATACCGTGCGCATCACCATCAACCGGCAGCGGGCCATTGCACTGCACAAAGCCATGAAAGCCGGTCAGAATGGTCGCGCGGTATGCCTCGATCGCCTGTGCCGCCTGCTGATAGGGCAGCGCGTTGATTGCCGACATGGTTTTCATCGTCCGAACAATGCTGCGGATGCCGCGCATCGTATCGGTCCGCTGGTTCAGACGTTCAAGCGTCTGTGTCATGGCCCGTGTCCAGTTGCGCCAGCGCCTCTCGGGCGGTGGTGACCACCTGTGCGCGCGCATCATCCGTCAGCTTTTCATCTTGCGAGATCGTCTTGGACAAGCCGCCATCATCCAGACTTATCGCCTTGCGGATCGCGACCATGGCGGCCTGCGTATGCGTCTCGTCCATACCGTCCAGCAGCCCTTCCATCGCAGCGACCAGAACCGCAAGTTGTTGATTGGCAGGCATAGGGTCGCGTTCGGCTTGCCGCAAGGCGGTGCGCAGCGCCGATCCGCGTGCAAGCCGGGCACGGGTGTCATCGTCAAGGCGTGTGCCAAAGCGGGCAAACTCCTCCAACTCCTCGAATTGCGACAGCGTGACCCGCAGGTTGCCAGCCACTTCGCGGAATGCACGCGCCTGTGCCTTGCCCCCCACCCGGCTGACCGAGACGCCCAGATCGACGGCGGGAAACTGGTTCGTGCGTACCAGACGGGGCGACAGGTAAATCTGGCCGTCCGTGATCGAGATCAGGTTGGTGGGAATATAGGCCGACAGGTTTTCGGCCTGCGTCTCGACAATCGGCAGGGCGGTGATAGAGCCTTTGCCTTGCACGAACTGCCCTGCCCGCTCCAGCAGCCGGGCATGAACATAGAAGATGTCACCCGGAAACGCCTCGCGCCCCGGCGGGCGGCGCAACAGCAGCGACAACTCACGATAGGAATGGGCGTGATGCGTCAGATCGTCGATGACGATCAGCACATCGTGGCCTTGCGCGGCAAAGCTTTCAGCCACCGACATCGCGGCATAGGGTGCGATATAGGACAGCCCCGGCGCTTCCTCGTCGCCCGCCGCGATGATCACCGATTGCTCCATCATACCGCCTTCCTGAATGGCACCGATCACCTTGGCCACCGCATCGCCGCGTTGTCCAACAGCGCAATAGATGCAGATCACACCGGTATCTTTCTGGTTCAGGATGGTATCCACCGCGATCGAGGTCTTGCCGGTCTGGCGGTCGCCGATGATCAGCTCTCGTTGCCCCAAACCCACCGGCACGGCGGCATCCACCGCCTTGAGACCGGTCGCAAGCGGGCGCACCACTGCACTCCGGCTCAGGATATCTGGCGCCTCGGCCTCTACCGGGGCCATACTGGTGGTATCAACCGCGCCTTTGCCATCGCGGGGCCGGCCGAGGGCATCGACGACCCGCCCCAGCAATGCAGGGCCCACAGGCACGCTGATCACCCGATTTGTCCGGCGCACATCCTCGCCAAGGCCTATCATTTCGGATGGACCAAGCAGCACGACGCCCAACCGCCCCGGCTCGAGATCAAAGACGATCCCGCGCACCCCCGATGCAAACTCCAGCAGTTCGTCGGCCAGTGCCCGGGCAAGCCCTGTCACGATGGCGATCCCATCGCCCACCTCGGCCACGCGCCCGACTTCGCTGACCTCGGGTCTGGGTGGTGGCGCGTCCAGCAGGGCCTGCACAAGGGCGGATGTCGTGGTCGGGCCGATATTGGTGTCAGGCTGCATTGGTCAGACTTTTGCGCAAGGGACGCCCGGCGCGTTCTTCCAATGCAGCGTCCAGGCCGTTCAGATAACTGTCGATCGTCCAGCCGACCTGCGCCCCGCCTAGCCGCAGATTGAGCCCGGTCGACAGCGCCGGATCGACATCGAAGCGCAGGACAAAGCCCGGCAGGATCGCGGCCAGATCATCGCGCAGCCGCGACTGCACGTCTTGTGGCAACGGATCGCGGGTAAGGGCCACTGCCTCGCGGTTGTCCCCGGCCGCTTCGCGCAGTTCATCCGCCATATTCTCGAATTGCGCCACCGCATGCAGCGCGATCCGCTGCTCCAGCGTCTCATCGGCCAGATCCGCCAGCGCCTTGCGGGTCAGGGCGAGCAACGCCCCGGCGCCGCTTTGGTGCAGCGCGGCGGTATACTCTCTGGCTTCGCTGACGCGGTGCGCATCACGCTCGGATTGCTCGTTTGCGACGCGGCCACGCGCCTCGGTCAGCAGATGATCACGCTCTGTTTCCGCATCGCGGCGCGCCGTATCCAGCATCTCGGCGCGGCTGGCGGACAGGTTTGCGATCTGGGCCTTGTATTCGGCCTCTTTCGCCTCGGCTGTTTTGCGAATGGCTGCGGCCTCGCCCATACGGGCAGCGATTTCCGCCTCGCGCGCGTCGATACCGTCCAGAATGGGACGGTAGAGAAACCGTTTCAGCAGCCAGATCAGAATCAGAAAGTTGACGATCTGCGCGGCGACAGTGATCCAGTCTATCGACATAGGCCTAGCCCCCAGCTCCTTGCGCAGCTGCTGCTGCTGCTAGGGCGGCCTCCCAGAACGGGTTGGCAAACAGAAGGATCATCGCCACCACAAAGCAATAGATCGCGGTGGATTCGATCATGGCAAGGCTGACGAAGAGGGTGCGCGACAGGGTCGAGGCTGCGTCGGGCTGTTGCGCGATAGCACTGAGTGCCGATGACGCCGCGCGCCCCTCGCCTAGTGCCGGGCCGATTGCGCCGAACGCGACCGTCAGCCCGGCGGTAAAGATGGAAATGGCGGCAATAAGGCCGAGGTCCGTCATGCTATATCCTTTTCAGTGGCAGTAGGGGCGGCAGTGGTGTCGTCAGAGACCGGCAGGGCGGTGGCCGACGAAATGTAGACCGTGGCGAGAATCGCAAAGATATAGGCCTGGATCACCCCGGTCAGCAGGCCCAACACATCCATCAGGATCGGGAAAAAGAACGGTGCCACACCCAGCAGGATCACGGCAATGACTGCCCCGCTCATGATGTTGCCGTAAAGGCGGATCGCCAGCGATATCCCGCGGGAAAATTCGCTGATGATATTGAACGGCAGCATGACGAAGGATGGCTCCAGATAGCTTTTGAGATAGCCACCGATGCCCCGGCTGCCGATGCCGAACATCGGCACGGCGATCAGCACCGAAAGGGCAAGGGCGGCGGTGGTGGACAGCGACGCCGTCGGGGTATGGAAGCCGG